>Ga0082212_10006231_pt1 | contig 16086 bp, 11 predicted proteins | sample TergutNt197P3_FD_71548 | JGI IMG/M metagenome (GOLD analysis project Ga0082212, IMG submission 71548) | Neocapritermes taracua P3 segment gut microbial communities from Petit-Saut dam, French Guiana - Nt197 P3 | ecosystem: Host-associated > Arthropoda: Insects > Digestive system > Gut ... | reverse complement strand
ATATGGCAAGATGTTTTTCGTTGTGGTATAGTATATCGTATAGGGGAGGAAGGTGTTCATATGCGGAGCGTGTTCAAGATCGGCGGCATGAGCTGCGCGGTCTGCGCGCGGAACGTGGAGAAGGCGATAGAGGAACTGGGCGGCGTGACGCGCGTGTCGGTCAGCTTCGCGGCCCAAAACGCCGCGGTTGACTATTCGCCGGATCAAATAGGCCCGGCGGACATCCGAAAAGCCGTGGAAAAAGCCGGTTATCAAGTGATAGGGGACGGCGGCGCGCCTGACCGCGGCGGTAGGCGGAGCCTTGCCGCGTTCATTGTATCCGCCGCGTTTTCCGCGCCGCTGCTGTATATCGCTATGGCCCCAATGTTTGCGTTCCTTCCGTTTTCGGGCGCGCTGCACGGCTTGATGACGGGCCGGTTCACCGTTTACGCGCTGATCCAGTTGTTTCTGACCGTGCCGCCGATCTGCGCGGGCCGTATGTTCTATATAAACGGCGTGAAAGCGCTGATAAGCCGCGCGCCCAATATGGACTCGCTGATTGCCATAGGCACGTCGTCGGCCTTTTTATACAGTCTTTACAACACCGTCGCCGGAACACACGCGCTCTACTACGAGACGGCGGGCGTCATCATAACGCTGATCCTGCTCGGCAAACGGCTGGAGGAACGTTCGCGGGGCCGCGCGGGCGAGGCCATAAAGAAACTGATGGGCCTGGCGCCCAAGACCGCCTGTGTCATACGCGACGGCGCGGAGTGTGAGATACCCGTCGGCGACGTCATGCCCGGCGACATTGTGGCGGTCAGGCCGGGCGGCAAGATACCGGTTGACGGCACGGTGGTTGACGGCGGAACGTCTGTTGACGAGTCCATGCTGACAGGGGAGAGCGCACCCGTTGACAAGGCCCCCGGAGACCCCGTATACGCCGCCACGCTGAACATAACGGGCGCTGTACGCTTCAGGGCCGAAAAGACCGGCGCGGACACGGCGCTGGCGCAGATCACCAAACTGGTGGAGGAGGCGCAGACCAACAAAGCGCCCATCGCGCGTATGGCCGACGCGGTGTCGGGCTATTTTGTGCCCGTCGTCTGCCTGACCGCGCTGGCCGCCGGTATCGCGTGGTTTATCGGAACCGGCGGCGACGGCGGGTTCGCCGTGTCCGTTTTCATATCGGTGCTGGTCATATCCTGCCCGTGCGCGCTGGGGTTGGCCACGCCCGCCGCCATTATGGTGGGCACGGGCGCGGGGGCCGGGAACGGCATCCTGATCAAAGGCGGCGAGGCGCTGGAGGCCGCCTGTAAGGTGAACACGGTGATTTTTGACAAGACCGGCACAGTCACCGAGGGCAAGCCGGAGGTGATCCGGGTGGAAGGCGATATTCTGCGGCTGGCGGCGTCTTTGGAACGGTATTCGGAGCATCCGGTCGCCAAGTCGATCTGTGAATATTATTCAGGCGATTATCTTGAGGTGAGCGGTTTCAAGGCGATCCCAGGGCAGGGCGTCGAGGGGTTCATAGAGGGCAAAAAGGTGGAGATAGGGCGCGGGATACGCATCACCGTGGACGGCGGGTACGCGGGGCGCGTGGTGGTCTCGGACAAGCCCAGAAAAAGCGCCCGCGACGCGGTAGAGCGGTTGAAGATGATGAACATTGATGTCGTGATGATAACCGGCGACAACCGCGAGGCCGCCCAAGAGACGGCCAACCGGACGGGCATCGAACGGGTATTGGCCGAGGTGCTGCCGGAGGGCAAGGCGGACGAGGTGAAGCGGCTGCAAGCCGGCGGCCGCGTGACGGCCATGGTGGGCGACGGCATAAACGACGCGCCCGCGCTGGCGCAGGCCGACGTGGGGATCGCCATAGGCGCGGGTACCGACGTCGCCATGGAGGCCGCCGGGATTGTCCTGATGCGATCGGACCCGATGGGCGTGCCGGCCGCCATCGAACTGAGCAGGCGCACCGTGCGCAACATCAAGCAAAATCTGTTCTGGGCGTTTTGTTACAACGCCGTCGGCATACCGGTGGCGGCGGGCGTCTTGTACCTGTTCGGCGGCCCGCTGTTAAACCCGATGCTGGCCGCCGCCGCCATGAGTTTCAGTTCGGTGTCGGTGCTGTTGAACGCCTTGAGGCTGAGAAGGGTTAGACTATAGAGGTCAAAAGCAAGCACAAAAAGTCGGGACGACCGTGCCCGTACGCGTTATCATATAGTCAGACGAGGAGGGGATTGACCATGAACTGGCTGCAAGGCATCCAAAACGCCGTCCGCTACATCGAGGATCACATCACGGAGGAACTGGATTACGACGAAATCGCCAAACAGGCGTATGTTTCGAGTTTCCACTTCCAGCGGGGCTTCGCAATCCTCTGCGGGTTTACACTCGGCGAGTATATCCGCAACCGCAGGCTCACGCTGGCGGGCATGGAGCTGTCGTCGGGCGGCGTGAAAGTCATCGACGCCGCCGTAAAATACGGGTACGACTCGCCGGACAGCTTCACCAAGGCGTTTACACGGTTCCACGGAGTCTCACCGTCGTCGGCCCGGAAAGAGGGCGCGAGTTTGAAATCAACCGCGCCCCTGAAAATCAAATTCAAATTGGAAGGCGGTAATGTCATGGATTACAAAATCGAGAGCAAAGATGCGTTCACGGTGGTCGGCGACGTGAGGGAGTTCAACACCGACACGTCGTACTCGGCAATCCCCAAGTTCTGGCGCGAGCATTTCGAGAGCGGCAACGGCAAACATATCTGCGGCATGTTCGGCGTTTGCTACGGCCATAATTCCGACAGCAAGCGGTTCAGCTATATGATAGCCGACCGCGCCGAAGGAAAAGGGGAACTCCCAAGCGGTTTTGACACAAAGGAGATACCCGCCAAAACATGGGCGGTATTCCCGATCAAAGGCGCGATGCCCATAGCGTTACAGGATGTCAACACCAAAATATGGAGCGAGTGGCTGCCCAACTGCCGCGAATACGAGATAGACGGGAACATCTACATCGAGATGTACTCCGAGGGCGACACCAACAGCCCCGACTATTACAGCGAGATATGGATTCCCGTGAAGAAGAAATAGGTTACATATTCCCCATAAAAACGTGCGATAAATACTTGGCCGCGGTATCCCTGAGACGGTAAACCGTCTCCTTCGGGGTGGGATCGCGGCCAACGTATTGATGGCGCGGGAAAAAACGGGTCAGATGAAGCGGTATATCGCTGCCGACCGACGCCAGCCACACGGCCAGCTCCTCTATGTGATCTTCGTTTTCGCCCGGTATCACAAGCGTTGTCACCTCGATGTGACAGCGCTTGTATGCCGCCGTGATGGTTTCCTTGACCGGTTCCAAGCCGCCGCGGAGGTTCCTGTAAAAGTCCTCCGTAAACCCCTTGAGGTCGATATTCATGGCGTCCGTGTACGGCAAAAGCGCCCCGAGCGGGCCGGGGTTGATATAGCCGTTGGTGACGGCTATGTTGAACAGCCCCGCGCCGCGTACCAGCTTGGCGCAGTCGAGCATATACTCAAAGCCGATCAGCGGCTCATTGTATGTGTACGCGACGCCGATGTTACCGTCTCCGACGGAGTTCAAGGCCAGCTTGACGACCTGCCCGGGCGTCAGGTATTCGGCGTTTTCACGCCCGAATCCGGGACGCGCCGCCGATATGCCGTGGTTCTGGCAGAACGGGCAGCGCAGGTTACAGCCGAAGCCGCCCACGGACAGCACGTATTTCCCGTGCCCCGGCCCGAACATGCGCAGCGGCTTTTTCTCCACCGGGTCGAGCGCCACGGCGGAAACCGCGCCGTAACCCTCCGCGTACAGCGTCCCGCCGTTGTTCGCGCGCGCGCCGCAAAACCCGGACGAACCCGGGGGTATCTCACAGTATTGAGGGCACAGCTCACAATGAACCGCGCCGTTTGGGCCGGGACGCCAGAACTCCGCGGCGCGCGGCCCGGCGTCACTCATGGCGCGTGACTTCAAAACGCTCCAGCGTGACGGCGGCGCCCTCCGGGATGCCACCCTTTTTGCGCGCGATGGCCACCTGTTCGTCCACCGTGTCCACGCCGTCCAAGTTGGGCAGCAGCAGGCCGCGCCTGTGGCCGCTCGATACGATTACGCCGTAACGCTTCACATCCAGTTCATCCGGCCCGTCTATGGCCTCCGGCGCGGACAGGATGTCCACTTTGTAGGTTATGTACGGCAACTCAGACGCTTCCACAGGCTCAAAGCGGTTGTCGCGGAGTCCCGCCGAGACGGCGTTCTGGATGATTTCCCGGGCGATATTCCGGGCGGTGGGGGAGATGGTGCCCACACAGCCGCGCAAACGCCCGTTCTTGTGCAGGGATACGAAGGCCCCGGCCCTGCTGTTCAGCATTTCGTCCGGTATTTCGTCCGGCACGGGCAGCGTACCGCCGTTTAACACCGTGTGTTCTAACGAACGCCGAGCTAACGAGCGGTAGGCGTCCTCGGAGTCACGCCGCTCACGCGCGGCGGCCAATGAGATTTTGGTGTACTGGTCGAGAAAATCACGCCTGATGTCCGCTTCGCCCGGCTCGAAGCGCGCGACGGCGTACCCCACGCCAAACGGCCCCTCGTATGACAGGAGTTTCGCGCCGGCTTCGCGGCGGTCAAAACACCCGGCCAGAACCATGTAGGAGTTGTAACCGCACTCGGCGGCGCGTTCCCGCAGTGTGTCCGGTATGGTGAAGAGCGGGAGGAAGTCCCCGGACTCAAACACCCCGGTTATGATTTTGTCAAACTCCGCGCCCTCCGGCGCGAAACCGTAAGGGGCGTTGGATGACAGCTTGTGTGACAGGTCGCCGCTGGCGATCAGGACGGCCCTGCGGTTCGCGTTCTCCGCCGCTTCCGCGACGCACTGCCCGAAGCGGTAATGCTCCGCCGCGTCCATGCCGGACTGCGAGAGCCGCACCGCCGTGTAGTCCTTGTAACGGCGGTCGATAAACCACATCGGAACCGTCACGCCGTGGTCGAGTTTGGAGTCCTTCTCGCCCAGAGGCCCGGCGGGCAGGCCGTTTTTTTGGGCAATGCGCTCAATTTCCATGGCCAGCCCCGCGTCGTACTGCGCGTCGAAGCGAACGCCCGGCGCGTTGAAACGCGAAAAATCGCCCGCCGCGCCGTTGCCCGGCGAGATGTGGAAATAGTCCGAGTAGAGGACGCTGTGCGGCGATATAAAGATAACGGTCTCAGGGGCAAGTTCCGCGATCTCGGACGCCACGGCGTCGAAGGCCGACAAGGTGGCCTGTATTTTTCGCTCCTGGCCGCGCCCCACCTCCGGCACGGCTAACGGCGGATGCGGCAGCGCATACGCGCGGATTATACTCATATCTATCACCCGAGAGTATTATACCCTATATGCTTTTCTCTTGCAACGCCTTTAACCCCTTGACTTCGCCGATCTCCTCATACGGCAGTACGAAAACGGGTATGCCTTCCGCGCGCGGCGCGATGGTGACTTGCGCGAAAAAGATGGCTAACCCCTCGTCGGTGAAATACCACTGCTCGGGTTTCCAATACCGGCGCAGGTTGTGCCTCAGCGGCTCGTAGTACACGGACTCGCCGCTCTCGCGGCGTTTTACCGCCTGAGACTCGGCCATGCGCAGCAGAACGCGCTTGTACTTGTTCATGTTGACGTGTAAAGGAAAACCGCTTTCCAGACTCCAGGTGTCGCTGTGGCGCACCGTGAAACCGTTTACGCCGCCCGCGTATTCGTACCGGTCGGTGTACAGCGACAGGATGCCGTTGCCGTTTGACGTGACCGTGTAATCCGCGTCCATCCCGTGAGGCAGGAACGGGAACGAGAATTTATCGTAAAACGCCTTTTGGCGTTTTGCCTGGAGGATCAAAACGTTTTCGACGTACTGCGCGAAAAACCGGCGTGACGCCGAGTAGTGCCTGTTGATGCGTCCGGCGGGCTTCGACCGCCCGGCGATCACAGGGACGCGCCACTTGGCTTGAAACAGCGTTTCGCCATCCAAGGACTCAAATTTTTGATCCTCCGACGGCGAAATTTCGACTGATTGTATACTCTTCACGCAACTCACCTCGCGGCATTATATGCGCGCAGGCGTAAAACGGTTCGCGCCGTTATACTTTTATACTTGTTTCATGGTGAGTGAGATGCGCTTCCCCTCGACCGACAGCACGGTTACGTCAACGGAATCGCCCACCTTCACGGCCTCGGACGGGTGGCGGATGTAGCGGTCGGACATTTGAGAGATATGTACCAGCCCGTCCTGATGCACGCCGATGTCCACAAACGCGCCGAAGTCTATCACGTTGCGCACCGTGCCGGTCAGTACCATGCCCGGCTTCAAGTCCTTGATGTCCAGCACGTCGGTTCTCAGCTGCGGCGGCGGCAGTTCGTCACGCGGGTCGCGGCCCGGTTTCAGCAGCGCCCGCGCGATGTCGGTGAGCGTGTGTACGCCCACCCCGCACTCACACGCCACGGCCGCCTCGCCGCGTTCGGCTATCCACTCAAGGAGCGGCGGCAGTTTGCCGCGCTTCACGTCGTCTAACGTCAGATCGAAGTACGCCAGCAGTTTCTTGGCCGCGCCGTATGACTCGGGATGCACGGACGTGTCGTCCAGCACGTTCGGGCCGCCGTGTACGCGCAGGAAACCCGCCGACTGCTCGAAGGCTTTGGCCCCCAGCTTGGATACCTTCATTAAAGCCTTGCGGTCGGTGTACGCGCCGTTCTGCTCACGGTACGCCACCACGTTGCGCGCGATGACCGGCCCCAGGCCCGACACCCGCGCCAACAGCGGCGCGGACGCCGCGTTGAGATCGACGCCCACCGCGTTCACGCAGTCCTCGACCACGCCGTCCAACGATTTTGACAGCTGCGCCGGGGGCATGTCGTGCTGATACTGCCCCACGCCGATGGACTTCGGGTCGATTTTGACCAGCTCGGCCAACGGGTCTTGCAGACGCCGCGCGATGGACACCGCCGAGCGCAGCGACACGTCGAACTGCGGGAACTCCTGCGCCGCCAGCTTGGACGCGGAGTACACCGAAGCGCCCGCCTCGTTGACCATGATGTACGACACGCCGGGCGTGTCCTTCACTAAAGACGCGATAAAAATTTCTGTCTCCTTGGAGGCCGTGCCGTTCCCGATGGCGATCACCGTCACGCCATGCCCGGAGATCAGCGATTTTAACACACGCACGGCCTCGGCGGTCTTGGACTGCGGGGGCGTCGGGTAGACCACGGCGGTGTCTAAGACAAGCCCGGTGGCGTCGATGACCGCGCACTTACAGCCCGTGCGGTACGCGGGGTCAACCGCCAATATGACGCGCCCGCGCACAGGCGGCTGCATCAAAAGATTCTTGAGGTTCATCGAGAACATCTTGATGGCCTGCGTCTGCGCCCCCTCGGAGATACCGCCGCGCAGTTCGCGCTCCAAGGACGGGAACATCAGCCTTTTCCAGCCGTCCTCGACGGCGCGTTCCACATACGCGGACAGCGGCGAGCCCCGCCGCAGATAGGCGCTTGAAATCAAGTTGACAGCCGCGTCATGCGGGGCTTTGAGGGTCACTTTCAAAAACCCGTCGCGCTCGCCGCGGTTGATGGCCAGCACGCGGTGGTGCTGTACGCGGCGCAGGGGCTCTTCATATTCATAGTATTGCGAGTAGACCGAATCCTGTTCCGACGCGCGCTCACAGCACAGCGTACACTCGCGCATTAAAATGGGTTTCAGCTTGGCGCGCAGGGCCGCGTCGTCGGAGACCGTCTCCGCGATGATGTCACAGGCGCCGTTCAGGCAGGCTTCGGCGTCCTCTAACCCTTTTTCGGGGTCTATGAACACGGACGCCATTTCGAGCGGGTCCTCCGCGTCCGTCTTCTGCTCCAGCAGCCAGTCGGCCAAAGGCTCCAAACCCTGTTCGCGGGCAACCGACGCGCGTGTGCGGCGTTTCTGCTTATAGGGTCTGTAAAGGTCTTCGACTTGCGCCAATGCCGTTGCCGCCCCGATGGCGGCGGCCAGTTCGGGCGTCAGCTTGCCCTGCGCCCCGATGGATTCCAGAACCTCGCCCTTGCGCTTGTCTAAATTGCGCAGATACTGCAAACGCTCGGATAACTCGCGCAGCTTCTGGTCGTCCATCGCGCCGTGAAGTTCCTTGCGGTAACGGGCGATAAAGGGGATGGTCGCGCCCTCGTCTATCAGCTTGATCACGTTTTCGACGTGTTTCGCCTGACAAGTAAATTCACTTGCCAGCGCTTCAGCGTATTCAAACGGCATGGCTGCGTCCCTCTTTCTCAAGCCAGGCGCTCACCGACCGCTCCACGGCGTCGAACGTCTCGGGCGAGAACGGCGACGGCAGCCCGGCGGACTCCAGCAGATTATTGAACGTCATCGAGCCGCCGCGCGTGAGGAACGACAGGTACTTGTCCCACGCGCCCTTGAAGTCGTTCTGCGACATGGCCCACAGGTGGAGCGCGACGGTCTGCGCCAAGCAGTAGTCGATGTAGTAAAACGGCCGCTCGTAGATATGGGTCTGCACCTGCCAGCGGCGTCCCTCGTTGTAAAACGGCGTGCCGCCGAATTGCAGGTACGGGCGGTACTTGGCTTCGAGCGACAGGTACGCCTCACAGCGTTCGCCGGGTGACATGTTGGGATTGGCGTAGACGATGTGCTGGAATTCGTCAACAATACAGCCGTAGGGGATGAACGAGAACGCGCCCGACAAGTGCCCGAAACGGTACTTGCCCGCGTCGTCGAAGAACAGTTCCATCCAAGGCCACGTGAAGAATTCCATAGCCATAGAGTGTACCTCGCAAGCCTCGTAGGTGGGCGAGTGCAGGTCGAACAGCCTGACGCCGCGCGCGGTGTAGGCGGCCAGCGCGTGCCCGGCCTCGTGGGTCAGCACGTCGATGTCGCCGGTGGTGCCGTTGAAGTTGGCGAAGATGAACGGGAACTCGTGGTCGGGGATATAGGTGCAGTAGCCGCCGCCCGCCTTGTCCGGGCGCGACAGCACGTCAAACAGCCCGTGTTCCAGCATGTACTCAAAGAACGCCTTGGTCTCGGGCGACAGTTCGCCGTACATGCGCCGCCCGGCCTCGAAAATCTCATCGGGCGTGCCCTTGGGGACCGCGTTGCCGTCCGGGAACAGCGCCGAGTCGTCGTAAAGGTGCAGGGCGTCCAAGCCGAGGCGCGCCGCCTGGGCCGCTTTCAGCTTGGCGATGATGGGCGCGAGTTTCGAGCATACCATTTCGCGGAACCGCGCGACGTCGTTTTGATCGTAGGAGTTCCGCTGCATCTGGTAATAGCCAAGCTGGATATAGTCGTCAAAGCCCAGCTTGCGCGCCATAGAGGTGCGCGTCTTGACCAACTCGTCAAAAATTTCGTCCAATTCGCCCTTGTGAAGGTTCAGGAAACCGGCGTCGGCCTCATACGCGCGTTTTCGCGTGCCGCGGTCGCGGTGTTCCTTGTAAAAGATCAGCTGTGAGCGCGTCAGTTCCTTGCCCTCGAACGGGATCTTGGCCGAGGCCAGCAGCTTGACGTAGGCCGAGGACAGCTTGTTCTCGCGCTGTAAGTCCTCGATGATGGCGGGCGAAAATGTCTTTAATGACATTTCGGTGTTGCCGAACAGCAGGCCGCCCAACTCCGATTCGAGCCGCGCGCGGTGACGTGACGAAACCAGCGCCTTGCCGAAACGCTGTACGTTCTCCTCGAACAGCGGCATGGCCTCGTCGTAATAGTCCTTCTCGGCGTTGTAGAATTCGTCGGCGGTGTTGACGGTGTGGCGCACATACGCGATGTCGGCCTGGGTGGCCAGCTCGCGCGTCAGCTTGTCCTTTTTCAGCACGGCCTCGAGCGCCGACTCCGGGGTTGGGGCGCTCTCTAATTCCGCCGTGATTTGGTCGAGCCGCGCCGTGAGTTCCTCCAGAGCCGCGCGCGAATAGGGGAGGTCTGAAAATTTCATGCTCTCACAAGCTCTCTTTCATTACTTTGTTGTTTTAGACTGTTTTGCTCCCGCTCCGGCCCCCGACAGGATATTGGTGGGTATGGTTGTTATAAGCGCGTCGCGGCGGCGTTTGCGGGCCAGCGCCAGCTTGATCATCCCGGTCAGTTGTTCCGAAAAACTCATGCCCGACGCCTCCCACAGGTAGAACGCTAACGAACCGGGTATGGTGTTCAGTTCATTGACATAAATTTCGCCGGTCTTGTCGTCTATCATGCAGTCCACGCGCGCCACCCCGGCGCAGTCCAGAGCCTGAAAGGCCGCCACCGACAGCTTTCGCACCCGTTCCGACACCTCTTGGGGGATGTCGGCGGGCAGTTCGCGCCCGGCCGAGGCCATGCCGCCCTTTGCGCCGCCCGACTGGTATTTGTCGCCGTAACTCAGGAAATCCAAGCCCCCAAAGGGGCGTTCGCAGACCGAGGCCGCCGCGTGTTCGGAGTCGCCCAGCACCGCGCAGTTGATCTCGCGCATGGGCGACAGGCATTGCTCCGCCAGCACCCTGTGCGTGAACCGGAACGCCATGTCGAGCGCGTCCGCCAGCGCCTCCCTGTCGCCGGCCTTGGAGACCCCCACGCTCGACCCGAGGTTGTTAGGCTTGACGATCACGGGGTATTCAAAACGCTCCTCTATGCGCCCGATCACCGCGTCCGCGCCGGAGGCGTACTCGGACGCCGACGCCGTGACGCACGGCAGCACGGGCAGTCCCGCCTGGGCCAGCACGGCCTTCGACGCGGCCTTGTCCATGCACAGCGCCGACGCCGTGACGTCGCATCCGGCGTAGGGCAGGCCGAACGCCTCACACAGGCCCGCCACCGTGCCGTCCTCGGCGTTCGCGCCGTGTACGGCGGGCAGCGCGGCGTGTATGGGAGTCTCCGCCGAGCCGAACAGTTTGACCGGGAACCTCGTCAGCACCACGTCGCCTCCGGCGCGCGCCAGCGTCACCGGATAACCTTTCTTCAGCAGCGCCGGGACGTCGCGGTAGGACTCGATGGCGTCAAACCCCGGGCCGCTGTACATCAGGCCGTCCTTGGTCATGTAGACCGGCACCGGGAAATAGCGCTCCTGATCCAGCGCGGAAATGGCCTGCATGGCGGTGATGATCGACACCTCATGCTCCACGCTCCGCCCGCCGAAAAACACGGCTACGTTCACTTTCAATATGTGTCAGCCCTTTCACACTCAGTAATTATCCGGCAGATCGTTTGACAGCAGTACCACTGTGCCGCCGTTGCCGCCGCCGAGTTCCCCGGCGGCGCGCATGGCTTCCTGCACGGTGCCGGTCACCGTCACGGCGTCGAATCCCGACTCCTCGAGTCCCCGGGCGATGGGCAGCGTCTGCTTGCGGCCCACTAATATCACATGGTCGCAGACCTTTGCCGCCTGTACTCCGAACTCGCGGTTTGCGTCGTCCTGCGCCGCGCCCAACTCGACCATGCCCGGCGTGATCAGGATTTTCGTGCCCTCGAACAGGGCCAGCGTGTCCAAAGCGGCCTTCACGCCGTGAGGGTTGGCGTTGTAGGAGTCGTCGATGAGGGTATACGCGCCGGCGCGTATCAGTTGCAGCCTGTGCGGCACGGCGGGCAGGCCGCGTACCGCCGCCGCCAGCCGTTGTAGCGGGATGCCCATGCTGTGCGCCACGGCGATCGCGCCCAAAATGTTGAGCGCGTTGTGTTTGCCCAGCAGTTCGGTGGTGAACAGGCACGTCTTGCCGCCGGGCGCGCAGACTGTAAAGGTTGAACCCTTTCCCGACGCGCTCAACCCCGTGACGGTGTAATCCGCGGGGTGTTCCAATGCGTATGTCACGGAATTTGACGGGCGTTTGTTCTGTCTGACGGGTTCGCTGTCCCAATTGAGGAACGCCGTGCCGCTCAATGACTCCACGAGTTCATATTTGCCCTTGACCACATTATCAAGCGTTATAAACGTGTCCAAGTGCTGTTCGCCGATGGCCGTCAGCACGCCCATGCGCGGCTTGACAATCTCGCATATCTCGCGTATGTCGCCGATGTGGCGCGCGCCCATCTCGCACACAAACACCTCGTGGGTGGGCCGCAGACGTTCGCGCACGGTGCGAACCACGCCCATGGCGGTGTTGTAGCTCTCCGGGGTCATCAGCGTCTCGTATTTCTCGGACAGCAGTTTTTGCAGGATGTACTTGACGGAAGTTTTGCCGTAACTGCCCGTCACGCCTATGACCGCAAGATGCGGCATGGACGCCAGGATGCGCTTGGCGTCGTTGATAAACCCGTTGTTGATGGCCTTCTGGATTGGAAAGGTGATCCAGTTTGAGAGTATAACCAGGAACGGTATCAGCATATACGCGGCGGTCAAACCGGGGACCGTCAGCCAGCGCTCCGGGCACAGCAAAAGAAACCACAAGATAAACGCGGAGACAAGCAGGAACTGCACAAAAATCAAACGCAGCGCGCGCGCGGTATAAACCAAAGGCTTTTTGCTTTTCCGGCGGCGGGTATAGCAGGCTTTCCAGCCGCGTTTCAGCCAGCGCAAATAGCCGGGCGTCTGATAGGAGGAGAGCTGCATCATATGGACACAGAGCAGGGACGCCCGTACCGAGCAAACGGCGAATATTACCGTGAACATATAAGGGAACCATTCGAGCAGCCAATCCCGCAACCTGTGTCACCCCCCACTACAAAAACGCATCCAAGATACGGCAAAAATGGGCGTGCTGTTCAAGCAGGGCGAAATGCCCGCAACCCTTCATGACCACCAGCCCGGCGTCGGGTATGACGTGTTCCATCACGCGCCCGTGTTCCACCGGCGACGCGGTGTCCGATTCGCCCCAGATCAGCAGTGTATCAGCCGATATATTGGACAAACGCTCCTCGTAGTCCTCGCTGAGTACGCGCGTCAGCGTGCCGCGCATGACGGGCGACGCCGCGCGGTAGTCGGCGGAGCCGGAGTTGCGCCGGAGCCGTTCTAACAGTTTTGGGAACGGTTTGAGCAGGATTTTCAGCGTTTTGTAGGAGTACACTTTTATGTAATAGCCCGCGCCGCGCCGGGGTTTCAGACCGGCGGCGCCGCACAGTACGCATTTCTTGACGGTAATGGGCTGTTTTTCCCGTGACAGCCAGTTTAATATGACGCGCCCGCCGTGTGAATGGCCGATGGGCACACATTCGCCGACGCCGAGTTTCTCGAGAAATTGCAGGATAAAATCCACATAATCATCCGTACACCACGGCGAATCCGGCTCGCCGGACGCGCCGAAACCCGGCAGGTCGGGCGCGATGACGCGGAATTTGGCGGCTAAATGCTCAAGTATGGGGGAGTACAGCGGCGCGTCCGCGCCCCAGCCGTGAAGGAACAACACAACCCCGCCCATGCCCTTGTCGTAATAGTTCACCGAAATACCTTGGATTTTCTCCGTTTTCAGCCCCATCCCTCCAATCTTAACCACTTCATTATAAACTGTTGGAATGTAGAATTCAAGCATTTATTGGAGTAGGGGGCGATGTCCTCATCGCCCCGCGTTGCCTTCCACAAAACAACGGGAGCGTCAAAATCGACGCCCCCGTTGTTCTCTCATTTACTTAAAGTAGTTGTCTAATGCCTCCTGGACGAGCTGTTTGTTCTCCTCGGCGTACTGCGCCGCCGTCTTTTCGCCCTCCATGATGGGAACCATTGACAGCTCTTCGCTCAAACCTAAGCTCTCCCAAATGTCGAAGCCGCAGTTTTGGCTCATCATATACGCGTATTCGTAGTTGCGCTCGGTCATGTAGTGATCCTTCGTCCAGCTCAAATCCGCGGCGGCGCCGCGGTCGAAGTCATACCAGTTGAGCCAGTCGAACATCACGTCGTAAACGAGCCTCGGGTTCTCGACGCCCTTGGGTATCATGTACCAGTTGCCGCCGGTCTTGCCGTGGCGGTTGGTGTCTTTGTCCCCGTTCGGGCCGACAGGCCACGGAACTACGCCGATCTCGAAGGGCAGGGGCTTATCCGGGCCGCCGCCCTGTTCGTTAAATATCCAGTCCGCGCCGATCCAGAAGGCGGACTTGCCCTCGGCGTACAGCTTGTTGTTGATCTCCCAGTTGGACGTATCCCACGGGCGCGCCGTGCGCTCCACATTGTATAAGCTGTAGATGAAATCGACGACCTCTATGGTGGCCGTGGCCGTCAGCGTCTGCTCCGGGCCGGAGGCGATGCCGGTTCCGTTGGAGAACAGCAGGTTTTCGAGCATGTTCGTCCAATAGCCGCTGTAGCCGTAAACGTCGTTCGCGCCGTCGCCTGTCTTGGTCAGCTTGGCCAGATACTCCTTCCATTTGTCCCATGTCCACTCGCCGCGATCCCAGAGATCCTGCGGATTCTCGAGGTTGGCCTCATTGATCATATTCATGTTGAAAGCCAGCGGGAAGTTGGGGATGGCGTTTGATATGGAGCTGGCGAACAGATAGTTTTTGTCCTGATTGACATTCAGAAACTTCATAACATCCTGAGCCCCGAACACGTCCGTGCCTTGAAGCCCCATATCCTCAAGCGATATGGCCAGATTGCTCAACACGGCGGGTATGCCGAATTGCAGGTCGGTCAGATAAATATCAACGTCGGGCAGCCCCGCCATGATGGACGTGGTGATGCTCTCCTGAATACCCGGGAAAGTCAGGTTGAGGTATTCGAGCCTGATGTTGTACTTGGCTTCGACCTCCCGCATTTTGTCTAAACGCATCTGAGCCGTCTCGAGGTCGGAAACGTTGGGGTTGTCATGAACACTGGTGTGTTTGGAAAAGTAATAGTCGTCAAACCATGTGCCCACGGTGATGACGCGGTTGCCGTCCTTGTCGATTACTTCCCGGCCTCCGCCGGAACTGACGCCTCCGGGCGTGTCGGCGCCCGAGCCGCCTGTGGGTGTGGGGGTGGCGCCGCCGGGATCGTTTTTGTCACAGGCCGCCATAGGCAGCGCCAGCATGATAACGGCCAGCAGGATACATAGAGCCTTCTTCATGGCTTTGTCACTCCTTTCTCAATGGTTGGGGGTCAGTCGGCATGTGCAATAAAGTAGGCGTTGGTGATGCCGAGGTCGGCGATGTTATCGCTGTAGTAGCCGAGGAAGAACTTGATCTGCGTACTCTCTTGGAAGCTGTCGAAGTGTTCAAGCGTAGACGCCAGGTCGATAGTGAGTTTGGTCTCGCTCAGGCCGTCGTCCGGGATCACGCCGTCGGTCTGGTTCCAGTTCCAGCCGTCGCCGTCGCCCTGCCAGATGACCTGCATACCGCCCACCGGAGGTTCGGCGAACTCGAGAACCAGCGATATAGCGTTGTTGAACATTTCGGCGGTGTACGGCGACTCCACGCCGTCCACGCCATTGGTCAGCCAGCCCATCTGGCTTTCGCTGTTGACGGCGTTCATCTCGCCCAGCTCAATCACGTAGGTGGCGGGCGCCTCGGTCACGATGTAAGCGCTGACAATGCCGAGGTCGGCGATGTTGTCGCTGTAGTAGCCGAGGAACAGTTTGATCTGCGTACTCTCTTTGAGTTTGTCGTAGTTCTGCAAGGTCGACGCCAGGTCAACGGTGAGAGTGGTCTCGCTCAGGCCGTCGTCCGGGATTACGCCGTCGGTCTGGTTCCAGTTCCAGCCGTCGCCGTCGCCCTGCCAGATGATCTGCATACCGCCCACCGGAGGTTCGGCGAATTCGAGTACCAATGTGATCGCGTTGGCAAACTGCTCGGCGGTGTAGGGCGAGTCGGTCCCGTCCACGCCGTCGGTCAGCCAGCCCATCTGGGTATCGCTGTTGATCGCGTTCATATCGTACAGATGGACGACCGAGGTTTTCAGGTCGTTAAAGCCTTCCGGCGCGTCGAATACCGCGTTGTCGTCAACAGGCAGGTAGTTTCCGCCCTCGTCCAAGAAGCCGATGCGCGTGATGTAGAGGATACCGGGGTTGCCGCCCGCGGTGACCGCGTTATCAACCTTGCGGTTCAGGATGAAGAAGTTGTGAGCGCCGGTTACAAACCGCTTCTCGGGCTTGTCGAGCGTCATACGCGCGAAGTTGGGGTTTTTGGACTCCAGATACACCGACCACTCGGCCTTGGACTGGTCGCGTTCGGTTCCGCTGAACGCCAGTATCTCGCCGGAGACGGCCGCGAATACGCCGTCCGG
>Ga0082212_10006230_pt1 | contig 16087 bp, 19 predicted proteins | sample TergutNt197P3_FD_71548 | JGI IMG/M metagenome (GOLD analysis project Ga0082212, IMG submission 71548) | Neocapritermes taracua P3 segment gut microbial communities from Petit-Saut dam, French Guiana - Nt197 P3 | ecosystem: Host-associated > Arthropoda: Insects > Digestive system > Gut ... | reverse complement strand
ATGCCTTTTAAATTTAGAGATAATATATTTATTGTTGACAAATCATAAGATTTTTACAGTGAAGAAGCTAAATAGCTTTGACAAAAATATAACTTTGTGTTAAGATTAGTATGTAAGCAGAGAAATCTGCATATAATAAAGGTAATGCTTAGCTTCGTTTGTTAAGCATCTGCCGTTTAAGGTTAGATACCTAAATCACCGATGTGAATTTAGGTATCGTTTTTTTATATAATAGTTTCTACAAAGAGCAGACCTATTAATAAAATGATAATTATAATCAAAAAGATACTAATTACAAACATGTATTTTTCTCTTTTGTTCATAATACCAAGCCTCCTCTCTATTCATAAGAATGAAAGTTGGCAGATACCTAAACAGCCTTACATTACCTGTAGCCATTATAACACAAAGTTAAATAACGAACAAGTGTTTTTTTGAGAATCTTATAAAAATATGATATAATTATTTCTAGAAGACCTTTGAGGCAAATCGAACCAAGCTTTTACAGCAAATGTTCTAATCGTATGTTAAGTACGAGATCCCTCAGGCAGAAAAGTAACCTAAATGGGTTACTTTTTCTTTAAATTATCATCAATCCATGATACAATGACTTAAGAAATGAGTGATATTATGGACAAACTAATATTAATTAAATATGGAGAACTTACAACTAAAAAAGACAATAGAAATTTATTTATAAAAAGTTTAGAAAAAAATATTAAAACTTTATTAAACGAAGAAATAGAAATAACAAGAGATTCCGTAAGAATGTATATAAAATGTGATAATGTAGAAGAAAATGCCTTTAAACTTAAAAAAATTTTTGGAATACATGGTATAGTTATATGTCATAAGGTAAATAATAATATTGAAGATGTTTTAAAAAAATCTTTAGAAATTATGGATAAAAATAAACAAACCTTTAAAGTAGTTACTAAAAGAGCTGATAAAAATTTCAAAACACCATCAATGGAATATAGTAGGAATTTAGGAGGATTAATTTTAAAAAATACTGATTTTAAAGTTGATGTTCATAATCCAGATATTACTTTAACTGTTGAAATTAGAAATAATGGAACTTTTGTATATACAGACGAAATAGAAGGATTAGGTGGCTATCCAGTGGGCGTACAAGGAACAGGACTACTTATGCTTAGTGGAGGAATAGATAGCCCAGTCGCAGGCTATTTAACGTTAAAAAGAGGCGTAAATATAGAATGTTTGTATTTTGAATCGCCACCACATACAAGTGATGAAGCTAAAAATAAAGTTTTAAAATTAGCCAGCACATTAAATGAATATTCAGGGCAAATAAAAGTCCATATTGTACCTTTTACTGAAATTCAAGAAACAATTTTTAAAAAATGCCCTGATACTTATATGATAACCATTATGCGAAGAATGATGTATAGGGTAGCCGAAAAGTACTCAGAAAAAATTGGGGCCAAAGTAATCGTTAATGGTGAAAGTATTGGTCAAGTTGCCAGTCAAACACTTACTAGTATTGAATGCATAAATGAAGTTACTAATAAACCGATTATTCGTCCAGTAGCTTGTTTTGATAAATTAGAAATAATCGATATAGCTAAAAAAATAGGGACATATGAAACAAGTATTTTACCATTTGAAGATTGTTGTACTGTGTTTGTTCCTAAACATCCAGTTATTAATCCCAGTATAGATTTAGCTAAAAAATATGAAAATTCCTTTAATTATGAAGAGTTGATTGACAAATGTATCGATAATATAGAAGTGATTACTGACTTTCCAAGTAAAACTTTTGAAGAGTTACTTTAACAAAAATTACCACTCTAAAAAATGTATTTTACCTTAAAATGTGCACACTATAAAAATGTACAGGAGGTGAAATAAATGAATAATAAAATGGTAGCTCCAGGTGCTAAACAAGCAATCGACCAAATGAAATACGAAATTGCTAGTGAATTAGGAGTTCAATTAGGTCCAGATACTCCAAGTAGAGCTAATGGTTCTGTTGGTGGAGAAATCACTAAGAGATTAGTTAACATGGGTAAAAGCCAAATAGGTGCATTTACTACAAAATAATTGTATAAATTATTAATTAAAATTGCTACTAACTTTCGTTTAGTAGTTTTTTAATTAAAAAAATCATTAATTTTTCTTAATGATTTTATCGATTATTCCATATTCTAATGCTTCACCAGCCGATAAAAAGTAATCTCTTTCAGTATCTTTTTCTAGTTGTTTTAAATTTTGACCAGTATTTTTGCTTAATATTTTATTGATTTTTTCTTTTAATTTTAAAATTCTTTCAGCAGCTATTTTAATTTCTGTAGCTTGACCTTGTGCTCCTCCTAATGGTTGATGTATCATAACCTCACTATTAGGTAAACAAAATCTCTTACCTTTTTCTCCACTAGACAGTAAGAATGCCGCCATACTAGCAGCCATTCCAATGCAAATAGTAGAAACGTTGCTTTTAACAAAATTCATAGTATCATATACTGCCATTCCTGACGTAATACTACCTCCTGGTGAATTGATATATAAACTAATATCGTCATTATTAACGGAATCTAAGTATAGTAATTGACCGACAATACTATTGGCAAGATTATCGTCTATTTCCCCACTAAGAATAATTATTCTATCTTTGAGTAATCTACTATATATATCATAAACTCTTTCGCCATCGCTATTTTTCTCTACAACATTTGGTATTAACATAAATCGCCTCCTAACATTATAATAAGTGTAAAAAGAGGATTTTATTCATAAAATCTACTGACAAAATATTATATTTTTGATAAAATGATATATAGAATAAGGAATGATAATATGGGACTGATAAAATTAGAATACAAAGATAAATATATCGAGAACATTGTTCCAGAAACTAGTTTATTTGAAATAAGTAAACTAATGCAGGAAGATTTTGAGTTTCCGATTATTGGAGCTAAACTAAACAATCAAATGGTTAGCTTAAATACATTAGTTACAGGTGATGGGAAAGTTTCTTTCTATGACCGTGGTGATACTATTGGTAATCGTATCTATGGAAGAAGTATCGAGTTTTTGGTTTCTGTGGCTGCCAAAAGAGCTATTTCAAGCAAGGCTGATGTTTTAATTAGTTATTCTTTAGATAATGGTATTTACTGTGAAGTAACAGGACCTAAAGTAACTGAAAAAGAGTTGGAAGTTTTAGAAAAAGAAATGCATAACCTCGCTAAACAAAAATTGCCATTCACTAGAAGTGTTGTTTCGAGGTTCGATGCGATTAAACATTTTGAAAAACTTGGCTTAAAAGATAAAGTGAGACATTTAAGTTATACAAGTAACTCAACCGTTGAGTTATATAAATTAACCGATGTCTATGATTATTTCTTCGGACCGTTAGTTAATGATACGGGTCAAATCGATCAGTTTAAGATTACATGTTTGTGTCCAAATTGTTTTGTTATTAGTTATCCTAGTGTTCGTCATCCTGAAACAGTTCGCAAATATAATCATCATGAGTTAATATATAACAAATATAAAGAATATCAAATTTGGGGTGAAATGGTTGGTTTAAGCATGGTGTCTGACCTAAACGATTTAGGAGCTAATGTACAATATCCTGATGCGATAAGAATGTGTGAAACTTACTATGAAGATCAGCTATCAGTTATTGCGAAAGAAATACATAGGAAAACGAATATCAAAATAGTATTAATATCTGGTCCATCTTCAAGTGGTAAAACAACTTCAGCTAAAAAATTATCTTTATATTTAAGAGCTAATGGATTAAAACCACATCAAATATCTTTGGACGATTATTTTATTGATCGAGAAAAAACTCCTAAAGATGAAAACGGGATATATGATTTTGCTTGTTTAGAAGCATTAGATGTTAAATTGTTTAATGAACAGTTAAATCAATTATTAAATGGGGAAAAAGTTTTACTACCAAAATTTGATTTTGTTTTAGGTAAACAGATGTTAAATCAAACAGAGTTACAATTAGGAAAAGATGATGTATTAATTGTCGAAGGAATTCATGGTTTAAACGATGAACTAACGAAAGATATTTCACGTGAAACCAAATTTAAAATATATGTTACTCCAATTCAGCAGTTAAAAATAGACAATCACAATAGAGTAAAAACAACCGATCTTAGAAAAATCAGAAGAATAGTAAGGGACAACAGATTTAGAGGTGCAAGTGCCGAAGCAACGTTAAAGCAATGGCCTAACGTCGATAAAGAAGCGCTAGATTATGTTTATCCACATCAAGACGATGCTGATGCACTTATTAACTCGGCTTTGAGTTATGAACTAGGTGTATTAAGAACTTTTGCTGAACCGTTGTTATATGGTATTAAGGCAGATAGTGAAGAATACCCAGAAGCAATAAGATTGATAAATTTGTTAAGACAATTTTTACCAATAACTAGTGAATATGTGCCAAATAATTCTATATTAAGAGAATTTATTGGCGAAGGGGTATTTAATGATTAGGAGGAAAAAGAATGATTAAAGTAGCAATTAATGGTTTTGGAAGAATAGGAAGATTAGTATTTAGAATAATGGACGAAAATCCAGATTTTGAAGTGGTGGCAATCAATGATTTAACAGATGCCGAGCAACTAGCGTACCTACTTAAATACGATACAAATCACCGTACTTATAAAATTGATAAAATAAGTCATGACGAAGAAAATATTATCGTAGGTAACAAAAAAATAAGAGTATATGCAGAAATGGACCCAAGTAATTTACCATGGGGAGAATTAGAAATTGATGCTGTGTTTGAATGTACAGGTAAGTTTAATGATAAAGAAAAAGCAATGGCTCATATTAATGCCGGTGCTAAAAAAGTAATCTTATCAGCTCCCGGTAAAGGTGATTTAAAAACAGTTGTTTATAATGTTAATGAGGATATTTTAGATGGAACTGAAGAAATTATAAGTGCAGCATCATGCACTACTAACTGTTTAGCTCCAGTAGTTAATGTTTTAAATAAAGAGTTTGGAATTGTCAAAGGTTATATGACAACCGTACATGCTTATACTAATGACCAAGTTATTTTAGATGTCGCACATAGTAAAGGAATTAAAGCTCGTAGAGGTAGAGCAGGAGCTGCTAATATAGTGCCTTCTTCAACAGGAGCTGCTAGCGCAGTTGGTCTAGTAATACCAGAGTTAAAAGGTAAGTTAGATGGTAGTGCTTTAAGGGTACCTACCGCAACTGGTTCAGTTATTGATTTAACCCTTGAACTATCTAAAAACGTTACAGTAAGTGATATTAATGAGGCAATTAAAAATAATACTAATGAAACTTTAGGGTATACTGAAGACCCAATTGTTTCAAGTGATATTATAGGTTCTAGTTATGGTTCTTTAGTCGATGGGTTATTAACCGATATTTTAGAAGTTGATGGCAAACAATTAGTTAAAATAGTTGCTTGGTATGATAATGAAATGGGTTATAGCCATCAGATGGTTAGAACAGCTAAATATTTGTTTGATAAATAATCCCCAAGGATTATTTTTTCTGAAGGAGGAAGTATGCAGTTAAATGTTAAAGGAAATGGGCCGTATATCAATAACTTAAAAATTATAGTTAATAATGAGGAAAAAATGTTTTCATATATAGGCGATGAAAGTTATAATCTCTCATTTGATATCCCAGAAAGTGGGAGTTATGAAATTACAGTTCATGACGAAGAAGAAAATATTTTTACGCGTAACTCTATAATTGTTTTTATATTTACTTTTCCATTTCAAGCTCTTTATTATGGTTTTTTGGATGCTGCCGATAAATTATTTTGGTGGACAGATATTAGACCATACGGTATTAAAACAAAGTTTAAAATAGATATAGATAGGGATACTAATATTAGTTTAGATTATATTCAATCACAATATAATGGAAGAACAAAGGAATGGAATATGCCAGAGATAAAAATACAACCGCCTGTGTATCTTGAAGAAGAAATTTTAATTAATAAATGGTCATTTCGAAATGAATTGTATAGATTTTGTAAAGGGCTTTTGTCTACCTCGTTAGTGGCGCTAACATTATTTCTAACAATATTAATTCTATCTATTATAAACAATAAGAGGGCTGAGGTATTAATTGTTTTTTCAGTATTGGTTGGTTTGATAATTTTGGTTAATTGCATATTAATACCTATAGCATATAGAAAAATGAAGAAACTAAAAAGTCAATTTATAGATAAATAAAGGCTTCAATTTTGGAAGCTTTTTTGTTATAAAAATTTAATAAAAACCCTTGTTCGCTCGTTAACTTTGTGTTATAATGTAAATGGACATACTTGGTTAACGTTAGGTGTTTGCTCCTCAACTGTCAAAACGGATGAGGAGGTGAGGCAAATGAAAAAGAAAGATTCGTTTCTTTCTCTAGTAATTCTAATCCTACTTATACTGATATTTATATTAGTCTTAAGATAGAACATACCCTAACGTTTCAGCAATGATTCGTTAGGGCTTTCAATTATGGGAGCAAACCTAACTCACTACAATCAGGTATGTTCCTTTTTTAATATATGCAGATTTCTCTGCTTACATACTAATCTTAACACAAATCCCAATAAAACTCAATAGCTTTAGTTTTTTTCTAACTTTGTATTAAGTTTTTTGACAAAGAAATTTGTACCCAAACCACACAATAGGCCTAATATTCCATAAACAATTATTATTAGTAGTAAACTCATATTATTAGCCGCTAACTGCTGCCCAGCGCCTGAAAATGTCATTGCAATACCAACAAATATGCCGGGTATTGAGTTTAAAAATAATTTTTTTGCTTTGTCAAAATACATTACAATAAAATTGACGATAAATACTGCTAGTACAGTCATAATAGAAATATTTATTAACTTAAAATCCACTATATTACTTAAATTATCTCCAATAATAATTATCGCATTGGCGGCTAAAAAACCAATTATATATCCTGGAATTGCTTTTAATCGTTCAATGTTAGAAGCACCGAAAAATACTGTCCAGTTAACGAAAGCAATCCAAGTAAACGAAGCTCCTGCTATAAAAAGTGGCGCAATTAAACTATCCGTAAAAACTAAAGTCCCTGCAATAACACCAACAACTAATGGAGTTATCGAAATTTTTATAAATTTATTCATAACTTACCTCTTCTTTTATAGTATTGTAGAGCATTACCTTTATTATATGCAGATTTCTCTGCTTACATACTAATCTTAACACAAATCCCAATAAAACTCAATAACTTTACTATTTGTAAAGCTTTTTTCTTGTAAAATAACCATTTTTGGTATAAAATAAATAATAGGTGGTAAAAAAATACCTTAATCTAATTAACAATAGTTAAAGGAGAAAGAAATCATGAAAACTATTAAAGATTTTAATTTGAAGAATAAAAAAGTAATTATCAGATGTGATTTAAATGTACCTTTGAAAAACGGAAAAATCACTGACGATAACCGAATAAAAGAAAGTTTAAAAACTATTAATTATGCTAGAAAAGAAGGCGCCAAAATAATTTTACTTTCCCATTTAGGAAGAGTAAAAACGGAAGCCGATAAAAAAAGCAATAGTTTAAAAGTTGTCGCAGATAGATTAGGGGAACTATTAAAGAAAAAAGTAATATTTGTTCCTGATACTAAAGGTGATAGTGTAACCAAAGCTATTAGTAAAATGAAAAACAAAGATATCATTTTATTAGAAAACACAAGATTTGAAGATTTAAACGGCAATAAAGAAAGTAAAAACGATAAAAAACTAGGTGAATATTGGGCTTCTCTAGGCGATATCTTTATAAACGATGCTTTTGGAACCGCTCATAGAAAACACGCATCCAATGTTGGTATTGCGAAAAACTTACCAAGTGGTATTGGATTACTTATGGAAAAAGAAGTTAACGAGTTATCCAAAGCCATTACCGAAGTTAAGAAACCATATGTGGTTATTTTAGGTGGTGCTAAAGTTGTTGACAAAATAGGAGTAATTGATAATTTAGCACAAAAAGCTGATTATGTTTTAATTGGTGGAGCAATGGCCTTTACTTTCCTAAAAGCAGCTGGCTTTTCTGTAGGTAAATCTATTGTCGACAAAGATAGTCTTGCATATTGTACTAAAGTTTTAAATAAATATGAAGACAAAATAGTTTTACCTATTGATATTATTACTAGTACTGAAATTGGTCCTAAGGCTAAACCCACAACTAGATTTATTAATGAAATTGCTGAAGGAGAAATAGGACTTGATATTGGTCCGGGGACTGTTAAGGTATTTAAACAATATTTAACCTTGGCCAAAACTATTATTTGGAATGGACCAGTTGGATACTTTGAACTAAAACATTTTTCAAAAGGAACCAAAGACCTTTTAGAAATTATTGCTAATACCAAAGCTGATATAATTATTGGTGGTGGTGATACAGCTAGTAGTGCGATTAATTTTGGTTATAAAAACAAAGTAGGGCATATTTCCACCGGTGGAGGAGCTAGTTTGGAATTTTTAGAAGGAAAAAAACTACCTGGACTAGAAGCTATCGATGACTAATAAAAAGTTAAATGCGGTTATAATTGCGATTGTTACAATAATCGTTTTAGTGTTTGCTTTAAAAGACGATTTTGGTGAAAAGATAAATTATATTTTTTCCTTTGATTTAAAATGGTTATTTGTCGCCTTCATATTAATATTCACTTATTGGTTTTTAAAAGGATTAGTAATTTATTATTGCGCTAAAAAGTTTAAAAAGGATTACAGCGTTAAAGAGGCTATTAAATTAATCTTAGATTCTCAGTTTGTGAACGCCGTTACACCTTTTTCTTTAGGGTGCCATCCTTATCAAATATATAGATTAAAGAAACAAGGATTACCTTTAGAAAAGGGCACTAACGTAGTTATTCAGGATTTTATCGTATATCAAATCGCCTTAATATTACTTGGGACCATAGCTATAGGAGCGAATTACATATTTGGAATTTTTCCAGATAATCTATTATTAAAAAAACTAATTGTTCTAGGTTATATTGTCAATGTTATCGCAATAATAATATTATTTATAATCGCCTTTAATAAAAAAGGAAATAAAATTTTATTAAACTTAGCCATTAAATTAGGAACGAAGTTTAAAATTATCAAGGATAAGCAAAAATTCTTAGATAATCAGGTCGAAAACATCAATAACTTTCATAATGGTGCCAAGCTATTAATGAAAAGTAAATGGCATTTTATCAAAATAATTATGCTTAATTTTGTAGCTTTATGTGTTTTATATTCCATACCATTTACCCTTATAATAGGATTACATGAAACGATTAATCCTTTACTAGTTATCGTAACTTCAGCTTATGTCATGCTTATTGGTTCATTTATTCCACTTCCAGGCGGTAGTGGAGGCATTGAATACGGTTTTGTCAGCTTTTTTGGTTTCTTTATAATAGGAGCTAAATTATCTAGTATAATGATTGTATGGCGTTTAATTACTTATTATTTAGGAATGATTGTTGGAGCTATAACAATTAATCTATACAAGGAGGGAAAACATGAGAATCGGAATGTTTACTGACGTTTATCCGCCATATATTAATGGGGTATCGACTAGTATATTGATGCTTCAAAGGGCTTTAGAAAAAAAAGGCCATGAAGTTTTTATCGTTACAGTTAATCCTGATAATTTAGGTTATAAATATGAAAATGAAGAAAAAGTCATTAGAATACCAGGTATTCCTACAGGTATTTATGATTATAGATTAACGGGAATTTATCCGTTAAAAACAGTTAAAAAAATATCTAGTTGGAATTTGGATGTTATCCATTCTCATACTGAGTTTGGTGTTGGCACGTTCGCAAGATTAATTGCGACAAAGAATAATATTCCTTTAGTGCATACTTATCATACGATGTATGAGGATTATATACATGCGGTTACTAGAGGTTATTTTGACAAGAGCAGTAAGAAATTAATCGAATATTTTACCAAGTTTTATTGTGATAAGACGTGCACCGAATTAATCGTGCCTACTAAGAAGACTTATGATTTATTTAAACAAAAATACAAATATGACCGAAATGTTTATATAGTACCTACGGGAATTGAAGTCGAAAGATTTTACCGTGAAAACTTTAAGAAAAGTGAATTAAATAAGTTAAGAGCTAAATGGAATATCAATAAAAACGACTTTGTCATTTTATATGTTGGTAGACTAGGTCAGGAGAAAAATATTAACTTTATTGTTGATGTATTTAGTGAAGTGGCTCAAAAACATAAACACGCCAAGTTATTATTTGTTGGGGATGGCCCAGATAGTGATGCGCTTAAAAAACGGGCTAAGGATAGCGGATTAGAAGAAAGTATAATATTTACTGGCAAAGTGCCTTATGACGATATTCCAATGCATTATAATATCGGCAATATATTTATTACAGCCAGCCATTTTGAAACGCAAGGACTAACGGTTATAGAGTCTACGGCATCTTCCTTACCGACTTTATGTATTGAGGACGAAAGTTTTACTTCCACAATCTTTGACGATTTAAATGGTTATATATTTAAAGATAAAGAAGACTGTTTAAAGAGAATAGAAGATATAATAAGTGATAAAAATTTAGAAAAGAAACTGGCAAATGGAGCTAGAACAAGCGCCGAAATGCACTCGTCTAAATATTTTGCGGAGAAAATATTAGATGTTTATAAAGTCGCAATTGATAGAAAGGGTACTAACGTGATAACAAAATTAACATCAATGATTAATAAGGTGAATATATGGAAAAAATAGTTGTTGCTAATCACAAAATGAATTTAGATTTAAATGAGATAAAAGATTTTATTTCAAAAACAAAAGGAAAACAAGTAATTGTTTGTCCCACATCTATCTACACTAGTTATTTTATAGATGGTGGGATAGTTACAGGCCTGCAAAACATCTACCACGAAGACTTCGGAGCTTATACTGGTGAAATTTCACCTAAGCAAGCTAAAAGTTTAGGCATAGATTATGCTATAATAGGTCATAGTGAACGGCGAACAGTTTTCAAGGAAGATAATAATATAATTAATAAAAAAATCAAGAAGGCTTTAGAAAACGGTTTAAAGGTAATCTTCTGTATAGGTGAAAAGTTAAACGAAGATTACAAGGTTGTTTTGGAAAATCAAATAACTGAAGGGCTTAATAATATCCAAGAAGAAATAATAGTGGCTTATGAACCAGTTTGGTCCATCGGCACTGGTAAAATTCCGACCAATGAAGATATAATCAAAGTTACTAATTATATAAAAGAATTCTTTAGTTACGAGGTTAAGGTCTTATATGGCGGTAGTGTTAATACAAGTAATATTAATACTTTAAACGAAGTAAAAGAAGTATCTGGCTATCTAATTGGTGGGGCTTCCACCAATGCTGATGAGCTAATAAAAATCATAGAAGTAGTGTCGTAAATCTACTTCTATTTTTATTTAAAAATCGTTCGACAAAATTAGCTAAAATTTACTCTAGAAAAGAGTGTAAATGTTTTGTATAATTTGTAATAGTAGAGGAGAGAATAAAATGGACAAAATAAATGTATTAATGATTGATGACAATGTTAGTTTAATAGAAATGATCAAGGAGTATTTTAAGGACAATGAAACAATTAATATCTGTTTTGAAGCACATGATGGCGATGAAGGGGCACAACTTATTGCTGAAAACCATGATAAATTTGATTTAATTATTTTAGATTTAATTATGCCAAAGAAAGACGGAATGCATGTTCTTAAGGAAATGAAAAGATTGGGCATTACTAAGAAAGTTATTGTAGTAACTAGTTATAATGCTGCCGAGGTTATTAGGGATGTTTCTGAATATGGTGTTAATTATTATGTTTTAAAACCTTTTGATTTAGCTGATTTGGAAAGTCGTATTTACGATGTTATAAACAAAAATGACGATAAGCAAAGTATTGACTTCTTTAATAGTAATCTCCAAGTATCAGTTACTAAGATGTTACATGAATTAGGTATTCCTTCACATATTAAAGGATACTCATATATTAGAGAAGCGGTTTGTATTATCTTTGGTAATCCAGAAATTATTGGAGGTATCACCAAAGAACTATACCCAGAACTAGCCGCAAAATATAATACGACTGTTTCCAGAGTTGAAAGAGCTATTAGGCATGCGATTGAGGTTAGTTGGAATCGTGGAAATTTAGATTTCATGGAAGAATTATTTGGTTATAGTGTAGATATTGATAAAGCAAAACCGACTAATTCGGAATTTGTAGTAACAATTGCTGATAAATTAAGATTAGATTTCCATAAGGTTGGCTAGAGGTAGCTGATCTTTTTTCTTGACATTATTAAGAAAAATGTTGGTCTTTGGAGAATATTACTTTGTATTTGAAAAAAACATCAATTTATAATATAATTACTTAGGTGATTGCTATGTGGAAAATAGGTAATGTTGACATAAAAAATAGAGTAGTTTTAGCTCCTATGGCCGGAGTTTCTAACAGCGCTTTTAGAACACTTATTAAAGAAATGGATTGTGGACTTATAGCATGTGAGATGGTTAGTGATAAGGCTATTTGTTATGGTAGCAAAAAAACTATTGATATGCTTTATATGACTGATTTTGAAAGGCCTCTTTCCCAGCAAATCTTCGGTAGCGATGTCGAAAGTTTTAAAAAAGCAGCTAAATATATTAACGATAATATGCATCCAGATATTATTGAGATGAATACCTTTAGGTATGTCCCTATACATGTTGCACCTCCTTATATGTGATTATTAAAGAGTTTGTAGCTTTTTCATATACAATATTATCAAATAATTTATTAGCAATTTGTTCTTTAATTACAAATTCTACATTTTCATCTATTAATATGTCATAAGCATCTTTACATAAGCTATAAACCTTATCTTTTTTTGCTTGAACACTCTTTGATGATTTTGCATAATCTAATTCATCATTTAATCTTTTTAGCTCATCATTTAAAGCAGCTTTATAATTTTTATATTCTTCTAAAGTATCAATACCTTCTTGAAAGGCTAACTCAACTCTACTTAATCTATTTTTGCATTTTTCTATACTAGCAATAATTATATTTACTTCATTATTTTCTGGTGCAGTTTCAACAATATTTATATCTAATTTATGTGTATAATTTTCTTTAATTAATGTTAGTATTGCATCTTCTAAAAGATGTTGCCTAATACAATGACTTTCGTTGCATTGTTTTTTATTATACCCATTACATTGATAAAATGCAGCACCTTTTCTTTCTCCTGTATGCCTAACTGCTAGAGATAAGTTTCTACCACAAGCTGAGCATTTTACAAGTCCTCTTAACCAATAATCTACCTTTAATCTTTTTGGCTTTTTATATTTAAAGTTTGTTTTCATGTGTTCAAGATTTTTAACTTTAGCTTTAGCCCATAATTTAAGACTTATTATAGCCTCATGTTTTCCTTGTGTTATTTTCACATCTTCACCATACCAATCTTTACCCATACCACCCAAACAGAACCTAGTGAAACCTGCATAAATAGGGTTGTTAACAATTCTTTTTACTGTACCTTCGCACCAAGTGCCACCTCTTTTAGTTTTAACTCCCATTTCATTTAATTTTTTTGCTAAACCACAGATAGTTGTTTCTGGTTTGACCCATTCCTTGAATATATAAAGAATAATTTTCTTTTCTTCTGCATGAGGTTTTATTAGTTTTACATTTTTATCATACCAATAGCCATAGGGTGCAGGACCTACATGTTCGCCTCGTTCTGCTTTTTCTACTTTACCTCTAAGACTTTCTTCTGCTAAATTAAGTATGTAATACTCATCCATCGCCTCATACATACTTTCTAATATAACTCTTTCCTTGCCTTCGCCTAAAGGTTGAGTTGCACTAATAACATCAATACCATAATTTTTTCTTAGTTTAGCTTTAAAAATAACACTTTCTTCTTTATTTCTAGCAAAGCGAGAGAAGTTATATATAAGAACTACATCAAAAGGCTTAGGCTCTTCTTTAGCAGTATTAAGCATTTTATTAAATTTTTCTCTTTTATCAACACTTTTGCCACTAATACCTGTTTCTTCTTGAAAGATGTGTTCTTTAGCAATATATATTTCATTATCTAAAGCCATTTTTAATATTCTTTTTAGTTGTGATATAGGGGAGTATTCAAGTTGGTCGTTAGTTGATACTCTTATATAAACAGCACCTCTTCGCCAATCAAGGCAACACAGCTTAAAATATTCTAAATAGGCTTTTTCAAATTCTTTTTTATTAAATTCTATATCTTTTTTTGTTAATTTTTTTGCCACTATAACCTCTTCCTTTTCTACAAGAAAAGTGCTATAATGTAATAGAAAAATCCATTACATTATCATTCTTGATTTTGTTTTGTAAGTTGTCTAGACTTGTGATTTTTCAGCCTACTGTTGACGCAGTAGGTATTTTTTTATTTTATAATTTTATGTTGCTTGATTAAGTATAGTTAAAACTTCTTTTTCTAATATAGGGTATTTTTCTGCGATTTGTTCAATTTCTAAATGACCTAATTCAATGTGTAATAATTCATGAATTAGTGTCTTTTTTCTAGTGTGATGACTAAATTTGCTATTGATAATAATTATATAGTTATCTTCTTTTTTAACAGTATAGCCTTTTATGTATGTTGGCAAATCAACTAAATGGCAAAAAATACCATTTTGATTAAGCAGTTCTTCCCATAAATTTGTATCGTAGTTCATAATAATCCTCCCTTTTTATCATTAATAACTACGATACTACATGCAGTTATTTAATATTATAAATTTTAACAGCCATAATCATCATGTTTGTCTTCTTCAATGATTAAATCAATCATAGCAGCAATTTTATCTAATTCTTTGTCAGTTGGTGCCCTTGATGCCTTATCAAATATCATTTTGAGTTTATGATTATTCTCAGCCATCTTCATTAATTCAATTAATTTTTCATCATTAGTTTTTTCTTTCAAATTAATATTCCTAACAAAGTCTTGATAACCTTCTTTAACTTTTTCAACAGCAGCATCATAAGACATTCCTTTAGACATTAAATGAATAATTGCAACATCAGTATTAGTTGCAGTAGCAATTTTGTCTAAAACATCACCACTTAAATTTAAGGGATTGCCTGTTCTGTAATCAAAACCTTTTTCAATGCTATCTAAATGTGAATGACTAATACCAATTAAAGCTGCATAATCTCTTAGTGATTTTTGACCCCTTTTTTCTTTAACGAATTTTCCTAATTCACTATTCATTTTTACCACCTTCAAATACATTGTACAGTACAAACTACAAAAAATCAACCTTTTTGTAAATTTTGCTGGACATTTACAATTTTGTAGTGTATGATGTACATAGTAGAGAGGAGGTATGAAATGAATAATAGGGTAAAGCAACGAAGAGAAGAGTTAGGATTATCTCAAGAAGAACTAGCAGATAAGTCAAAGGTATCTAGGCAGACAATAAGTGATTTAGAAAATAATAAGCTAGATAATGTTGGCTCAAAGATATTAAAAAAACTAGCTGCAGCTTTAGAGTGTGAAGTTACTGATATTTTTTTTAATCAAACTGTAGTGTGTGCAATACAGGAAAGTGAGGAGGAATAAAAAAATGTGATGGTGCTAAGGATGAAAAAAGAAAAAAATAAGTCTAGACAACTTACAAAGCAAAATCGAAAAATCAAGATTATTGAAATCAATAAACCAACTAAAGAACAAGCTCAAGAAATAATTATGAAAATATCAGAAGACATAAATAATATGTTTTCAAATAATGAAATGGAGATTAAATTATGAAAAAAGGAATTTATGATTATGAAAAAAATAAATATTTAAAAACAAAAAAGAGATTAAAAGTTAAATGGGTAAATGTAATTTTAGTATTATTAGCAGTTTATCTAGTTTATAGCTTAATAGGAATGGTTGTAGCTAAGCCAATAATAAAAACTACTCCTGCAGGTGAATATCAATGTAAAGGATTTCCTTATGGAATTAAAGTATGTAGTGGCTCAAAATCAGTTGCAGACTATTTAGGTGTTTGATATGAGAACTAAAGAAAGAAGTAAAACTGCTGATGTTTTGCATCATTTACAAGTAAATAAAA
>Ga0082212_10006229_pt1 | contig 16088 bp, 10 predicted proteins | sample TergutNt197P3_FD_71548 | JGI IMG/M metagenome (GOLD analysis project Ga0082212, IMG submission 71548) | Neocapritermes taracua P3 segment gut microbial communities from Petit-Saut dam, French Guiana - Nt197 P3 | ecosystem: Host-associated > Arthropoda: Insects > Digestive system > Gut ... | reverse complement strand
AGATATTACCCGCCTAGTGTCCTAAAAAATAAAGATTTCAGGAGGGGGGGCGGGCGTCCTCGCGAGCCGTTAGACATTGCGGCTTCCTGCCCCATTGGCCGCACGTCGCGCCAATAGGGTCCCCTGCCTCGCCCTCCATCCCCATTGGTCGCACGCCGCGCCAATGGGGCCCCCTGTCTCGCCCTCCATATCACGCCTATCCAAACAGGGTAATCCTCTATCCCGTCATCTGTATTTTACAATACGCAAAAAAGATTTACCCCCCAATAAAAAGTGCTCATGAATTTTCGCGCCTTTCGTGTCTTTCGCGGTTCATTTCAGGTTGTGACCTCGACCCAGATTGCGCATTGATGAAAAGTCTTTTGCGGGAGCGCGGGTTTTAGGACAGGTTTACGCTATCAATTCCCTTATGACCATATCGCACACTTCACGGCCCCTTGGCGTGAGCCGCCAGCGTAGTCCGCCGCGCTCGACGGCGCCCTGTTGCGCCAGCCTCTCCAGCCGCGCTTCCCACGTATCCGCCAGAGCCGCCAGCACGGGGAACCGCTTTGCCGCCGCGAAGGGGTCGAAGCCCTCGTGCAGCCGCAGCATGAACATCACTCGCTCAAGCGCATCGTCCGTCTCGTCCAGTTGTTCACGCGTAACGGGCAACGTCTTGTCAAGGCTTCTCGGGTTCGTCCAGCGCTCGCGCCCTATCCGCGACGCGGCCGAGGGGCCAAGCCCCAGAAAGTCGTTGCCGCGCCAGATGCCGAGATTGTGCCGGCACTCGGAGCCCGGCAACGCGTAGTTGGAAATCTCGTAGCGCCCCAACCCTGCGCGTGTGAGCGCCTCCTCCGCCAGCGCGAGTGCGTCGAGCTGCGCCTCGTCGTCAGGCAGCACGCACTGCCCGTCCGCCACCTGCCGCGCCAGTGGCGTGCCGTCCTCCACGCTCAGCGCATACACCGACAGGTGCGCCACGCTCAGCGACAGCGCCCGCCCGAGTGTCCCCTGCCACTCGTCCTGCGTCACGCCCGGCAACCCCGCGATAAGGTCAATGCCCACGTTGCCGAAACCGTGTCTCTGCGCCATCCGCACCGCACGGACGGCATCCTCCGCCGAATGCCCGCGCCCGGTCCGGCGGAGCGTGTCATCGCAGAAACTTTGCACCCCGATGCTCACGCGATTCGCGCCCATCCGCCGCAATGCGTCGAGCACTTCAGGCGTGACCCCCGAGGGGTTCATCTCGACCGTCCACTCCTCGACCTCGCCCAGCGGGAACGCCGCCTTCAAGTTGTCCGCCAGGCGCGACAGACCCTCTGCGCCCAGCACCGTCGGCGTGCCGCCGCCGATGTACACCGTTTGCACGGTAGCGCACGGCGCTTCGCCGTGCGGATACGGCATCGTGAGGCGCGGTACGCTGTCTGCGCCATCTCCCGCCGCCACCGAATAAAACCCGCAGTAGCGGCACTTGCTGGCGCAGAACGGCACATGGACGTAGAGGTGCGGGAACATATTTATGGATTTTAGATTTGAGGTTGATTCAAAAAACAATCCTGCAACTCATTTCTACTCATCGCGTTTCCTCTGTGCATCTCTGTGGCTCTGTGTGAAACCTCTTCCGTCCTCGCCTATCTCTGGTCTCTCTCTCTACAACTCGGCGGAGACGAGCGCGCCGCCGCTGAAATAGACGGGCGCGTCGTCGAGGGGGAGTGTGCAGGTGCTGCCGCGCCAGTCGCCTTTGATTTCCGCGCCGAGGTAGGAGGTGAGCTTGATGCGCGGCGACGCGAAGGTGAGCTTGGCGTTGCCTTTGCGCTTGTACGCCCAGATTGCGCCGCCCTGCTTGCCGTCGGGCGTTTTCCATTGCGGGAAGTAGAGTGCGCCGTCAACGCTCTGCCACGGCGCGTCCACGGCGGCGGCGTCCTTGGGGCGTTGCGTGGTGAGGGTCTTGTAAGCGTGGAAGGCGGGCTTGGGGGAGAGGTCTTTGTGGACGATCCCGAAGTGGCTCTCCTGGTCGAGGTCGTCGGACTCGGGGGCGTGGAACTCGTAGTTGAAAATCTGCGCGATGCCCATCTGCAGGAGCATCAGGTTGGCGCGGGTGTTCAGGCGGGCCTGCTCGTCCTCGGTGCTGCCGCGCATACCGCTCTCGCGGAGGGCGGAGACGACGACCGCGCCTTTCATGTCGCTGCCGTATTTGATGATGGCCGCGCCCACGCCGTTGTAGCCGTCCTTGACGCCGCTCATGAGCGGGATGAAGCTGTCTCCCTGCTTCATCGCGGTGCTGGGGCGGAGGAAGCGTTCGCACGTGATGTCCTTGCCGAAGCCGGAGACGGTCATCTTCTCGGGGATGGCGTAGCCGCGCTTGTACCACCATGCCTCGCCGTCGATGCGAAGCTGCGCGAGATAGTCGCCCGTGCGCACGGACTTGTCCTGCCGCCACGCGCCGCTCGGGTCGCGCGTCCAGCCGTAGTAGAACGGCATCCCGCCGATGGACACCAGCACGCCGCCGTCGCGCACATAGCGGACGATCCGCTCGTCCGCCGGGAACGACTCGTTGACGGGCAGGACGACCGCATCGGGCGGGTCCGCGTCGAGCGCGGCAAGCAGCTCATCGAACGTCACGCGCCGCACGGGCTGCTGGAGCTCATCCTCCAGCCCGCCCTGCGAGACACACGCGCCGGCCGGCAGGTGCGGGTCGCAGACCGCCAGCACGCGCCACTTCGCGGCGGGGTCCTTCTTCAATTGCGCGAACGCGCCGCGCAGCATCCCCGGCACGGCGAGGCGCTGCTTCTGCGTGGGCCAGCCTAGCTCCGTCACCCAGATGGGCTTCTTCGCGTCGCCATACTTCTCCATCACCTGACGCAGGCCATGGACGCGCTGCTCCAAGTCCGCCTCCGGCGGCGTCGGGTGGCTGTACGGGTGGATGTTCATGATGTCGAAACAGTCCTTTCCGCCCAGCTTGTAAAGCTCCTCGATGTAGTCCAGCGGGATGCCCGCATAACCGCCGACCGCCACCTGCAGCCTCGGGTTGACGGCCTTGACCATCGCATACGTCGGCTTCAGCAGCGCGAGATAATTCGTCGGGTTCGGGTCCTTCCAGAACTGATTGATGTCCTGCTCGTTCCAGACCTCCCACACGGGTATCCGCGCCTGATAGCGCGACACCGTGTTGCTCACATAACGCAGCCACAGGTCAACGTGCCGCCACGCCGGGTTCGCGAACGACGCGTTGTAATCGAGGATCGGGAGGATACGCATCTGCGCGGCCTCCACGCTCGCCATCAGCGCGTCCAGCCGCTCATAGTTCCACGACTCCGCATTCCGCTGGATGCCGTCCCACGCGAAATCCGCGCGGACATACCCGATGCCCGCCTCCTTCATCAGCGCGAACGCCTTCTCGCGCGTGGCGAACTCATGCCCGCCCACGTGCGCGCAGATACCGTAAGGGTCCGCCGCCGCGACACCCGCCAGCGCCGCCGCGAGAACACACACAAACTTCCTCATCCCCAAACCTCCATTGACAATTTCACAATCCCATAGATTATAGGACGTATCGCAGCGGAGTGGAAGTATTTTAATATGGTGTTGTTCCATTTTCATTAGATTAATAGGAACACAGGCAAACAGGAAAATCCTGTTAATCCTGTCAAAAATAAACCTCCGTTTTCGTTAACCACAATAGACACAATAGAATGCACAATGGACACTATTGTTGTGCCTATTGTGAAAACCATTGTGTCCATCGTGGTTAAAAGTCATCCTGTAAAATCCTGTTAATCCTGTCAAAAATAAACCTCCGTTTTTTTCTCGCGCAGAGGCGCAGGGACGCAGAGGGGGGGGGTGAATTTAAGAATTCGGTTTCAAATCCTGTCCGAAACACGTTGTGGCCTTTGTGCCTTTGTGTGAGATTATTCGTCCGTTTTTCTGCCGGGCGTAATCGGCGTTCCTAACCTAAATCTGGGGAGCGGTCGGTGTAGGTCGTGTGGAGGAGGCGGTGGGCTTTCTCGCTGAGGGGGGCGTCGAAGAAGTCCTTGTAGAGGGTTTGCACTTGGGGGTTCTCGTGGCTGAGGCGTTTGGCGGCGCCGGTGTCGAGCGTGTAAAGGCCTTTGATGCGGGCCTGGCGCACCGCGTCGGTCGGGGGTATGGCGGTACGGGGCTGGCCGCCGCCGCCGATGCACCCGCCACGGCAGGCCATCACCTCGATGAAATCGTACTGCGCCTCGCCGGCCTTGATCTTCGCGAGCAGCTTGCGGGCGTTGGCGGTGCCGTGGACGATGGCGACGTTGAGGTTCAGCGCCTCGACCCGCGCGGAGCGCACGCCGCCCATGCCGCGCACAGGCGCGTAGTCCAGGAACGCCGCAGGCGGGTTCTGCCCGGTCGCGTAGAAGTGCGCCGTGCGCAGCGCGGCCTCCATCACGCCGCCGGTGTTGCCGAAGATGACGCCCGCGCCGGAGCCGCGCCCCATCAGGTCGTCGTAAGGCTCGGGGGCGAGGGTGAGGGGGTTGATGCCCGCTTGTTTCAACCACTGGGCGAGCTCGCGGACGGTCAGCACGGCATCAGTCGCGCGTGCGCCGTCAACCTCCATTTCGGGGCGGCGGATCTCGAACTTCTTGGCGGTACAGGGCGTGAGCGCGACGTTGAAGATGTTTTTGGGGGCGAGCCCGCGCTTGTTTGCGAACCACGTTTTGATGACGCTCCCTTGCATGCCGATGGGGCTTTTGGCGGTGGAGAGGTTCGGGATGAACTCGGGGTAGAAGGTCTCCGCGAACTTCACCCACGCGGGGCAGCAGCTGGTGAACTGCGGCAGGACGCGCTTCTCCTTGACGCGGCGCAGGAGCTCGGACGCCTCTTCGGTGACGGTGAGGTCTGCGCCGAAGGTGGTGTCGAACACCGCGTTCGCGCCGAGCTTGCGCAGGGCGGCGACGATCTGCCCCTCGACGTTCGTGCCGGGGTCGGCCCCGAAGCACTCGCCGAGCGAGACGCGCACGGAGGGGGCGGTGGAGACGGTGACGAAAACATCAGGATCCGCGATGGCGGTCGCGACGGCTTTCTGCTCGGGACGCGCGGTGACGGCCGCGTATTTGCAGACGGCCGTGCATTGCCCGCAGTGGATGCAGATGGGGCGCGATTTCGTTTTCGTCAGGTCGAAGGAACCCCACACGCCCATCTCGTCTTTGCAGACGGCCAGGCAGTCGCCGCACTCCTCGCACTTGCCGGGGCTGTAGGCGATGGCAGGGTTGCTCAACTCAACGATGACATGCTCGATGTCATCTGCGGCGCGGCAGCGGCGCGGGCATGCGGCAAACAACGCCGCCGCGCCTGTGGTCTTGATGAAGTCACGTCTTTTCATGGGGGAAGCCTTTGGGTTTAGTTTCTAGTTTCTATTAGTTTCTAGTTTCTAGTTGCTAGTTTCTAGTTATGTGAAGCTGTTGGGATTCGATGTGCGCTGCTTGCTGTGAAAGCCATGTTACGAGTTGTGCGCCGAGCGCGGCGGGCTCGAAACGCGCGTCCGCGATCTTGGCGAGCGGGTGCCATGTGAAGCCGATCCAGTCCTCGGCGGCCTTGACGGGTTCCTCCGGCGAGACGCCCTCGACGGCCAGCTCGAACACGAGGTTGATTTCGGCTTTTGGCTTGCCCTTCTGGATGAAGGCGTGTTCACAGCACCCGAGGAAGCGGCCCGCCTTGGACTTGCGCCCCATCTCCTCGTCGATTTCGCGCACGAGCGCCTGCCGCGCGGTCTCGCCGAAATCGACATGCCCGCCGGGCAGGTACGTGCGCTTGGACTTGTTCCCGTGGCACAGCAGGATCTGCCCGTCCATCACGCAGACCCCTCGGGCAATCACTTCTATCGTATTCTTTTGGCTCATCTGTCGCGCATCCCGTTTCGTGTTTGATATAAAATGTAGTATAGACCTAATGCCCCGTTGAAGTCAATTTGCAAGTGACGGAATTTGCGCCTATTATTTTCCAGAAATTGCGTTGACAAGCCGTGTGGAATCGGTAACATTATCCTTTTCCATTGAGGAGGGCGTATGAACGTTTTGTTGGTGAATGGGAGTCCCCGTGCGGAGGGGAACACGTATGCCGCGCTGAGCGAGGTCGCGGGGGCGTTGAATGCGAACGGCGTGGGGACGGCGTTTTTCCAGCTTGGCGCGGGGGCGGTGCATGGGTGCGTTGCGTGCGGGAAGTGCGCGGAGACGCAGCGGTGCGTGTTCGCGGATGACATCGCGAATGCCTTGATCGAGAAGATGGCGGCGGCGGACGGGGTGGTGATCGGATCGCCCGTGTATTACGCCTGTGCGAACGGCGCGTTGTGCGCGGTGCTGGACCGCGTGTTTTTCATGAAGAGCTCGCTCTATGCGTTCAAGCCTGCGGCGGCGGTGGTGGCGTGCCGGCGCGGGGGCGCGAGCGCGGCGTTCGACCGGCTCAACAAGTATTTCACCATCTCCAAGATGCCGGTGGTGTCGTCGCAATACTGGAACGCCGTGCACGGGTTCCTGCCCGGCGAGGCGCGGCTCGACCGCGAGGGCATGCAGCAGATGCGCGTGCTGGGCGAGAACATGGCGTGGATGCTGAAGTCCATCCGGGAGGGCCGCCAGCCCACCCCTGAATCCCAGCCTTGGGACCGGATGGATTTCCATCACGGGTGACGGGGTAGGGGATGATTATGAGCGGAAGTGCGGGATGCTCTGTGACGCGGCGCGAGTAACGCATTCAGGATAGAACATCAGGAGGTTGTTATGGCATCGGAAGGCAAACAGAAATTTTCGCTGGCGGGGTTGATCGTTGTGGTCGTCGTCGCGTTGCTTTTTTTCTCCGTGCTTGTCGCGCAATCTAGGTCCGCGATGTGGCGTGCCGGGATAACGGCAACGGGTGCGCGCGGGAGGGACATTTACATCGCGATTGTCGGGGCGAACACGGAGCGCGAGCCGCTGGGACTCCCGAGCGTGTGGCCCAAGACGGTGTTGACCGAAGACGATTTGAAACATCCCCTTGGTTTGGAGGACATCGCGTGGTGCACCTTTCAGAACAGCACGGACTATTTTTACGAGTTGTATGACGGGGCGCACCTCGGGATGCCCGATCACAGCCCGTATGTCGCTGGGTTTGACTATTCCAAGTTGGCGGGGGCCGGTGTCCGTGCAATGGAAGGGACGGGGCGGCTGCGGTCGGAGAACAATATGTGGTGCATCATGGGGAACATCCGCGAGGAGATGGCGGATTCCACCCCCGTGCTCGTGACGCGCAACGTGGACTGCTCGTCGTTACGCCTGAATGCGCTCGGCGACCCTGACGAACCCATACGGTGGTCGCAGCAATACAAGACCCCATTCCCAAACAAGGAATTCACTCTGGTTCGCAAAGGCGGCGGTATGTTCAACGGGACCAAGAAAAGTGCGCGTATGAGGTTCGTCGTGCCTCATGCGGATTCCGTTCCCTTGCGGGATCTACAACGGCAGCACCCGCCCGTCGTCTATCTGACCCCTGACGACATCGCGCACCCGCAGTGAGGACACTCGCCCGCCACCGATTCCTCATTTCTCATTCCTCCCCAGTAGCTCCTCGATCGCTTGCGCGAGGCGGTGGCGGTGGAGTTCCATCGGGGCGGGGTCGCGGGTGAAGCTGGTGAGGGACGCGGAGACTTCTTCGGGGACGGTGAGGAGCGCTTCGTATTCGGCGTGGCGGGCGGCGGGGAGCGTGGGTTTTTTCTCGGCGAGGAGCCGCTTGAGGATGACGAAATATTCGTAGTCCTCGATGCCGTCGCGAAGCATCTCGAGGCGGATGCTGTCCACGGGCGCGGCGAGGACGGGCGCGGCGGGGCGGCCGTCGGCGGCGGCAAGGGGCGGGTAGAGGAAACGCCCGTCGCCGTTGCCCCACGGCTGCTTCGTGCCGGGGCCTGCGTCGTAACCGCTCTCCCAGCACATGGGGTCGAGGTACGGGTTCTGCGGCGCGGCGGGGTCGGGGTAGGCCGCCGAGCTCGTCCAATAGACCGTCTCCCAGATGAGGATGCCGCTGACGCGCTCTTGCCATGTCTGCCACAGCCACAGGCGCATCTCGGTGCCGGGGTGGTCGATGAACTCCGTGACATACGGCGCCTTGGGCCCGCAGCAGACGTACCACCAGAACGCATCGCCCGCGTCGCGGCGGCCCGCGGACAGCGGCACGTTGAGCGACGGCGTGAGCGGACACCACACATTCGGCCCGCCGACGAGCCCTTCCGCAACTTTCTCAGTGAGCATCCGCCGCAGCCCCGGCGCGTATTTTTTCAGCTTGCTGAATCCGTTCATCACGAAGGCGTAGTCCTTCTCGGCGGGCTCGTCGAACCAATAGACGAAGGCCTTGTCGAGCCAGCCCTTCTCGCGCAGGTGCGCCTCGATGCCCGCCGCGTATTTGCCGAACAGCGCGTGGTATTCGGGCGTGTCCTCGGCGTAGCCCATGAACGTGGGTTCGCTCCGCGAATGGAACGTGCCGCCGCCCAACCCCGCGAGACCGATCTGGAACGTGTTGAAATGGTAGTTGGTGAGCGCGTGTTCCATCGCCGCGTCCCATCGCGCCCAGTCGAACACGGGCTGCGCCTTCGACGCGTCGAACGGCGCGAGCGCACCCGGCGCGATCAGCTCCCGGCCCGTGGACAGATCAATCACGGAAACGTCCTTCACGAACGTCGTGCCGACCTGCCGCCCCGGCTCCTGCCACCCCGCGCCCCAGAACGTGAGGTTGACCGCCGCCGCGCCTTCGGGGAAGCGCGTGACCGTCGTCTCGTGCGCGGTCCACTCCGCTGCGGCGGGCAGGCGCGTGTCGTTGTTGCGCCCGCTCATCCACGCGCCGCCGCCGTCGAAGTGGCGCAGCGTGAAGAGCGTGTCGGGCGTCTGCTCCGTCCTGTATTTGAACGCGACCTTCAGACCCTTCGCGGGGATGGCGAAATTGCCCTTGTGGCTCGCCGAGACGCAGGCCGTCTCGCTCGCGTCGCGCACGACCAGCGCACCGTCCTCGACCGTCCCCCCGTCCCACGGCGGCAGCCCCGTCCATGTCACGCTCCACCCGTCCATCGGCGCGGGGTTGTAGGGCGAGATGCGGTGATCCGCCAGCGCGCGCAGGTACTTGTCCAGCACCTCGCGCCGCTGCGCCTCGTCCTTCACGTTGTGGTAACGCCACACCATCCGCGGGTCGAACCCGAACGCCGTCTCGCACGTCATCACATCGGGCAGCGCGAAGCCATACACGAACACCTTCAGCGCGACCTCCTCCAGCACACCGTCCGCCTCCACCACCACGCGCCCGACGTGCAGCCCCGCCCGCGCACCCGCCCGCACACCCTTCGGCGCGAACACGCGAATCCAGAACGGCTGGTTCTCCTGATTCCTAATTCCTAATTCCTCATTCCTAATTGTTTCCTGCGGCAACAGCGGGTCGGGCCAATCCGCCAGCACACCCGTCGCATCCGTGCGCTGTGCCACCGGCACATATCCTACGCGCAGCACCTCCGCCCGCAACCCGTCAAGCCCCTCCACGCGCACCCGCACGTTCGCGAGGTCACGCTTCGGCGACACCACCAGCTGCGTCGCCTCCCACTCGTTTTGCGCCAGCCTCATTTCAAGCGCGTCCGCTTGCGCCAGCTTCATTTCGGGCGCCTCCATCTTCGCGCCTGGCAATGCACGATGCCTCGGCACTTTCCACCCCGACGACGCCCGCCACAGCGCGACCCCCTCATCCGCGCACGGCAGCAGCATCCCGTAACTCGCATCGTAAAACGCAGGCACGCTCATCCGCACCCGCGCCTCGAAAACCTTCTCCTTATTCGCCGCCTCCAAATCCACCAGCGTGACGGTCACGTCATATTCCCCGCACCTCGGGGCATCCTCGTAAGGAATCTCCACGGTGTGCGTTCCGGGCCGGTATTGCTGTACGGTGCTTTTACTTGAAACACTCGACGCGCTTCTCCCCTTTGTTAACATGCTCGCGGCCAGCCTCATCCCCTCCGCGAGCGTCACGCGCAACACCGCCTTCTTCGGCGTCCCATCCGGGATTAAATCCGCAACCTCGACGACCTCCACCTTCATGCCCTCGCGCTCCGGCCGCTTCAAGATCTCAAGGTACTGCGTCGAGCCGACGAGCGACAGCGGCGCACCGTCCACCTCCGCCGAGAACGTGTAGCCGTACACCTGCAACGTGCAGGGCCTGCCCTCCCCGCGCACCCGCACGAGCACCGACCCCGCAGGGAACAGCGCCGCCGGCACCTCCGCGCTCACCGCCCCCACCTTGTCAACCGCGCCCACCTCCTGCCACGCCGCGCCATCCCCCGACACCTCCACGACCGCACGGCCCGCGCGGTGATACCCCACCGTGACCCCCACCCGCGCCGAAAGCAACCGCCGCCCGCCCACCTCATGCCGATACGTGAACGAGGTGCCATCGCCAAGGCACCAGCGGGTCGAGTTGTACGTCGCCGTCGCCGCCGCCAGCGGACGGCTGTGGTTGCGGCACTCCGTCCCGAACGGCGCGTTGAACGTATAGACCTTGCCGTCGATGCGCTCCCCCTCGCCCAACGCCACATCACCCCGCCGCGCATACACAGGCGTCATGGGCGCAACGCTCACATCCTTGAAAAACGCCTTCCCCGCCATCGTCCACTGCCCCAAGCGCAACGGCTCCTTCACCGCGTCACCCGCCGCCCCCGGCACGGCGAACACATGGCTGTACTCTGTCCACTCCGCGCCCGGCACACCGATGTCCACATTCACCGACGGTATGCCGCACACCACCGTCCCCCCGCCCGCGCCCTCCGACCGCGCGCGGAAACGCAGACGGTACGCCCCCCCCACCTCAAACGTCATCGGCGGCGACAGCCACGCGTTATCCGACTTCCCGTCCCCCTCGACCATCAAGGCCTCGCCCGAGTCCTCCCCGCGCCCGCTGTTCAGCGCCCACCCCTCGAACGCCCCCTCCGCCCAGACGACCGACTGCATCAACGCCGCAACCGTAAACGACAAAAAAAGTTTCATATTCATATCCCATAGCATACGCTCTTCTCTTGTGGATTGTCAAACATGAAACTGAAAACGTCATTGACTTTCGGCGCGAAGTGGACAATAATTTGGGTTTTACCGTTTGGGAGGAAAATCATGTTTACACGTCGTTCGTTTTTCAAGGAGACTGGGTTGGGGATTGCGGCGGCCGCGGCGGCACCCGCGCTGCTCGCGCCAACCGCGCAGGCGCAGTCCACCGCTGGGGCAGGGGTGGCGGACCCGTTCCGCATCGCCGTCGCGGGGTACACGTTCAACAAGTTCAATCTGGATGAGACGCTGGAGATGATGCGGAAGGTGGATGTGCATTACCTGTGCATCAAGGATTTCCACCTGCCGCTGAACAGCACGGAGGAGGCGGTCGCGGCGTTCCACGCGAAGTGCAAGGCCGCGGGCGTGACGGGGTACGGGGTCGGGCCGATCTACATGGGGAGCGCGGATGAGGCGAGGCGGGCGTTCGAGTACGCGAAGCGCGTGGGCGTGAAGGTCGTCGTGGGCGTGCCGTTCGAGATGAAGGACAACAAGCGCGTGAGTTCGGCGGCGTTGCTGGAGGTCGTCAACGGGCTGGTGAAGGAGTTCGACATGAAGTACGCCATCCACAACCACGGGCCTGACATGCCGGATCTGTTCCCGAACGCGGAGAGCGCGATCGCGCTGATCAAGGACATGGACAAGCGCGTGGGGCTGTGCCTCGACATCGGCCATGAGTTGCGTGACGGCAAGGACCCCGTGGAGGCCATCCTGAAGTATGGGGACCGGCTCCATGATATGCACACCAAGGACGTGACGGCGGCGGTGAAGTCCGGCGCGACCACGCAGATGGGGCGCGGGAAGATCGACATGCCGGGCGTCGTGCGCGCGTTGCGCAAGGTGGGTTATGCGGGCGCGTGCAGCCTGGAGTATGAGAAGGACATGAATGACGCGACGCTGCTGCTGGCGGGCATCGCGGAGTCCATCGGGTATTTCCGGGGGGTCGTGGCCGCGACGCGGGGCTAGACAGGATTGTGTCCTCGGCAGGATAAATTTTACCACAATGGGCACAATGGGTTTCACAATAGACACTATGGCAATCTCTTGGGAAATAGTGACCATTGTGAAACCTATTGTGTCCATTGTGGTAAAATCAAAATAGCACTATTGTTTTTTTGACAGGATTAACAGGATTTAACTTTGGTTCTGGAAACTGAAAACGGGAGACGGGAAGCGTTTGGCGGTCGATGGTGGTCGGTGGCGGTCGCGTGCCTTTTCGCGACGCTGACCGTGGCGCAGCCGCCGGAGGCGTTGCGGACGCTGGGGCAGGTGCAGGGGGCGCTCGGGTTCGCGGATTACGACTGGGACGGTGATTCCGTGTGCCTGTCGAACGCGGCGCATGTCGTGCGCTTCTATCAGGGGCGGCGCAGGGCGGAGGTCGATGGCACGGTGGTTTTGCTGAACGCCGCGCCGGACGGCAGCGTGAAGGCGGGGGAGTGGCGGATGGCCGCGGTGGACCTGGACTTCCTTGCGCTGTCCATCCTGCCGACGGATTGCAACGCCATCAAGCCGCTGCGGGTGGTGCTGGACGCGGGGCACGGCGGTCCGGACAGCGGTGCGCGTTCGCGCGCGCCGGACACGCTGGAGAAGGATTTGACGCTGGCGCTGGCGCGTCGCGTGGGGCAACGGCTGGCGGAGATGGGCATGACCGTGATCCACACGCGCACGAACGACGTGGAGGTGTCGCTGGAGGGCCGGGCGCAGGTGGCGCGTGAGGCGAAGGGGGATGTGTTCGTGAGCGTCCACGTGAACTTCGCGGACAACAAGGGCGCGTCCGGCGTGGAGACGTATGTCCTGCCGCCGCCGGGGTTCGCGGGTACGCCGGAGGGGAGCAAGCCCAGGGGGTTCCAGATCGGCAACACGAATGATTTCCACAACACGCTGCTGGGCTATGCGATGCACAAGCACCTTGCGCTGGCGGATACGGATGCGCCGGACCGCGGGCTGAAACGGCAGTCGTTTTTCGTGCTGCGCGAGGCCTGCTGCCCTGCGGTGCTGGTGGAGGTCGGGTTCCTGTCGAACGCGGCGGAGGCGCGGAAGATGCTGACCCCGCAATGGCAGGAGGCGTGCGTGACGGCGATTTTGCGCGGGGTCGTCGAGTATGCGCGGAAGGCCGACACGCTGACGCTTGCGGTGGAGGCGAAACGTCAGGTCGAGCGCGAGGCGAAGGCGCGCGCGGCCGCGCTGGCCGCGGTGCGGAAGGCGGAGGCGGAGGCCGTCGCGCTGGCCGCGAAGAAGAAGGCGGAGGCGGATGCGGCGGCCGCGCTGGCCGCGAAGAAGAAGGCCGATGCCGATGCCGCCGAGGCGCTGGCCGTGAAGCGGCGGGCGGAGGCCGAGGAGGCCGAGGTCCAGGCCGGGCAGCGGAGGAAGGAGGCGGAGGAGGCCGCCGCGCTTGCGGAGGAGCGGAAGGCGGAGGCCGCCGCAGAGGCGGCGAAGCAGGCGCCGCCGGTCCCCGAGCCGCCGCCTCAGGGGGGGGCTGCGGAGGACGCGCCGAAAGGGGACGCGCCGAAAGAGGACGCGCCCAAAACGATTTTCGATTTTTATCAACTGTAGAGGAGGCGACGAAGATGAAGAGAGTGTGCATGGCGATGTTGTTCGTTCCGTTTGTCGCGTGCGCCCAGCAGGCGGCGTTCTGGGACGGCAGGAGCGAGTGGCTGCGCGGCGTGGCGGTGGGGAACGACGTGTGGAGTCTGAAGGAGAGCGTCAACCTCAAGCAAAACGATGTTTCCGACTATGTGCGGATGCGCGAGCTCGGCCTGAATGTCGTGCGGTTTTATTTGAGTTACAAGTTTTTCGAGAGCGATTCCGCGCCGTACCAGTACAAGCAGGAGGGGTGGGATTTCATCAACCAGAACCTTGCGTGGGCGAAGGCGAACGGGATACGGCTCATCCTCAACATGCATGTGCCGCAGGGCGGTTTCCAGTCGAACGCCGAGGGCGGCGCGCTGTGGGATGTGGAGGAGAACCAGAAGCGCCTGATTGCGCTGTGGCGCGAGATCGCGCGGCGGTATGCGGGCGAGCCGCAGATCGTCGCCTACGATCTGGTGAACGAGCCCGTCGTCACCAAGGGCAAGCACCAGTGGCAGTCGCTCGCGCAGCGGCTGGTGAACGCCATACGCGAGGTTGACCGCAACCACCTGATTTATGTGGAGAACATCAACGGCATCATCCCGAGCAACTACGCGAAGGACGCGGAGATGAATTTCGTGTTCATCGACGACCCCGCGGGCAAGTGGGGGCTCACGTTCCACTGCTACGCCCCCATCGAGTACACGCACCAGTACGCGCCGTGGATCCCGGGGTTCAAGGACAACGACGGCGGCGCGTACCCCGACCCCAACCTCCTGCAATTCAGCAGTGACGTGTGGAAGGGCGCGACCTTCGAGAACCCGGCCCTGCCCAAGGGCACCACCGACTGGGCGTATTACACGGGCGTGTGGAAGACCATCGACGACACGGCCGCCGCGACCGTCGGCAGGCCCGCGTTCCAGTTCGACCGCCTCGGCGAGGGGAAGGTCTGGTTCGACAGCATCACCTTCGAGAAGAGATCCCCGGCCGGCGAGGTGACGGCCATCGCGACGTACCGGCCGCCCTTCAAGGGGGGATGGTATTTCTGGCAGGAGAAGGAAGGCGGGCGGATGCTCGAGGCGGACAACGCCGTCGGCTTCACGGGGACGACCGCGGCCGCCAACTACGCCGCGAACAAAATGTTCGTCGTGCTGGAGCAGGGCTGGTCGTACCGCGTGAGCGGGCGGATGCGCGGCGAGGGCATCCCCGAGGGCGCGGGGTGCCGCGTGCGCTTCGACTGGCACACCGCGCAGAACATCAGCGTCCGCAACAAGGCATCGCTGGAGCGCGAGGTCCTCGCCTACCTGAACATCGCCAAGGCGAAGAACCTGCCCGTGTATCTGGGCGAGTTCGGCGTGATCAAGCACACGATGACGAAAGAGAAGGGCGGCGCGGTCTGGGTCACGGATATGTTCGACATCCTGAAGGCGCACAACGTCCCCTTCACCTATCACGCATGGGTGGATCATTGGTTCGGCGTCAAGGGCAACGCCGAGATGGAGCAGGTGTTCAAGAAAAGTTTTTAAGGAGATCCGAAATGAGCGAGAAAAACGAGAGCGAGAATGCGGCGAACATCCGTCAGACCGTGACGCTGGCGGTGATGATGGTGCTGGTCCCCGTGCTGCTGGGAATCGGTTTTGTGGCTGTGTTCAGTCTTGTAAGCGGGTTGATCGGAGGATTCAACAGCAGCTCCAGCGGGTATGGCAGTACTGGCGGGACAACCGGCTCTAGCGGTGGGGGAGGCTCTGTCGGTCAAAACTTGGACCAGATGCTGGCGAATGGCTCGGCAGTCCAGTATCAGCGTGTAGTGTGCTATGACCCCATCTTGGGTTGTGAGGCAAGTCGCTCGTTTGCGCCAGCTGGGTGGCAGGCTAACGGCCAGGTCTATTGGAATATGCAAAGCGCTAATACGCCGGCAACGAGCGAATTCTTCCTTTGCGCGCCGGATGGTAGCGCGCAAATCGGGATTGTCGGCAACATGACATTCGCACAACCCGACCCATCGTATAACCTCTATGAAGGCCAGTGGTCGACAGAGGATCAGTGTCCGGTCAAGACCTATCAAAGTGCGCAGGTTTATGCCCAAAGCCGTTTTGAGGAATATTTGGGTCTTTCTTACACTCAAGTGGTAGATGTCGAGTATATCAGCGGGGAGGCAGAACAGCTTTTTTGGGGCTATATCGCTGGCCTTCAGCAAGAAGCGGACAATGCAATGGCCCAGAGTGCGCAATACCTCGCTGCATCAAACAGCTCAATGGCTATCAACTATGGAGGGGACGCAGCGATGGTGACCTTGCGTTTTGAGATAAACGGTATCACCTACAGGGCAAAGGTGCTTGTGCTGCTCGTCGGGTATGATTTTACCAACACTCAGAATATCCTCCTTTATGGTTCCGTCTCCACGACTAAGACTGTCTGGTACACGATAAACGGGTTCAGGTACTACCTTGCCGAAGAGAGCCGGTTTGCTGAGTGTGAGAGACATGCAGA
>Ga0082212_10006228_pt1 | contig 16089 bp, 13 predicted proteins | sample TergutNt197P3_FD_71548 | JGI IMG/M metagenome (GOLD analysis project Ga0082212, IMG submission 71548) | Neocapritermes taracua P3 segment gut microbial communities from Petit-Saut dam, French Guiana - Nt197 P3 | ecosystem: Host-associated > Arthropoda: Insects > Digestive system > Gut ... | reverse complement strand
ATATTATTCGCCCCTTGACACCGCATTCAGGGAAGCGTATATGATGGAATTAACTTATGGCAAAAAGGGAGACAATCATGAGCAAGTTAATTAAAATCAGGGATGTATCGTCTAAGTACGACATTTCCGCGCGCACACTCCGCTACTATGAGGACATGGGGCTGATAAGCAGTACGCGGAGCGATGAATACGCTTACAGGCTGTATGACGAAGCAAGCATGAAACGCTTGGAGCAGATACTTATCTTACGCAAGCTTAACATAAGTGTCAAGGATATTCAACGTATTTTTTCCGCGTCCGGCTCGGAGGCCGTTTTGGACGTACTCGGCAAGAAGGTTTCGGACATCGACGGCGACATCGCCCTGCTTCATGAGCTGAGGGAAATAGTTATGGAATTTATACGGCAAATCGAGCAGGCGGACTTTTCCAAAACCTCGGATGTTAAGATGCTCTATGACAAAGCGAAAGAAATAGAGGGTCTGGTTCATGTGGGCTACGAGGGCAACCCGTCGGTTAATATGGCTCGTTTGCAAGAGGTGACGGAAAAACTCAAAAAAGCCCCGGAAGTACGCATTGTCCAAATTAAGCCGTTCAGAGCCGTCACTTCCGGTCTTCTCACCTTCGACGCGGTTTTCGGTAAATTTATGCCCTGGATGTGGAATAACGGCAATCTGCACAAGCAATCCGCCATGGGCGACCTTTCATTTTTCTCAGTCTATTGCCCCCACGATTTCAAGTTCTGCCCGGAATGCGGTCACAATTGCCAGATGAAAGGTCAGTTCATCTGGGCGGTCGAGGACGGCGTCACGGAAACGGACACCGCGCCCTATGAAATTGTCAATTTTGAGGGCGGCCTGTATGCCGCGGCGATGTCGGTGGACGAAGATGAGGAAATGCACAGGGTGACAGAGGACGGCATCCTCAAATGGCTTGAAACAAGCGGGTTTGAGCAGGACAAAGATTCCGGGCGCCGCAGTGTCACCTCAATGCTGAATCCGAGTGATGAGATTAAAAAAGCTCTCGGTTACAATCAGCTGGAGATGTTTATGCCCATTAAAATAAGGGTGAATACCGCCGCGCCCGGAGACGCCGGAACACCCGTTACAGGCTCGTGGAGCGGCCTGACGATACCGTCACAGAACACTGCGGCTCTGCTTGACAGTTTCCAGGGGAAGGACAATGTGCTTCAGGTAACGCCCGGCGAGAACTGGAGCGTATTGGAATACGATTTCGGTGAGTATTCCGGGCGGGAAGTTAACATCAGCATTTCCATGGACGTATGGCTGAACACATGGGAAAAGGTCGCGTGGCAGGCACAGTGCGAGGGCTATCCGCTCATCTGCGGCTGTTTCAACTCACTGCTGATGTCAAAACGCTGGAACACGCTGTCGGTAAGCAAGACATTCAAGCTGGACACAGGCATACTGTATATCTCCAAAGACCTGCTCGGCAAAAACGACCTTTACATCACGAATTTCTCAATATCCGTTACGCCCGTGAATAACGGGTAAAGCGCGGTCAGAACCGATACCCCGGCTCTAAGAGCCGGGGATTGGTTTCACTTAATCAAAAAGGGTGCCGCAAATGTCAAAAGCAAGCCGCAAACAAATATACCGGCGAAATTAACCGCGTCGTTATTCATCCATCTTATTCCCCGCGCAAGTTCAAGAGAGACGCCGTCAAGGCTTTTGCGCTCGGTAAGCGCGGATTCCATGCCGTTTCCGCCTTGTACCCGGTACTTTGCCTGAAACGCCGCTCCCAATACCGAGTCTGTCACCGTTCCGATCAATCCCGCCGCGATAACCGCCGTCATTCCCGGTATTCCAAACCTAGGGATTGACAGGACGGAGATTATAACCGCGCCCGGCAACGCCCCCAAAAACCCCAGCGTCGTAACGCCGCCGGACATACCCCGCTGTATAGGCTTTCGGGTTAGGATGTAAAACGGTTCTTTTTTAGAAAGCATCCCTATTTCGGAGGAAAAAGTATCCGCCAGTGCCGCCGCGAAACATCCAAGCACGGCCAGCAGACATGATTCCATACCGATAACGTAATAGAGCAAAGCAAAAATCAACGGCGGCAAACCGTTGGCGGCAACCTGCGCGACAGACCGCGCTCCCCTTCGCTCGTGCAGGGCAAGAGAGGCCGCTTTTTTATTTTTACCGATACGGCTGACCGCGCTTCCAAATATGAAGAAAAGGACAAGCGCGGTAAAGCTGAGCCATCCGCCGAATATAAATAGAGATACTCCCAGAAGCGCGGCCGCCTGCAAAGCCCAAAAGGTTATGGAGCGCAGGTAATATGCCGCGATTAAGATAAGAAGCGCGATATTAAGACACGCAAAAACCGGCCAAAGCGGCGGGAATTTTGCCAGTAGAAATACGATAAACCCCACCCCTAAAGGAAGCGTCAGATTATCTATGCCGCGAGGCGTAAACAGTTCTATCGCCCCGGCGGGAACGGCGCAGGCCAACGCGGCGCGCAAAGCAAAACCGGGGTAAGGGTCATGAGCGTAAACCGCGCAGACAATACCGGCCGCAATTCCGGAGAGCAGCATAACGACGAGCATACCCTCAAGACTTTTCAGGGAATGTTTGCCGGGGAAGTATAACTTCCCCCAGCGTTTGCCCACAAGCGCGCCGAAGCCGTCGCCGTAGCCCATTGCCAGCATTCCGCAGGCGGCAATCCAGGGCATATCCAGAGAGTATCCCGCAAAGCAAAGCAGAAACAGAGACACGGCATACCAAACCGTACCGAACGTGTTATCCTCATCGCGCTCCATAGCCGAAAAAAGTCCCTTGCGGCAGGACAAATAATTGAGCGGGATAAAACATGCCGGAAGAATACAGGCCGCCCACGCGCTGTTATAGACCGCGAGCGCAAGCAAAATCCAGTTGCTGAGAAGGATATGCACCAATTTGCGTGAGCCTTCGGCTCCGGCTCCGAGTTTTCGCGCAACCGAAGCCAGCCCGAGCACCCCAAACGGTACAACAGCCGTAAGCGCAACGCCCAACACAGTGTTTTCTATCAAAAAACCCTCCCCTTCCGCAGGAATATTCCTACGCCAAGCCCGAAAAACCGTTTTGCCGCAGTGCCTCATACAACACTATCGCCACCGCGTTTGACAAATTAAGGCTCCGGTTGTCTTTGACCATGGGTATGCGAAGACAGCGGCCGGGATACCGCTCAAGTATGTTCTGGGGCAACCCCGATGTTTCTTTCCCGAAAACCAAATAATCGTTATCGCCGTATTCCGCCTGATGATAATGAATGCCCCCGGATGTTTCCGCCAGCCACAGGCGCGCGTTTGGGTTGGCATAGCAAAAATCCCGGAAATCACCGTATATTCGTATGTCCATATCGTGCCAGTAATCTAACCCGGCGCGTTTTAACTTTTTGTCCTCAATGCTGAATCCCAAGGGTTCAATCAGGTGCAAAACAGAACCTGTTGACTTGCACGTGCGCACAATATTTCCGGTGTTCTGATGAATTTCAGGTTCGTGTAAAACAATGTGCATCATGCCGGCTCACCCTCATTATCAAGGAAAACGGATATGAGCGAACGCGCCTGTTCTAAATAATCCGCATTCATATCCAGCCAACGGATGGATGTATCTTTCCTGAACCAGGTCATCTGCCGTTTGGCGTAGCGCCTGCTCTCCCTCTTGATCGATACGAGCGCCTCTTCCAAGGCAAGCTCCCCCTCCAAGTGCAGCAAAAGCTGCTTATACCCGATCGCGTGCCCTGCCTGGCTATCCAGCCGCAGCCCTTGCGCGCGCAGATTTTGAACCTCCGCAAGAAACCCGGCTTCCATCATCCCGTCCACCCTTTGGTTGATCCGTTGATAAAGCTTGTCCCTCTCCATTGTCAAGCCTATCCAATAGGTGGGATAAAGAAGCTGCGGCGACGCATACGCGGCCCGGTTCGACGATATGGGCTTCCCATGAATCCGCTGGTAGGCTAGCGCCCTGAGGATGCGCTTCGTATCGTTGGGATGCAGCTGCCTGGCGGAACCGGGGTCGGCTGCCTTGAGACTTGCCCAAAGGTCTGCGCCTGCGTTTTGCTCCATGATTATCCTGGCAGTCTCCTCTTTGATCAACGGGCTTTCTTCCTCATATGCGTAGTTCAGTAACGCGCTATCGATATATAAGCCTGTCCCGCCGGCAAGAACCGGTATTTTCCCACGGGCATGGATCTCTGCGATCGCCTGACGGGCAAGGGACTGGTACTCCGCTGCGCTGAAGCTTTCCTGTGGGCTTCGCAAATCAAGGAGATGGTGGGGGATCCCCATTCTCTCCCGCTCTGTCACTTTGGCAGTGCCGATATCCATGCCTCTGTAGACCTGCATGGAGTCGCCGGATATCACTTCCCCGCCCAAAGCTGCGGCAAGGCGGACGGCGAAGGCGGACTTCCCCGTAGCTGTAGGTCCTACAACAGCAAAAACGCGCGGTTTATCCATCCGTCTGTCACTACTCCTACCTCATTTGCGCTCGCGTTCCCACACGCCATATACCACCGGTCCGTATTTTGACCTGACCACATGATCAGCTCCCAACTGTTGAAAAAGGGGAGAAAACCATCGTTCCTTCAACACAACCCTTTTGCGGCATACCCGCAACGCCTCCGCTAAGGTTTCCTGGGTGAAAGGGCTATGGTCAGCCAATGGGCGGAGGCTGTTGATGCCGGATGAGCGAGGGTTCGCCGCGCGAAACATAGGGTCAAAATAGACCACGTCCCAGCTGCAATCCGGCTGCGCCTGAAGATAGGCCAAGGCTTCTTCGTTGCGGACTTGTATCCTTCCCGGCAGCGCCCCGATAGGCCTCTTCCGGGAATCATAGCCCGGCGCCTCGTGGGCGAGCCCCCATTCGGTAAGCAAGGCGATAATGGGTGAGGCTTCCAGCCCCAAGACAAGCCCTGCCTCCCCTACGGCCCAGGCAGCAAGGATCGCGTCTGTACCCAGTCCCAGAGTACAGTCCAGAATCCGTTCGCCTTGCAGTAGGGTCACAGCCGTGAGGAACAAGTCCTCGCCCCCTTCTGTAAGCCGCCTGAGCCTGGGTAGGGCCATTGCCGGATGCCACTTCAGCAGCGGCTCTTCCATAGACACGCGGTTATTTCGATCAAGGGTGACGATGTAGTCCAGATGATAGGTTTCCCGTAGGTTAGGCAGACTGTTTCCATTTCTGGGTATAAACGGTATACCATACTTGGAGGCTAGCGCATTCGCGGCTTCTGTTTGCCAATCAGTAGACTTTACGCTGGTGGTGATTCCCCAGGTATACGCCGTACCCATTAGGAGGACCTGCCGAATGCCTGAATCAACCGGCGATAAGGCAACAGGTACAGGATTGGGCGCCCGTGTGGGCAAGTCATCGGATGGCTGGAAGCTTGCAGCCCGTGGAGCAGCGCTTCCATTTCCATAGCGCTCAGCGGGGTATTGGCTTTCACCGCCGCTTTGCAGGCATGCATCACCATCAAGCTGTGCCGCGCTATATCCTCCGTACCCCGATCGCCCTCTGCCTGCATCATCTCAAGTAGTTCATGCACTGTCCCTTCGTCCATGGCATGTCCCGCCGGCTCCGCACGCAGGAGATACAACCTTGCTCCAAAGCGCTCAAAGACCAAACCCAGGTCATTGAGGACAAGGATATTGCGAATCAATACCTCCTCCTCTCCTGTGGTCAGCGAAATCTGGATAGGTTCCAGCAGCATCTGGGCGGGCTTCTTCTCCTCCGCTTTCGCAAGCATCTCATCGAATAGGATTCGCTCATGAGCTACGTGCTGATCGACGATAAGCAAGCCAGCGTTGATTTCCGCCAGAATAAAGGTTGCATGGAGCTGCCCCACGATACGGAATGCTGTCTGCTGCCCAAAAACGAAATCCTCCGGCATGCCTGAATCTGCCAGGGAACGTAGGATTTGGCTATGCTGATCCACACCCCATTGGCTTTGGGGTAAGTGCCTGCTTTTCTCCTCGGGGCGGACCAGCGCAGAGTCAGGTGGCAATCCTTCTGCAAGCGCCTGGGATCCGTACAAGGGGGGCGCATTCCCGAGCGCCTTGATCGCCGCCGCCCCTGCATCCGAGGCATCCCCAGCATCCTCGGTCCTTCCAGCTTCTCCGGCACTCCCGTCTTCTCCGGTTTCCACAGCACTCCCGTATTCTCCGGCTCTCCCGGCTTCTCCAGCCCATCCGTCTTCCCCGGCTCTCCCGTATTCTCCGGCTCTCCCGGCTTCTCCGGCTTCCCCAGCCCTCCTGGCTTCCCCGACGCTCCCGGATTCTCCACCCCATCCGGTTTCCCCGGCCCTCCCGTATTCACCGACCCATCCGGCTTCAGGCGCGCTTTCCCGGATCCAGCCGTCCAGCTCCGCCTCTCCGTCCTTTGTGAAGGTATATAAAGCCTGCCAATCCCGTACAGGTGTAAACAAGGCGCCCATTCCTTCAGCCCTGCCCGCGCCGCCGTCTGCTGCCCTGCCTTTGCCAATACCAGTACTACCAGCGTTTGCACCCATTTCTGCATCTGCATCTTTAACTGTATCTATTCCAGCTGTTCCGCGCCTGCTGATGTCCGGCATCAACTGCCCCCCCGCTATGGCAGTCCTCAGCACCCGGGTGAGCGACGGATTCAGATCCACATCGTTGATCCGGATTTCCAGCTTGCCGGGATGGACATTCACGTCCAGCAGACTTCCGGGAAGGCTGAACTGCAGAATCGCGACTGGAAAACGCCCTTTCGGCAGCAAGTATTCATATGCCCTCTCGATCGCCCACTGCATATCCCTTGCCAAAACGCGCCGGCCATTGACAAATAGATGCAAAGCCTTCCGCGTCCCGCGGCTGTATGGAGGCGCGGTGACCCATCCCCGGAGAAGCCCCTTGGACACAGCGGCTTCCACGGGAACCAAGGACTGGCGCGCTTCCTTCCCATAGAAGAGCTCCACCAAATCCTCCATCGGATTGACTTCCAATGTGTCCAGCAAAAGCCTTCCGTTATTTTCCAAACGGAAGCCAGTACCGGGGTATCCCAAAGCCATTTGTATCACAGCGTCGTGAATCAGGCCGCCTTCATATCCCGAACTCTTCATGAACTTGAGCCGCGCAGGCGTGTTGTAGAACAATTGTTCTATCGTTACTTGCGTCCCTTCAGGGCAGCCAGTACTGGAAACCGCAGGCGCTTGACCTTCTTCGGAAGCATACAAACGATAGCCGGATACCTCTCCCCTCACCTTGGTCTCGATCTCCAGCTTGGCTACCGAAGCGATGCTTGCCAAAGCCTCTCCCCGGAAGCCCAGTGTGGTCAGATCGTCAAGGTCCTGGATGCGGCTCAGCTTGCTTGTGGCATGGCGTTCCACGGCCAGGGGCAGATCCCGGCTGTCAATCCCGCCGCCGTCATCGGTGATACGGATTAGGGACAAGCCGCCGTCCTTGATCTCGATTTTGATCCTGCCGGCGCCTGCGTCGATGGCGTTTTCCACCAGCTCTTTCACGACAGACACCGGGCGCTCGATCACCTCCCCGGCGGCAATCTGATTCACTGTAAGGCTGTCCAGGCGCGTGATCCGCTTTTCCATCCGCTCCATCTACTTCCTGTGCTCCTTCTGCTCCATTTGCTCCTTCTGCTCCATTTGCTTCCTGTGCTCTATAGGCTCCATAGGAGACTTCCTGCTTGCGCAAATTGTTTTACTTCTCAAGCCTGCCCCGCTCATGTTCCCGCGCTGAGTTCTTTCTGCAAGAAAAATAAGTAATTCAGAGCGTCTAAGGGCGTCATATTGGCGATATCCTTGGACAAGATCTCGCTAATCAAGGGATCCCGCGCTCCGTCGCTTGCTCCTGCAGAGTCCGGATCCATGGTTTGCGCTGTACCTTGATCCGCTGTGGGATCCACGGCTTGCTTGCCCGCCCGATTGACTGAGCGAGACCCCGCCCGGTCGCCGGCAGATCCCGCTGCTGCTCCCTGGGGAACGCTATCCTCAAACAGGCTCAGCTGCATAATCGCTCCGGCGTCCGGCTCAGGATCGCCCCTCTCCAGGGTATAGAGCTTATCTCTCGCTCCTTCGATGACCTCTTCCGGCAGCCCCGCCAGCCTGGCTACGTGGATACCGTAGCTCTTATTCGCCGAGCCGGGTAGAATTTTGTGGAGAAACACAATGCGTTCCCCGTCTTCTTCCACAGCGATGGAAAGGTTCTTCACCTCCGGGTACAGCGCCGCCAGATCCGTCAGCTCCAGATAATGGGTGGCAAAAAGCGTCTTCGCTTTGATTTGACGGATGAGGTAATGGCTTACTGCCCAGGCAACGCTTAAGCCGTCATATGTCCCTGTGCCCCTGCCGACTTCATCCAGGATCACCAGGCTGCGGGAAGTGGCATTCTGCAGGATATGGGCTACCTCATGCATCTCCATCATAAAGGTACTTTGCCCGCCCCTCAGGTCGTCGCTTGCCCCGACCCGGGCAAAAACCCGGTCGCAGATCGGCAGCAAAGCAGAAGCCGCCGGCACAAATGAGCCAGCCTGCGCCATGACAAAGGCAAGGACCACGCTCCGGCAGTACGTACTCTTCCCCCCCATATTTGGTCCGGTGATGATGAATAGGCTGGTCTGTTCGTCCATGGCCAGATCGTTCGGCACAAAGCGGTTATGCTCCATGATTTGCTCTACCACGGGATGCCGCAGATCCTTGACCCGGATCTCGATGGCGCCGCTTTCTTGGAAATGGGGCCTGCAGTACTGTCCTGAAGCTGCAGCTTCAGCCAGAGATTGAAATACATCAAGCCTTGCCAAAGCTGAGGCTGTCGTCTGCACACGGGGCAAAGCCTCGCTCAGAAAGAGCAGCAAATCCTGGTATAAATCCAGCTCCAAGGCAGCCATCTTCTCTTCCGCCCCCAGCACCAAGCCTTCAAAGTGGATCAATTCATCCGTGACGAAACGCTCCCGGTCCGCCAGCGTCTGCTTTCGTCGGAAATACTCCGGCACCGAGCCCAGGTTGGATTTGGTGACCTCAAAATAGTAACCAAAGACTTTATTATATCCCACCTTCAGCGACTTCACACCGGTCTTCTCTTTTTCACGCTGCTCCAGCTCCAGCATCCAGCTCCGGCCATTCTGGGCGCCGTCCCTGTACTCGTCAGCTTCCGGATGATAGCCAGGCTTGATAAAGCCCCCTTCTTTCCAATTGACAGGCAGATCCTCCATCAAAGCAGCGTCAAGTTTTCCGTATAGATCCTGGAGTTCGTCTATCTCATCAAAAATGGCGTTGAGCTCTTCGGAAGGACCCAGCGGCGTATCCTGCGGCTCGCCTGCTTTGGCGTCCGGTATAGCCTCTCCCCCTTCCAGGACTTCGCTAAGAGTCAGGCGTATCTGAGGTAAGACGCCGAAAGACTGGCGTAGGGACAGGAGTTCCCTAGGCGTCGCCCTCTGATAAACGACCCTTGTCATCAGCCGTTCCATATCGTACAAATCGCCAAGGAATTTGCGCAATGCTTGACGTTGGCTCCAATGCCGGAACAGAACCTCAACCGCGTCCAGCCTCCCTTCGATCGCTTCCCGCCTGGTCAAGGGCCTTTCCAGCCATTGCCGCAATAACCGCGCGCCAAAGGCAGTGCGGGTCTTGTCGAGGAGGTCAAGCAAGCTTCCCTTCTTTTCGTATGACCGTAGGTTGCGGGTGATCTCCAGATTCCTGAATGTGGTAGGATCCATACTCAGGCAGCCTGCGGGGTTCTCCATCTCCAGTGTGCGGATCTGAACCGGCGCTGCTTTCTGGGTGTTGTCCAGATAGAGCAAAATAGCTCCTGCGCAGTCCCCGGCTAAGGGGTAGTCCAGCCAAAGGGGCGTGTCCGTACCGCCTCTGCCGCCAATGCCCGCATCTGTATCGAAGCCGCCTGCCTCCTGGCTTCCAGCGCTACCCAAGCTGCTCCCGCTGCCCGGATCATCGATCCTGCCTGCTTCGCCGAGGCCGCCAAACTGCCTCTGGAGCCGTTCCCTCCCTGCGTCCCGGAAAAACCTATCCCCGGGCAGCATGGTGATCAAGCTGCCTTCCTTCTCCTCCTCTTCCCAAAGCCGGATCATCTCGGACAGGACTAAATAATCGTTTTCGCTGATCAGGATTTCCTTCGGCTTAAGCCTGCGGATCTCCCCGGAAAGGTCGCTTAGGCTCTGCGCGCCATGGAACTCCGCCATACTCAGCCTGCCTGTGGAGGTCTCGCAAAGAGACATCGCCCAATCCTCGTCCGACCCGCGAAGGACAGCGGCGATATAAAGGCTCTCTTCCTCCCCGCTTACCTCCATGGCTGTACCGGGGGTAACAATGCGTACAACCCCGCGTTTGACTAAGCCTTTCACTGTCTTGGGGTCTTCCAATTGTTCGCAAATACAAATCCTGTGCCCGTTTTGCACCAAACGGGCAAGGTACTGGTCCAGGGCGTGATGGGGAATGCCGCACATGGGCATGCGTTCCTGACCGCCTGCGTCGCGTCCCGTCAGCACGATATCCAGCTCCTTGGAGGCAATGTGGGCGTCCTCCCCGAAGAACTCATAAAAATCCCCCAGCCGGAACATCACCAAAGCGCCCGGATTCTCCGCCTTGATCTCATAATACTGCTTCATCATAGGCGTCTTCGCGTCGGGGATTGCGGCATACGCCTTCGTCTTCTCATTCGTCACAGGCTATCCCTTCCAGTGTCCAGGTCCGCGCTTGAGTCACTTCCACACGATGGAACAGTCCGACCCCATCCGGCTCGCCGGGGAAATAGATCAGTTGGTGTCCGCTCCCCCTGCCGGACAGGCGCCCGCTATCCCAGGCTTCCGCCAGGACCTCCATCCTGGTCCCCACCAAGCTTTGGTGCAGCTGCAGCCCCTTCGCTGCTTGGGCGTCCATCACCGCCTGCAGTCTTGCTTTCTTTTCCGCCAAGGCAATCTGCTTCTCCATCTTTGCCGCCGGTGTGCCTTTTCTGGGGGAATACATAAAGGTAAAGGCGGAGCCGAAGCCCACCTGGTTGATCAAGTCCAGCGTATCTGCTATATCCTCATCCGTCTCCCCGGGGAATCCCACAATGATATCCGTCGTGAGCACCACATCCGGGATCGCCTGCCTGACCTTCGCCGTCAGCGCCAGATACGCCTCCCGGCTATACCCTCGGTTCATCGCGTTCAGGATACGGTTAGACCCTGACTGCACCGGTAGGTGGATATGCCTTGCAGCCTTGGGACTATCGGCGATCGCCCGGATGATATCCCTGTGAAAATCCTTCGGATGGGAAGTGAGGAAGCGAATACGCCGAAGCCCGTCGATCCCTTGCGCCTGCCTGATCAGTTCCGGGAAGGGGGCGTAGGCATTCACATTTTGCCCCAGGTACATCAGCTCTACCGCGCCTTCGTCCACACGCTGCCGGCTCTCCCCCATCACATCTTCGATCCTGCGTCCCCTCTCCCTGCCCCTCACATAGGGGACGATGCAATAGGTGCAGAAATTATCACAGCCGAAGGTGATGTTGATCAGCGCTTTGAATGGATAGGGCCGAATGGAGGGCAGACCTTCGATGATCTCCCCCGGCTCCTCCCTGTCGGATTGGAAACCCATGCCGGATTGCACAAGGCGTACCATTTCCGGCAGGCGATGGAGCCTCTGTGTGCCGCAGATCACGTCGACAAAAGGGGCGCGGCGGCGGATCATGTCCACCATGTCCTCTTCCTGGGCCATACAGCCGCATAAGGCAATCACCAAGCCCGGCTTGTCTTCTTTCAACTGGCGTAGTGTGCCAAGATAGCTAAACACCTTCTGCTCGGCTTTGTCCCGGATGCTGCAAGTGTTCAGGATGATCAAGTCGGCTTTTGTCTCTTCCCCCGTCTCCTGATAATCCACTTGCAAAAGCATCCCCAGGATCGTCTCCGAATCCCTCTCATTCGCCTGGCAACCGTAAGTGGCAATATAGACCAGCACGATATATTCTCCTATGTCAACAATACAAGTTCATTGGTTATCGCTGTTGCGATAAGTAATCAGTCAAATGGGTCCCGATGATGAAATGGCAATACCTCTTACTAATGCGCATCATCGAGCCTTGTACGATGTCACCATCATATGCTGATATACTTACCCCGTCAACATAACAGATAGGTCACAGCATTATGTTTGCGATCGTCCCACCGCCGAACACTTGTTCTCCAGTATAGTAAACAGCGCTTTGTCCGGGCGCGGCAGCCTTAACCGGCTCTTCAAAGACCAGCTTACCCATCCCTGTCTCCAGATGGTAGTACCTGGCTTTCATCGCGATTGCACTATATCTCAGCTTTGCTTCTACGCAAATCGGTTCTGTGGGCGCCGACCCGCTGCAAAAGCAATTCTCCGACGTCCAGACCTCATGGGTGTATAACGCTTCTTCGGGCCCGAGGACGACCTGGTTCTCCTCCGCATGGATCGCCAGGACATACATCGCCCTACCGAAAGCGCCCCCCAACCCCTTATGCTGCCCAATGGTGTAGTGGATGACCCCTTCATGGCGGCCGATCACCTTGCCAGAGCGATCCACGAAGTCGCCGGGCGCCAGGCCATTACCATCCATCCTTGCATTGTCCAGCCTGGTTTCACAGAACTGGCTTTCACTTTCATCGTCTGCATACTCGTAATAACCGGCATACCTTCTGATAAATCCCTGATACTCCCCGTCCGGGATAAAGCAGATATCCTGGCTGTCCCGTTTCCCGGCAGCAGGAAGCCCCGCTGCCGCCGCCCCGCGCCGCACCTGCTCCTTCGTGAGCTCCCCCAGCGGGAAAAGCACGCGCCGAAGGACGCCCTGCCCCAGGCGGTACAGGAAATAGCTCTGGTCTTTATCAGCGTCCATCCCCCGCAAAAGGGAAAAAAGCCCTGTATCCGGATCATAGCCGGTACGGGCATAATGCCCGGTGGCGATGGCTTGGGCGCCGCACTCGTCCGCCGCCTGAAGCAGCAGCATGAACTTCACGTCTGGGTTGCACATCGTGCATGGGTTCGGCGTAAGCCCTGCGCAGTACGCCTGGCAAAATGCCTCCACAACCTTATCGTGAAAGAGCCGGTGCGCCTGCACCACATGCACCTTAACGCCCAGCTTATCCCCTGCTTCCGCCGCATCAGCGGGCGCCTTGCTCCCCGGGAACAGATCCAGGCACACGCCTTCCACAGCGTACCCTTGCTGCAGGAGAAGCCAGGCTGCATAGCTGCTATCCACGCCGCCGCTCATCGCTACGATTACTTTATCCACATGACGCCTGCTCTATTTACCGCGTTCAATCCCAACAATACCTATCCTTCACGCCCAGCCTGGGCGTCCTTTCCCTTTCCCGGCTCGTTTCTCTTCATCACCGGCCCTGTATCCCTGCCAATGCCTGTGGGCTTGTAATACTGCGTTCCCTTCATCTCTTCCGGCAGGTAGTCCTGCTCCACCCATCCACCGAAGCTGTGCGGGTACTTATAGGTCACACCATGCCCAAAACCGGCGGCGCCCGGGTAATGGGCGTCCCGCAGGTGCGCGGGCACAGCGCCGTATTTGCCTTTCTGCACATCCTCCTGGGCAGCGCTGATGGCGTTTACCGCCGCGTTGCTCTTGGGCGCGTTGCACAGGTAGATCACCGCATTAGCCAGGATGATCCTGCCCTCAGGCAAGCCCACCTGCTCATAAGCCTGCGCCGCCCCGGCGACGATGGCCATGGCCATGGGGTCCGCCGGCCCCACATCCTCTGACGCCAGGATCAGCATCCGCCTGAAAATAAAGCGCGGATCCTCCCCTGCGGAAAGCATTCTTGCCATATAATGGATGGCTGCGTCCGCATCCGAGCCCCGCATGCTCTTGATGAAGGCGGAAGCCACATCATAATGCTGATCCCCTGTCTTGTCGTATACGATAGCCCTCTGCTGGATGGACTCTTCCGCTGTGCGCATATCCACGCGGCGGACGCCGTCCGGGCCGGGGGGCGTAGAGCGCACGGCCAGCTCCAGGCCATTGAGCGCCTGCCGGGCGTCGCCCCTTGCCGCGGCGGCAAAATGCGCCAGGGCCTCTTCTGAGACGTCTGTGTGATAGAGCCCCAGACCCTTTTCTTTATCTGTCAGCGCCCGGCGCAGCAGACCAAGGGTCTCCTCCTCCGTCAAAGGCTCCAGCCTAAAAATGCGGGAGCGTGAGAGCAATGCGGAATTCACCGAGAAATACGGATTTTCCGTCGTGGCGCCGATAAGTACGATCTTGCCTTCCTCCACACTGGGAAGTAGGGCGTCCTGCTGGGACTTGTTGAAACGATGGATTTCGTCGATAAAGACAATGGTCCCCTGCCCATGATACCGCATACGCTCTTCCGCTTCTTTCACCACCTGGCGTAGCTCGGCTACCCCTGAGGTGACGGCGTTGATGCGGACAAAGAAGGCGTCGGTCACATTGGAGATCACCATGGCGAGTGTGGTCTTGCCCGTCCCCGGCGGACCGTAGAAAAGCAATGAACCCAACTGATCCGTCTCGATCGCCCGGCGCAGGAGCATGCCCGGGCCCAGGATATGGCTCTGTCCCACCACTTCATCCAGGGTCTCCGGCCTGATCCGCGCCGCAAGGGGGGTCTGTTTTTTTGCGTCTTCCACATGGAGGTCAGAAAAAAGGTCGGTCATGTCCGATTATCCTCCGAATTTTTGCGCTAGAAATCTATTACGTGGAAACCCTATTATGCTGAGCCCTTATCGCGCATTAGCCTCCTCCAGATCAAACATCCACCCTCGCGTATCGAGTATTGGCGTGCCTGCCATTTCTCGCTTGTTGCGCGAACAACGGTAATCAAGCTGTCCACGACTTGCCCTTTGTCGTTATATTCAGTGTTTTCCCAATCGTTCAGATAATCGGTGATGGAATCCAGCTTGGAGGCAGGTATACTGGCATCCCCTTCGATTTCCGCGCCGTGCCTCCCTTCAATTCGTGGCGGCAGAACTCGACTTGGCTCTCAATAGAGATGCTGTCCTTCTTGTCCACCGATTGACGCGCATAGATTGCGTCGATTCTATTTTTATTGCTCATGTTTGGCTCCTTTCCCTTGTGGGGAACAGAGCCGCCAACAACATTATTATAGCGTTGGCGGCTTCGCCTTTCAAGATTTTACCCGGCTTTTACGCCGGAATTGGCATATTTTATAAACACATCATATAGCTAATGCTCAATTTTACGTTTAATTTTACCCATTCCTCTGAGGAGAGTATCGGCGTTAAATGCGTTACCGTTATGAGTTTACCCTGAAACAGGTCGGTTTTGTCCGTTTCAAGCCGTTTTATCTCCCGCTTGTATTTCCGCTCCTGCTTATCAAAATCTTCCAAACCGGGGAAGAACTTTTTCAGCAACGCGAGGGCTTCATCCCGTTTCTTTCCGGCGTTTATGGGGTTGATGCCATCCAGTGCGGTCAACAATGCCGAACTCGCGTCAATATCTGACGTTTGAGCAACTTCACATCTATTACAGCAAGTACAAGCTGGCTCTCAATGAGCAGTTTGCAGACAATCTTGACCTGCGAAACAGCGATGGTGAGTATAATTTTCTTGCGTATCTGCTTGCCGACAGCAATGGGGCGTCATTGAAAGTCGCAAAGTATGCCGGGACAGACAAAATCGACCTCATCGAAAATGAGGAATACGGCTATCGTTGCCTTATAACGGCGATATATCGCGTTTTGGACAAGTTGGAAGTCGAAAACAAAACATTTGCGAAAATCACATCGCGCAATCGCTTGGAGCGCAAGCTTATCAACGCAGTAGCAATACGGGAGGCTTTCATAAACGCTGTCGTACATAATGACTTCAACCTTGGCTGGCCTGTCGTGGAGTTTTTCTCTGACCGCGTGACCATTACGTCCACGGGAGGGCTTGTCGAGGGACTGTCGCTGGAAGACTTCTTCAATGGTCGCTCCATGCTGCGTAACCGCGAGCTTATGCGCGTGTTCAAGGACGTGGAACTCGTGGAGGGATTGGGTTCGGGCATGAGGCGGATCCTCGATGCTTATGATCGCTCAGTGTTCGAGATTACACCGGGTTTCATTGTAGTTACATTCCCGTATGCCGCTGATTTTGAGCGAAGCGTGAGCGAAGACAGTGAAATAAATGAGC
>Ga0082212_10006227_pt1 | contig 16091 bp, 18 predicted proteins | sample TergutNt197P3_FD_71548 | JGI IMG/M metagenome (GOLD analysis project Ga0082212, IMG submission 71548) | Neocapritermes taracua P3 segment gut microbial communities from Petit-Saut dam, French Guiana - Nt197 P3 | ecosystem: Host-associated > Arthropoda: Insects > Digestive system > Gut ... | reverse complement strand
CCAATCAACAGTTATTCGAATGTTTGGTCAATAACCTGCTGACCAATGCCATTAGACATAATGTATCGGGCGGTAAAATTCAGGCGACGCTTGAAACTGACACACTTATTATCACAAATACCGGAAACAATAAACCGTTAGATAGCAATTTTTTGTTCCGACGTTTCGGACGGATGAATCCTGAAACGAAAGGCAGCGGTCTTGGGCTTGCTATTGTCCTGCAAATATGCTCGCTCTACGGTTGGCAAGTCAGCTACGGATTCGAGGATGGAATGCACAAGTTTGAAGTGAATTTTCATTCGGAGATGAAGAGATAAAATACAATCTTCAAAAAATCTTCAAAATCTCATATTCTCTTTACACTGTGAATTGATTCTTTTTTGCATGGAAATAACATTTACGGGCAAGAGAGAAATCCTACCATAAGTGCATTTGAAATTGCAACATGAGTACAATTATAAAAAGACATAAATTAACAATTACATCATGAACAAAATTATTTTATCAACATTATTTGTCATTTTTTCGATGACTGTACTTTTTGCCCAAAACACAGAAGTAACCGTTTCAGGCACTATTAGAGACAAAACAAATAGAGAAGTTTTGGCATATGCCACCGTAGTTCTGAAAACAGAAAACGACGAGTTCATTACTGGAACCGTTACCGGCAATGACGGACGTTTTATTCTGTCGAACATCAAACAGGGAAACTATACAGTTGAGTTTTCATTCATCAGCTATACGACAGTAAAACAACCGCTGTACGTGGGTAGCCTGAGCCCCTTTCTCGATTTGGGCACTATTGAGCTGTCGGAAGATGCACATAGTTTAGATGAAGTGGTTGTTACCGGATCTCTGAATGGAGTGAATAGTCGCATGGAGAAACAAGTTTTTATAATGGACAATAACATAAGTCAAAGCGGAGGTTCGGCATTGCAGGCAATGCAAAACCTTCCCGGTGTGACGGTTCAAGAAAGTAAGATACAACTTCGCGGGAGCGACAAAGTGGCTATTTTAGTTGATGGTAAACAATCGGCGCTTACAGGTTACGACAATCAGTCGGGGTTGGACAATATCCCGATGTCGGCAATTGAGCGGATAGAAATTATCAATAATCCTTCGGCAAAATATGATGCCAATGGCAATGCAGGAATTATAAATATTATTTTCAAGAAAGAAAAACGGGATGGTTTCAACGGAAAAGCCGGACTGTCGCTTGGCTTGGGCTCTCTTTGGGAAAAACATGCAAATTTGCCCGACATACGGCCACAATATCGGAACACTCCTAAAATCAATCCGTCGCTTTCGCTGAATCACCGTAAAAACAAGACTAATATATTTTTTCAAGGCGATTATCTTTACACCGAGACATTGAACAAGAATGAATTTGTGGAACGTATATACGATGATAAAACAGTTTGGCAACAAACCAAGCGCAACCGTAACACAGGTTTTCTTACGACTAAATTAGGCATAGATTGGGATATAAGCAATTACGATATGCTGACTTTTTCGGGTTTGTTTGGCAGTGAAAAAATTATCGACAACGGCGATGAACCATTCTTCAATAACGACCTTACACAGCGACTTCGTCTATGGCGTTTTTTGGAAGATGAGCTGAAAACAACCGTTACAGCCACAACCGCCTATCAGCACAAATTCAGTCAGGCAGGGCATTTGCTCAATGCGGGATTTAATTACACGTATCACCGCGAAAATGAAAAATATTTTTTCACCAATATCATGCCCGACTTTATAGGCGAAGATGCTTTTAAACTTATTTCGGATGAACACGTAGCTGATTTTAATGTGGATTACGTACGTCCGCACAAATACGGACGAATCGAAGCCGGTTTAAAGTTCCGCTATCGTGAAATTCCTACAAACATGCTGTTTATTCCCGGTTTAAATTCGCCATTAGACGTAGCTGCCGGCGGTTGGGCTACATACAGGGAAACTATTCCCGCACTGTACGGCAATTATGTGTTCGAGAATAACACCTTTGACGTTGAAGCCGGTTTGCGCGTGGAATATGTGAAACTGTGGTACGATGTTAATCCTGACCACCCAACATACAAAAGCGATGGGTACAACTACGCGCAACCTTTTCCTAATGTTCGGCTGGCTTGGAAAATTAATGAATGTAACCGTATTTCTGCATTCTACAACCGTCGGGTAGACAGACCCGCCGAAGTAGATATCCGTATCTTCCCAAAATATGATGACGCTGAAATAATTAAAGTAGGTAACCCGGAGTTACAGCCGCAATTCACCAACTCGTTCGAATTAGGCTATAAAACCGATTGGAAAGGCGGATACCTATATATGGCGCTATACGACCGCATGACCAGTGGGACAATTACCCGCATCGGAAGTATCGTCCCCGGGAAAACGGAAATTTACAATATCTTTCAGAATGCAGATAAAAGTAACATTGCAGGCAGCGAAACTGTGTTTTCACAAAAAATGACGCAACTTTTTTCGTTCAACATTAATGCAACTGTGTATAATAATGTAATTGAAGCCTTCACGGTGTACAACAAATATCCGGTGTCAAGTACATTTTCTGCCGAACGACAGGAAATTGTGTCAGGCAATGTGAAATTAAACAGTATTTTTCATTTGCCCCGCCAATTCGAAGCCCAATTGATGGCAGTTTATCTGGCTCCTGACATTATTCCACAGGGTAAAACAGGCGCGCGATTTTCGTTGGATGCAGGTGTTAAAAAAACTATTCAGAATGGTCGTGGTGAATTATTTGTGAACGCTACCGATTTGCTGAATACGATGAAAGTAAAAAATGAAATACAGGGCGACGGGTTTAAATATATCAGCACTGATTATTACGAAACACAAGTCGTTCGTGTGGGGTATACCTATAAGTTTTAGAATAGCTTTAATGGCATCTCGGCGTATGTTTTTAAAACAAGGTTATATATGAAAGTCGCATTGGCACAGTTAAATTTTGTTATTGGTGATTTTGAGGGAAATGCCCTGAAAATTATTCATCATATTGGCAAGGCTAAAAGCGATGGCGCCGATATAGTTATATTTTCCGAACTTTCAGTAACCGGTTATTACCCGCACGACTTGCTTGAAAAAAATGAATTTATACGGAAAGCAGGCGAAACAGTTATTGAAATTGCTAAACACTGCAGCGGAATTGCGGCCATAGTCGGCGCGCCAAGTATCAATCCGAATAAATGCGGCAAACACTTGTTTAATTCTGCGTTTTTTCTGAATAACGGGAAAATTGAATGTATTCATAATAAAACACTTTTGCCGGCTTACGATGTTTTTGATGAATACCGTCATTTTGAGCCTAACCGCGATTTTTCGGTAGTTGAATATAAAGGCGAAAAAATTGCCGTTACCATTGGCGAAGATTTATTTGACGAACCGTTACTTGACAGCGGGTTTGCAGAAAACAAGTTTTATCAAATTTCGCCCATAGAGGAACTTATAAAGCATAATCCCGATTTTGTTATAAATATTTCGGCATCACCGTTTTCGCATAACCATGAGGGTCGGCGTAAAAATGCACTTATTTCAAAAGCAAAAAAATATAAAATTCCTGTTTTGTGCGTTAACCAGGTTGGGGCGCACACTGAGTTGATTTTCGACGGCGGCTCGGTTTTTATAAATAAAAACGGTGAAACAGCCAAAGAACTGAATTATTTTGAAGAAGACTATGCATTAGTCGATACATACAATCACGGAGAAATTAATTTGCAGAAAAGCGCCTGTTACATCGAAAAAATACATGATGCGCTGGTTTTAGGTATCCGCGATTATTTTGTAAAAACAGGTTTTAAAAACGCCACGATTGGACTTTCAGGAGGTATCGATTCGGCAGTAACAGCGGTGCTTGCCGTGCGCGCGCTGGGCACCGCTCATGTCAGGGCGCTGCTTATGCCTTCGAAATACTCATCAGACCACAGCTTGAGCGACGCCATAAAACTTGCCGAAAACCTGAAAATAAAATACGATATTGTACCTATTCAAAGCGCAGTCGACGCATTTGAAAAAGAAATGGCGCCACTTTTTGCCGGTTTGCCGCCCGATGTTGCCGAGGAAAACATACAGGCACGGGCGCGTGGAATTTACCTTATGACGCTGTCGAACAAATACGGGAGTATTTTATTGAACACAACCAATAAAAGCGAGTGTGCCGTGGGTTATGGTACTCTGTACGGCGACATGAACGGCGGGCTGGCTGTTTTGGGCGACATTTACAAAACCGATGTTTATAAACTTTCCCGTTTTATTAACCGCGATGTAGAAATAATTCCTGAAAATTCCATTCTCAAACCTCCGTCAGCTGAATTGAAACCCAACCAAAAAGACACTGATTCGCTTCCTGAGTACGAAAATTTAGACCAAATTCTTTTAAACTATATTGAAATGAACAAATCGTGCGAAGAAATTGTGGTTTCCGGTTTCGAAGCAGATATTGTAAAACGGGTAATTCGCATGGTAAATATAAGCGAATACAAACGTTTTCAGGCAGCGCCTATCCTGAGAGTCAGCTCTAAAGCTTTTGGTTTTGGCAGGAAAATGCCATTGGATGCAAGATTTTAATCAACAATATCTGATTATTTTACCCTTCCGGGGTTCTTTTTCACAAAATCGCCCCAGTTTTTAAATTCGCTTTTTTGCTGTGGCCTCGACTGTTGGATAAAATGGCATATAGCTACGGCAATGGCATCGGTAATATCCATGGTTTCGGGTAACCGGGTTAAATGATACACTTTTTGAAGGAAGTAGGCCACCTGCTCCTTCGAGGCCCGCCCCATTCCGGTTATTGACTGTTTTACCAACAAAGGGGCATATTCGTATATAGGCACATTACTCATAAGAGCGGCAACCATAATTACACCTTGTGCCCGCCCTAATTTCAGCATAGCCTGAATGTCTTTCCCGTAAAACGGAGCTTCAATAGCCATCACATCGGGGCGGTACTTACCTATCAGTTTTAAAGCTTCTTCGTGCAGCACTTTTATCCGCTCGTAGTGAACCATACCTCTGGAAGGTGAAATTTTGCCCATGTCGAGAATAACAGGTTTATTATTCCTTATTTCAACAAGCCCGTAGCCGGTAATATTGGTACCGGGATCGATCCCTAAAATTTTTAATGGTTCATTGTTCATTAAAGCTGACAATTTGTTAGCCCGTTTAAGGCAAAGGTAAAAATAAATGTGAACGAAAAATGTTCTATTTTGACTTTCGCCTATTCTTTTTTATGAGTGTGAAACTCTTTTGAATTTTTTCCATGAAAATGTACTTTTACTGAAAATTTATTCGAAATGACAAATGAATTGAATGGCCGACAGCGACTTCCTCGATGGATGAAGATGAAAATGCCAAATGGCGAAAGTTATTCAAAGATAAAAAACTTGGTTGAAAAAAACGGGCTTCATACGATATGTACAAGCGGAAACTGCCCCAATATAGGCGATTGCTGGAGTCGTGGTACCGCTACGTTTATGATATTAGGCGATATTTGTACTCGCCAATGCAAATTTTGCGCGGTAAAAAGCGGAAAACCGTTGCCGCCGGATTTGAAAGAACCTGAAAAAATAGCCGAATCAATTAAAATTATGGGTATTAAGCACTGCATTATTACTTCGGTAAGTCGCGATGATTTAGACGATCAGGGCGCCGAAATTTGGGCCCGTACCATCCGCGAGGTGAAATGGGCAAACCCCGAAACAAAAATCGAAGCCCTTATTCCCGATTTCGGAGGAAACCACGAATTGATACAGCAAGTTATCGATGCAAAGCCCGATGTGATTTCGCACAACCTTGAATCTGTTGAACGGCTTATTCCAAAGTATCGCCGCAGTCTTGATGTTGTAAAATACGTTGCCGATAATTTTACTGTTGCTAAATCGGGAATCATGTTAGGTTTGGACGAAACACACGTTGAAATCCTCCAAACTATGGACGATTTGCTAAAAGCCGGCTGCAAGGTAATGACCATAGGACAATACTTAGCGGCAACCACAAAACACATGTCGGTTGTGGAGTACATAAAGCCCGAAAAATTTATGGAATACCGCCGGATTGGGTTGGAAAAAGGATTTAAATTTGTTGAGAGTTCACCGTTGGTACGCAGTTCGTACCGGGCAGAAGAACATGTAAATGCCTGAAACAGTAAAAAGTATATTTTTTTGAAATGGCAAAATTCAATTTTATCGATTTAGGACTAAAAGATTACAAAGAATGCTGGGATTTTCAGGAAGAATTGCTGGCAAAAGTTGTTGAAAAAAAATGTTTGGAAAGAAAACCGGTTTCTAAAAATTATTTTTTATTAGTTGAACACCCTCATGTTTATACTCTTGGCAAAAGCGGTGATGAGAAAAATCTGCTGGCTAATGCCGATTTTTTACGAAAAATAGAAGCTTCATATTACAAAATAAACCGCGGCGGCGACATTACCTATCACGGCCCGGGGCAAATTGTCGGTTATCCTGTGATTGACCTTGAGTTTTATAAAATTGGCGTACGCAAACACATCGAAAATATTGAAGACGCAATAATTGCAGCCATTACCGAATATGGTTTAAAAGGCGGCCGAAAGAAAGGCGCTGCCGGAGTTTGGCTCGATGCCGACAACAAAGTACACGCACGAAAAATATGCTCCATTGGCGTGCGGGTAAGCCGCTGTGTTACCATGCACGGTTTTGCTCTCAATGTAAATACAGATATGCGTTATTTCAATTACATAAATCCATGCGGTTTTGCAGAGTACAAGATAACTTCCATTCAGCAGGAGCTTGGAAGAGAAGTTTCAACGAGCGAGGTAAAAAATTTACTTATGGCAAATTTCAATCAAATTTATTGATTCATCCCAATATTTGAGTTTTATTTAAACTTCTTCACGCCCCAAATAAAAGTCTTTTAAAGGATATTGTTTTTTTAATATTTTTCATCAACGCTTCTGCTATTATAAAGTCATGAGGGTATGTGATTTTGATATTTTCGAGATTGCCTTCCACAAGTTGTATCGTCTCTCCGGTACTTTCCAGTACCGAGGCATCGTCGGTAAACTGTTCGGAATAAGGCTGGTTGTATGCTTCTTTAATTTGATTTACCCAAAAAGTTTGCGGAGTTTGTACCAATTTGTATAATGAGCGGCCAACAGCTTTTGAACCTTTTTTAGATATTTTTCTGACCGATTCGTTTACCGCAATAACCGGCAGTGCATTGCCTTTTTCAATCGTTTTGGCTAAACAGGTTTCAATTGTTTTTATTGAAACTAACGGACGAATACTGTCGTGTATAAAAACAATTCCTTCACTTGCAATTTTTTTTAAGCCGTTTTTAACCGAAACAAAACGGGTATTGCCACCAAAAGCAATTTGGTGTGGAATCTGAAAATTATATTTTTCACAAAGTTTTTTCCACGTTTCAACATGTTGTTTCGGTAAAACAAGAACGAAATTAATTTGAGGGTCAAAATCGTAAAAAACCTGAAAAGAATGCATTATTACCGGCTTTCCGCACAATTCGGCAAACTGTTTGGGAGTAGCGCTGTTCATCCGACTGCCGCTGCCTCCTGCCATCATTAAAACATATTTTTTAAACAACATACTATTCAATAATTGATTAAATTGCGCTAAAAATAATTTAAATTCAGCTTATCATGGAAAAAGTTTTGCAATTTCTTGAAAATCTGTCGGCAAATAACAATAAAGACTGGTTTCACGACAATAGGAAACTATACGAAGAAAGTCGTGATAAAATTTTGTTCATCACCGAAATACTGATCAATGAAATCAGAAAGTTCGATCCGGAAATTCCTGTAATGAATCCGAAAGACTGTATGTTTCGGATTTTTCGCGATGTAAGGTTTTCGAACGACAAAAGGCCTTACAAAACCAATTTTGGAAGTTTTATTGCCTCAGGGGGGCGTAAAAGTTTGCTGGCCGGTTATTATTTTCATATTGAGCCGGATGGCAGTTTTGCAGGCGGCGGCTTACACATGCCACCTGCCGAACAGTTAAGGGCTATTCGCTCGCATATTGCCAAAAACGGCCATGAATTTTTAGAGATTACGCAAAAAGAGAGTTTCAAAAAAGTTTACCCCGAAATGTTCGAACACAAACTGAAAACTGCTCCTAAAGGGTTTCCTAAAGACCACGAATTTGTTGATCTTTTGCGTTATCAATCGTTTGTTTTTTCAACTAATCTAAAAAAGGAAATTATAACAGGCGACTCTTTTGTCGATTACCTTGTTAATGCCTTTAGCGAACTTTATGATGTTAATAGATTTATTAATAACGGAGTAAATAAATTTTTGTAAAAACAGAAAAATTGAAAAATAGTGGTATAAAACATGGCGAAAATTGCTCAGCATTTCACAGGAATAAAAATTTACACCTAATTTTACTTAACAAACCACAAAAAAACAAACTTTAACTAACTTTGAACTATGTTTATCGAAAAGGATATTTTTGAATCTCGCTAACAAGAAACGATGAGAACATTCAGTGCCGAACAAATTGCAGAAATAACAGGGGGAGAAATTTTCAAGGGAAAAGAATATACTGAACAGCCGGTTTCGCAGGTTGTTACCGACAGTCGTACATTTTTTAAAAGCAGCGAAGCTGTTTTTTTTGCACTCGTCGGACAGAGAAACAACGGACACAATTATATTCCGGAGCTAATTAAAAAAGGGGTAAAATTATTTGTGGTTTCCGAAACAAGCTGTATTAGCGGCAAAGCAACGTTTATTCTGGTAGCCAATACCACTAAGGCGCTTCAAAAGCTGGCTGCCTCGGTTCGCCAAAGTTTTATTTCTATGGTAATTGGGATAACCGGCAGCAACGGAAAGACAATCGTTAAAGAATGGCTGCACGATTTGCTTTCCGACAGTTTTAAAATTGTAAGAAGTCCCAAAAGTTACAATTCGCAAATTGGCGTGCCACTTTCGGTTTTACTGCTGAACAGCAATTATAATCTTGCTGTTTTCGAAGCAGGGATTTCTCAGGCCGGAGAAATGCCTTGCCTTGCCGAAATAATTCAACCTGAAATAGGAATTTTCACCAACATAGGCGACGCGCATCAGGAAAATTTTGTTTCAATTCAGCAGAAAATTCAGGAAAAACTTAAATTATTTCAAAGATCAAAAAAGCTTGTATTCTGTGTCGGTAATGAAGAAATTAACGCCGAATGCAAAAAATTCTGCCATGAAAATTCTATTATTGAATACAGCTGGTCGATTAACGGTAAAGCCGCTGTTTTCATGTTTTTAACGCAAAAAAACAGGGAAACTACTGAAATATCGGTCGATATTAACGGAGAAAACCTTGTTTTTGAAATCCCGTTCACCGATAACTCAGCCATCGAAAATGCCTGTCACTGTTTTGTCGCAATTTTAGCAACAGGAAAAAATATTATCGAAATATTGCCCCGCTTTAAAAATCTTGAGCCTGTGGCCATGCGCCTCGAAATCAAACAGGGAATTAATAACTGCCTGCTTATAAACGATTATTATAATTCCGATTTAAATTCGTTTGCCATTGCCTTGTCGGTGCTGCACCGGCAGGCTGCAAAAGGCCACCTGCATAAGTTACTGATTCTGTCCGACATTCTGCAAACAGGCATTTTAAAGAAAGAATTGTACGCACATGTAAATGAACTTTTACAGGAATGGAGCATTGATGAACTGATTGGTATAGGCCCTGAAATTTCAAATTATTCCGCTTGTTTTTCGGTAAAAAAAACATTTTATCCGCAACTTGCTGACTTTGAAAAAACGTTTCAGAAAGAAAACTTCAGCAATTCTGCCATACTGATAAAAGGGGCCAGAAAGTTTACATTTGAAAAAATATCGGAAATGCTTCAGTTAAAAGCGCATCAAACTGTTTTTGAAATTAATATGAACGCCATTGTTCACAACCTGAATGTTTACAGGTCGCTGCTTAAACCGCAAACCAAAATTATGGTTATGGTAAAAGCGTTTTCTTATGGAATCGGCGATATTGAAATAGCTAAACTTTTGCAGTATCAGAATGTTGATTATATGGCTGTAGCAGTGGCCGACGAGGGCGTTCAATTGCGAAATGCGGGTATCCGGACACCTGTAATTGTTATGAATCCTGAAGTACACAGTTTTCAAAACATGATTGATTACAGCCTCGAACCAAATATTTACAGCACAGAGTTACTCAAAGGCATCATAAAAACCATTTCCCAAAATGCACTTAAAGATTTTCCTGTTCACCTGAAACTTGATACAGGGATGAATCGTCTTGGTTTTAAAGATATGAAAGAAATCAAGGATGCCATTTCATTCATAAAAAAATCAAACTGCGTAAAAATCAAGTCCGTTTTTTCGCATTTAGCCGGCAGCGACGACCCCAAGCTCGATTATTTTACTATTCAGCAAATACAGCTTTTCGAACAGTTCTCAGAAATGATTTCAGAATGTTTTCCATATCAAATCGACAGGCATATTCTTAATTCGGCAGGCATAGAACGTTTTCGCGAAAAGCAGTTCGAAATGGTAAGGCTTGGAATCGGGTTATACGGTATTTCCACCATAGATTTGCCTTTAGAAACCACAGGTACGTTAAAAAGCACTGTTTCGCAGGTAAAAACCGTTGGTAAAAATGAAACTGTTGGTTACAACCGGAAAGGCAAAATTGAAAATGAAAGCCGTATTGCAGTCATTCCGCTGGGTTATGCCGACGGAATTGACCGAAAATTGGGAAACAAAAACGGACAGGCATTTATAAATGGCAAAATTGTTCCCGTTATCGGCAATATTTGTATGGACATGTTAATGATCGACGTCTCGGAAGTGGATGTAAAACCGGGCGATGAAGTTGAATTTTTCGGGAAAAATATTTCATTAGCCGAAGTTGCCCAAAAAGCAGGCACAATTCCTTACGAGATTATTACCGGCATTTCGCAGCGGGTAAAGCGAGTTTATATTCACGAATAGAAACCACAACCCTGTTCAAAACTGTATGAAATTAGCAATTGTTTCGTGGGAAAAGATAAAAAACAGAGTTATGTTATTTGGTAATGCAACTATCATATAGTATTTTTGAGCAAAATACTTGTTATGCAAACAAAATATTTTCAAATTGTTGTTAACGAATACAATTCAATAAACGAGCTACCGGAATCTGATGTGATGTTGGTTTATGCTGCTCGCAAAGCATCAAAAAATGCATATTCGCCGTATTCGAGGTTTAATGTTGGCGCTGCCGTTTTACTTCAAAACGGTGAAATAATATCAGGAAACAATCAGGAAAATTCGGCATATCCTAATGGATTATGTGCCGAGCGGGTGGCACTGTTTTATGCCAACTCAAAGTTTCCTGACGATAAAGTAATTACAATTGCTGTTTCGGCCGAAAATTTTAATGGTATCGTTTCTGAACCAATCAGCCCGTGTGGTTCGTGCAGGCAGGCCTTAATGGAAACAGAAGTTCGTTTTCAACATAAAATCAGGGTTATTCTCGATAGTCAAGAAAAGATTTTAGTTTTTGACGGGATTGACAATCTTTTGCCGTTTGCCTTTAAACCTGATTCTCTGGGCTAAATTGGTTGTTTCGGAACATTTTCATAAATTCGTTCCACAAAACTTCATTCGGAGGATCGGCTGTAATTGTTATCTGCTCTTTTTTTACAGGATGCTCAAATTCAATTTTTCGGGCATGAAGGTGAACGCCTTTATCATCGTTTTCCCTTGGAAAACCGTATTTAACATCGCCTTTTATGTGAAGTTTTATCTGACTAAGTTGTGCTCTAATTTGATGGTGGCGCCCTGTATGCAGCTCAATTTCCAGCAAATGATAACGGTTTGAACTTGCAATATGGCGATAGGCAAGGCTTGCATATTTCCCGTCGCTCCTTGGATTTTTAAAGGCCATGCTCCTGTTTTTTTCCTGATTTTTCACAAGGAAATGTTCCAATTTGTCTTCTAATTTTGGCGGGCGGTTATCAACCACTGCCCAGTATGTTTTCTTTACTGCGCCGCTTGTCTGAAACATTTTATTTAATCTCACAAGGGCTTTTTCAGTTTTGGCCAGCACTACAACTCCGCTTGTGGGACGGTCGAGCCGGTGCGGAAGGCCAAGATATACATTGCCGGGCTTGCTGTATTTTTTTTTCAGGTAATCTTTTACCATATCCAGAATGGTTAAATCGCCGGTTTCGTCGCCCTGGACAATTTCGCCGCACGATTTGTTTACGGCAATAATATGGTTATCTTCGAAAATTACCTGCACAACAATTATTTACCGCTAAGTAGTTTTCAATACTGTTCTTTTTCGTTCGGAAAATCCTGCGATTTTACATCGTTTATGTAATTTTCCACAGCGCTTTTAATTTCAAAAGCAAGGTTATGATAACGGCGTAAAAATTTAGGCGAAAACTGCTGAGTGATTCCAAGCATGTCGTGAATTACCAGCACCTGACCGTCGACGTCGGAACCGGCGCCAATACCAATAACAGGAATTTTTAACTCACCGGCAACCAATTTCCCCAGTTTTGCCGGAATTTTTTCAAGCACAAGGGCAAAACAGCCGGCTTCTTCCAATAATTTGGCATCGCTGAGCAGTTTTTCGGCTTCAGCCTCTTCTTTTGCACGTACAGTGTATGTTCCGAATTTGTGAATGGATTGCGGCGTAAGTCCCAAATGGCCCATAATTGGAATTCCGGCTGATAAAATACGATGTACCGATTCGATAACCTCAGCCCCGCCTTCTAATTTTATGGCATCGGCGGCGGTTTCTTTCATTATTCTTACAGCAGATGCCAATGCCTCGCGCGAGTTGCCCTGGTAAGTGCCAAAAGGAAGATCAACAACCACCATGGCCCGTTTTACCGCTTTTGCAACCGATGTTCCGTGATAAATCATGTGGTCGAGCGTGATGGGAAGGGTGGTTTCATTTCCTGCCATTACATTCGAGGCTGAGTCTCCAACAAGAATTACATCGACTCCTGTCTCGTCAACTAATTTTGCCATGCTGTAATCGTACGACGTTAGCATGGCAATTTTCTCTCCGCGCATTTTCATTTCCAATAAGCGGTGAGTGGTTACTTTCCTTATTTCACTATATACCGACATTGACACATTTTTTTATTAGATGGCAAAAATAGTAAATGTTTGTTCCTTTACAACCCCACCCCCAAAAAAGCATCCAAGAAAAAAGTAAGATAATCCAATTAATTACGAATGAAGAATTACGAACCCCGAAGGGCTCGACGAAGTCAATTAGGAATTAAGAGATGAAAAACCACAACGTCATTGCGAGGGCTTTGCCCGAAGCAATCTATGTTTCTCTCTCTGGATTACTTCCTGCTTCGTTCCTCGCAGTTCGCAATGACGGTACCACTTCAATTTTCAATTATCAATTGTTCCCCAACTCATAATTCATAATTCATAATTCTTAACTCATAACTAAAAAACACCCTGTTTTTGTTTTCGTTTAAAATTTCGTATATTTGCAAAAATTAGTCTAATGACTTCAAAGAACGCTATATTATCCGTCATTGGCACACATAAGCCTCAGTTGGCAATGTTTGGTGTCAGCAAGATAGGTTTGTTCGGCTCGTGTGTTCGCAACGAACAACAGCCTCACAGCGATATTGATATTTTGGTCGATTTTGAACCCGAACAGGAAACATTCGACAACTTTATGAATACGTGCAACTATCTGGAGGAATTGTTTATAGACGAAAAAATTGACATCGTTACAGTAAACGGATTAAGTCCGCGCATAGGAAAATATATATTAAACGAGGTGAATTATGCATAAACAACCATTGGAATATTTGTATCATATTTTAGATGAATGCCGGTTTATATTGACCGCCACATCGGGTATTTCGAAAGACCGGTTGTTGGAAAACGAAGTTATGAAACGTGCAACGGTTCGCAGTTTGGAAGTTATAGGCGAAGCCTGCAAAAAAATTCCTGCCGATGTAAAAGTTAAATGGAACAGCATCAGTTGGAAAAATATGGCAGGAATGCGCGACCGTTTAATTCATGATTATATGGGCATTAACTATTCAATAGTTTGGGACGTTGTGCAAAACAAAATTCCCGAACTTGAAAAACAAATTGCCGATGTGATAGAAACGATTAATAACTCATAACAAAAAAAGCGGCTTTTACCGTTTACCGTTAACCACTAAAAACAACTCATAACTAAACAATGCTTATGCCTCTTTGCTTTTGCTATATTTTCTGATGATAGAGTGTTAGCGGGTCGTTGTCGTCCCATGTGAAACTTTCAAAACTGATGTCCTCATCAATTTTTTCCCAATGAAGACCGAAATGCGATTCAGTCCATTCCGAACGCTGCATAACGCTTGCCTGTCGCAAACGTGGAAAGAACCGCATCGGCTGGCTCTGTGTTTTCCCGCTCGCAGTTTCAATATAAATCCGTTCATTATCGAACCAAAGTTTTTTGACTGTATTCATTACACATTCGTTTTATTGAAAAATAATTTCCAATGTTCTATCATAAATTCGTGGTTATCTTTAATGACTTCTTCGGCAATTGCCAATTCATGAGGTTTAAATCCCATATTATCTGTAAGGGTGATTTCAGGTTCTAAATCGAAACGCGCTTCGGCGTTGCCCTTTTTTACATGAACATGGACAGGCTCGTGTTCGCGTGCCCAATAATAAAACCGCATTCCTAACAAGGTCAATACTGTTGGCATATCTTAAAATGTTTTTATTCAACCCCGCAAAGATACAAATTTTTAATTACTCCGTTTCTCTCAATTATCAATTTTTTTGTTATATCTTTGCAAAAAATAATTGAGTTATGACTACACTTATTGTAAAAGGAAAAAGTATGCAAGCGCTTAATTTTTTGGAGTACGCTCGCTCACTCCCCTACGTTGAAGTTGCGGAAGAAAAACAACGGCGGTTTAAACCAGAAGTTGAAGCATCGCTAAAAAAATCGTTACGCGGTGAAGATTTGGTAAGATGCAAAGATATTGACGATATGTTTAAAAAGTTGGGGATACCGCGATGCTAACGCCCGTTTATTCTAAAAAATTCCAAAAAAGTATTTCTCGTTGCGTAAAAAGAGGGTACGACTTCACACAGTTTTGGCTGATAACCGAAATTTTGTACGAAGAAAAGTTGCTTCCGCCACATTGCCGTCCACATAAATTAATTGGCAACTACGCAGGTTTTTGGGAGTGCTACATAAAATTTGATTGGCTATTGATATACCGTTACGATTACGATAACAACGAAATTATTTTTGAAGACACAGGAACTCACTCCGACCTTTTTTAGAAAATTGATCACAAGCAAAAAACATTAATATTTGTTTTTACTCGTCTCTTACACACCTGATACTCATACCCCAGTGAGTGGCATTTGTATTTTGCAATTGAGCCCTTGGTGGAGTAGAGTGAACTAAGAAAGACCACGTCGAATTAGTATCAAGGGGTCTGGAACTTGTCCAGTAGAACCCAAGTAAGCCCGGACGGTCGAGCAAACCACCGCTTGGATTATTGCGGGTGCGGACTCCTGTAAATGGGTAAAAGAGGCTCGCATTGGTATTAGGATTAAAGAACAGATGTCCACGATAGGCAACATTGCGATTTCTGGAAGAAACGGTTGAGTTAGGTGTGGTTGCTCCGTTACCAACGAAACGTTCCGTAATCTGCCTTCGGTCGAAGAAGCCATCGGCATAATAGCCCAGCGTTGAATTGTCTAAACTACTGTTTACTATGGTATTTCCCTCCGGTGGATTTAAAAACAGCGACTGCCTCATCTCTGAGCCTGTAACAGGTCCATCAGGAGTGGCTGAGTCGGTGCTTCCATCATTTGGTCGGTACCAACCCGGAGGACAGGTCTCGTTGGTTGTGCTTTGCGTATTCCACATAGGTCCCCCTGAAGAAGCAAAGTCCCATCCATCCGGCGATGGGTCGGTTGGTGTGTATGGGTCCCAAGCGTAACGAAGATAGATTGTATTTCCAAATTGCCAGTATGCGCCTGCTTGGGTGGGGTAGTCGGTAACCTGCTGCGGTTGCCAACTATTGCGGGGTTGGCAGCATCGTCTTGCGTTAATACCTGCTCGTTAAATGTGTCGGCAGTG
>Ga0082212_10006226_pt1 | contig 16093 bp, 15 predicted proteins | sample TergutNt197P3_FD_71548 | JGI IMG/M metagenome (GOLD analysis project Ga0082212, IMG submission 71548) | Neocapritermes taracua P3 segment gut microbial communities from Petit-Saut dam, French Guiana - Nt197 P3 | ecosystem: Host-associated > Arthropoda: Insects > Digestive system > Gut ... | reverse complement strand
TCTGATGTAGAAATTACTCAAATTAAAGCAGATGGTACTGTCAATAAAGGCGATGGCTTTGAGGCGGATGAGAAATTTACCAAGTATGCTATTCGCAATCCGCGAGGGGAGATTTTGGCGGAAGAATTATGATGTGAGAGGCTCTACCATTAATTGTATAATAAATAATTGTTAGCCATATTTAATAAACACTTAAAATTAATATGGTTATGGTGTTTTTATAATTCAAAATATCCACTATTTTTGCGCAAATTTTTACAATGCCCACCGACGAGCTGATTCTTGAACTGTTTGCTAACGAAAATACCCGCAACCGCGCTTTTGAAATGCTCGTTAAAAAGTATCAAAGAGATGTGTATCAAAATGTGCGGCGGATGGTGGGTGTGCACGAAGATACCAACGATGTTTCGCAAAATGTGTTTATCAAAATTTGGCGCCATTTAGATGGCTTTCGCGGCGAATCGAGCCTGAAAACGTGGATACTGCGAATTTGCACCAACGAATCGCTAACGTTTATCGAAAAAAGAAAAAAATTGCTCAATCTCAATGATGATTCATATACCGATTGGATGCTTCAAACTATTCCGGACGAAAAATATATTTCTTCCGATAAAATTGTGCAACTTATTCAACAGGCGATATTTCAATTGCCTGAAAAACAACGTATTGTTTTTTCGTTGCGCTATTATGAAGAGATGCCCTACGAAGAGATGTCGAAATTGTTAAACACCTCAGAAGGAGCGCTAAAAGCCTCTTATCACTTTGCTGTAAAAAAAGTTGAAGATTTTTTGCTAAATCATTAAACTACGCTATATATATTATGTCTATAAACAGTTTTTTCAAATAGTTAATAATTTATGGATACGTTACAACAATATAAAGACAAGCCTTTGTATGAAGTTCCCGACCATTTCTTTGAACAGTTTCAACACAATGTAATGCAGCGTGTTGCAAAAGAAACCAAGCGACAAAAAATGCGCAAACAATGGATTTCCGCCATTTCAATAGCCGCTTCTTTTACCATTATTTTGGCGCTTTCCTATTTCATTTTTCTAAATAAAAATACCGATGAACATTTTTATGTTCACGAAGAAATTGCCCTCCCCGAAGATTCAATTATTTCCTTAGATGTAAATCATTTAGCCGAAGTAAATGAACCGTTTATTAATCTTTCAGAAGATATAGATGTAATAAATGAACCTCTACATAAAAATGAAACCTCAGTAGAAACGATCGTTTACCGCGCCGTTGATTATTATGTTGATGATTATGAAACCGATAATTTTTACGAAACGATGTATGATTTGGAATGTTATTACGACTACTAACTCTGTGAATCTCTGTGAAATTAGTGTCTCTGTGCTTAAATTTCAACACAGAGATACAAAGAACACAAAAATTCACGGAGAAAAATTAACCATAAATTATAATAATTATGAAACATTTTATCATTAGCCTCATTTTTGTATCGCTCTTCTCTTCCGCTTTTGCGCAGGAAGAATGTCAATCTATAATGTTGATTAAAAAGAACTTTATGGAGCGCAATTTGTCTCTCTCTGATGGCGAGCGCCAAGCGTTTTGGGATGTTTATAATCCTTATTTGAAAGAACAATCTGAGGTTTTTGAAACAAGTAAAGCGTTGTTGCAAAAAAATAATATCGAACGCAACAAAGGAAGAGTTGATTATTTAAAATTGACTGATAAACAGTTATATATCTTAATGGAAGATAAAATTGACACGAAAGATAAACTACTTCAATTAGAGAAAAATTTGTATGAGCAATTAAAAAAAGTTCTTTCTGCCAAAACGTTATATCAATTTTATCAAATAGAGGCTCGTTTCAAAGCCGATATCAAAGAGGAAGCTAAAGGGGCGTGCACGCACGAGAAAAAATAAGTTTTCCAATAATTTTTCTTAACCTTTTTTAGTTCTCTTAAGCACTTAAATGGCAATTTTAGATGCCACGCTGTGTACGGCGCTTATTGGTTATCATGGCTTTTTGTTCATCAGTCAATTAGCCAATAAATACATAGAAAACCCAAACAATATGGTGAAATTAAACCAAAAAGTTTGGGTAAAAGTTACCGATGTGGATTTGGACAGGAAGAGGATAAGTTTAATGATGCAGGCGGAGTGCTAAATTGCCCCTCCAATCAAGAACAGCGCCGCAATACCCACAATAGGATAAAGTTCCGGAAATACTGCCAAAATCATACTGCGTCCGAAGAGGTCGTGACCGGCGCCGATACCGTTGATACCGTTTGCGCAAATTTGTCCCTGACGGATAGCAGAAAACAAGCAGATAAATCCCAGCGCAACGCCAATGGCAACAATAGCCGCTGCCTGAAAAAAGGTAATGCCTACTACCAAATGTTTTGAAAGCAAAAAGTAGCCCAAAAAGCCGTAAAGCCCTTGAGTTCCGGATAATGCAGACAAAATCATGTAGTTTCCGAATTTGTCGGGATTCTTTTTAATCGCGCCAACAGAAGCGTTTCCCGCGATAGTTACACCATAAGCGCTTCCAATTCCTGAAAGAGCAAGCATGAGACCAATGCCAATGTAGGCTAACATAATAGGTTCCATAGTAATTTTTTTAAGGTTAATTATTAATGATTAATAGTTGGTTTTTAATTTTCAAAGCGTATCGCATCTAATCTTGCTGTAGAGCCAAAATCAAACACCCAAGCAAATGTGTGAAACCTTTTGGGGCAATCGAACTCGTACAATTTCCAATCTTGCGGTTCGGGATTGTGTGGGTCGCCTTCTCCCAATATGATGGTTTCAAATGGCTTGTCGTGGTTATCCAAATAAAATGAGATTGTGCCATAGCCTTTCATATAAAACGAAATTTTATTGCAAGTTTTGGTTGTAGAAACTGTTGCACCGGAAGTCATCGTAAATAGTGAATAATTGTCATCATAGCCACCACCGGTATTTATGTACCAGTCTTTTACACTCCATTCAAGTGGAATTATGCCACCTTCAAAAGTAACAAAGTCATCACTTTCAGAATTGGCTTCTTTTACAATTATCGTGCGAAAAGCCTCCACGCCTGCGGTGGTTATTTTAAGCGTATGTTTTCCCGGTAGAACTTTGCCCGCTTTTATGGTAAAATAATATGGTGCACTTGACACTTCATCCATAAACTCATCGTCCACATACAACTGTACATCAAAAGATTTTCCTTTCGTGTCGGTGATAATGGTTTTAATATCAATATCTTCATCTTTGAAATATTCTTGCTCATTTTGTGGAGAAGTAATGCTAATACCCGGAATAATTTCACCGCAAGAAAAAAACATAAGCAACGCGAAAACTACGCAAAAATTTCTAAAAATTAATAATAGGTTGTTCATTTTTAATACTTTAAATTAACGGAGCAAAAATAGGAAAATATTTATTTTTGCGCACCAAATTCCAACTTAAATTGTTTTTTATGAAATATTATGAAATAACCGTTACTTTTTCCGAAGTTTTTCCGTGGAAAGAGATTTTTGTTTCGCTATTAGCAGATTTAGAATGTGAAAGTTTTGCAGATGGCGAAACCGAAGATGTTTTGTTAGCATATATTGCTGAAAATAATTATAATGAAGAAAATATTAAGATACTTTTTGAAGAATATAGTTCACAAACTAATTTTCAGTATCATATTAATGAAGTAGAACAACAGAATTGGAATGCCGTGTGGGAATCGAATTACGAGCCGGTGCTCATTGCCGAGCGGTGTTTTATTCGTGCGCCCTTTCACGAACCCAATGCTGAGGCTGAGTATGAGATTGTGATTGAGCCTAAAATGTCGTTTGGTACGGCGCACCACGAAACCACTGCGCTGATGATTGCGTTTTTGCTGGAAGAAGATCTGCAAAATAAAAGGGTGCTGGATATGGGCGCGGGCACCGGCGTTTTAGCCATTTTATCGCACTTGCGCGGCGCCAATCCCATTACCGCCATCGATAACGATGAGTGGGCATATTTGAACAATATTGAAAACAACACCAGAAATAACGCCGAGTCCATTCAGGTAAAATTAGGCGATGCTTCTTTGTTAATGGATGATAAAAAGTATGACATCATTATTGCCAATATCAATCGTAATATTTTAATGAACGATTTACCGGCTTATGCGAATGTGCTAAATACAAACGGTGTAATTTTTTTAAGCGGGTTTTATGTGGGGGAAGATTTAGAGATGATTACGGCAAAATGCAGAGAATTAGGATTGCAATTCGTTGTTTATAAAGAGAAAAATAATTGGTGTGCGGCGAAATTTGTATCTTAATTAAAATTTGTCTCCTGTTACCAGTCTTTTTCCTGTTTCGCTTTTCCTCCCTTTTTCATCTCTTCTTCCGCTACTTTTTGCTGGGTTTGGCGCTCGTTTTGCTGTAAAGCATCCAATTGGCGCTTATCTTGCTGCTGTTGCTGACGTTGTTGCTGTTGCTGTTGCTGCTCCTGTTTATCTTTTTGCTCCTCTTTATTATCCTGATTTTGTTGCTGTTGTTGCTGGTCTTTATTATCTTGATTATCTTTGTCGTCTTTATTATCTTGATTTTGTTGCTGCTCTTGTTGTTGCTGAATCATTTTTTTGCGTGCATACTCCAAATTATACTTGGTATCTTTATCGTTGGGGCTTAATTTCAGTGCATTTTTGTAAGCATCAATGCACTCCTTGTATTTTTCCTGTTTTAACAACGAATTGCCGTAATTGTGATATGCCTTTGCCCGTAGCGATTTGTCGTTCTCTTTTTGTTCCGCAATATATTTAAACGAATTGCCGGCATCTTCATATTTCTCCTGCCGATATAAACTGTTGGCTAAATTGTAGTTGGCTTTGGAAAAGTTTTTGGTGGTTGCCATTCCTTTTCGGTAAGAAATTTCGGCATCTTGATACAATTTTGCGGCTTCTTTAAATTTTTCGTTGGCTAACCTCGTGTTCACTTCTCCGCCTTTTTCAACAAGTTGCATCGCATCGGCGCGCACTTTCTCCGCCTGCTGAAAAGCGCTGTTCCCTTTGCGAACCGCCGCAAGTTCATCAATAGTTTGGGCATTCAAAAGAATGAAACCGGTTAATGTAAGACACAGGAAAAAGACTCTTTTCATAGGATGATTCAATTATTCTTTCACTATTTTTTTTGTTACAGTTCCATTTTCCGTTTGAATATGTAGAAAATAGATACCGCTCGCCAAATGCGAAATATCAATTTGAATTGAGAATGGAGAATTGAGCCCTGAATTTAATTCAGGGGAGATTTGAGACAATTTTTTACCGTAAACATCAAATACCTCAATATCTGTAATTCGTAATTCGCAATTCGTAATGGTTAATGCTCCCGTTGTCGGATTGGGTGAAATTGTGATATTGTCAAGTTGATTTTGGGAGATAGATTCACATAATTTAAAGGTTATAAAATCTATTTTTTGAATGGTATCCGTTCCGAATTCGTTGGCTACCATTAAAGATACGGTATAATCTCCGTATTCTGTATATTGATGTACAGGGTCTTGCACATCACTTGTGTTTCCATCGCCAAAATCCCATAGCCATTCAGTAGGGGTTCCGGTTGATTCATCGGTAAACTCAATCAAGCCGGTGCAGGTTAGTTGGGTATTAACCGAAAAATCGGCTACAGGAGGTGGTGGTGGAATACATACAACAGGAATGATAAGCGCTTCTGTAAAAGAGGATACACAATACTCAAAGTTTTCGGTTATTTCACGCACAAAATAGGTTTTGTTTTCTGTAACGGGCGGGTGCATCCAAACATTTCCAATATAAACCGGCTCGTCGTCTGTACTGTTTGCATACCAATACGCCGTGCCTTCCCAGTTGAGGGCAATTTCAAACTCTTGATCATTACATCCTGTGATATCATCTATTTCAGGTGCTTCAGGTATTTCAAAGGTAATCCAGTTTGCTTTTTGAAGGTTGTCCGTTCCAAACTCGTTGGTTACCGTTAAAGATACGGTATAAGTTCCGGGTTCAATGTAATGATGTACAGGATGTTGTATATTGCTGGTATTTCCATCTCCGAAATCCCATAACCATTCGGTAGGAGTTCCGGTTGACTGGTCAGTAAACTCAATCAAACCGGTGCAGGTTGTTTGAGTGTTGACCGAAAATTTGGCTTTTGGAGTTGCCGGAGCGCCATAACATTGGAAGAAAATTTTAAAGCCTGAATATTCAACGTAAATATCCGAATGAAATAAGATGGTAATATATTCTCCTGTTGCAGTAATGGTTCCCGGATTACCGGTTGTATTGCAATAAGAAGTATTGTTAATTAAAGGAGCGCCGGTGGAACTACCATTATAAAATCTAATGTAATCGTAATTACAAGTACTTCCTGAGCCGGGTTCAATGTCTAACTCTTCTATGGTTAAAACAATACTTGTGGCTTCCGGTGCATGAATGGTGAGTGTTGAATTACAGTTAGGAGGATAATTTCCATTTGGTCCACCCGGATCATAAAATACGCCTGCACAGCCTTCTATGCTCATATTTCCGTTGCCGGGAGGCATGATGAGGTTGCAAATATACGATTCATCTATTTTAATGTAATCTTCCTTTACCATAACTCCGCTACCGCAGTCGCCACCTTCGGCGGTTAAGGTAACGGTATAGTTTCCTTCTTCGGTGTAGGTGTGCACGGGGTTGGTTTCCGTTGAAGTAGTACCGTCTCCGAAATCCCATAAATAAGAGATCCCATTAAAAGTTTTGTTGCTAAAAGCCACTGTTGCAGGGATTGAGCAATACATAGATTCTGCTGCTTTAAAATCCACAGAAACACCACCTTCAAAAGGCGATGTAAGGACACCGACCGCATAAAAAGCATCGCCCACAGATTGTACTTCGGGGGTACAACCGCCAAACAATTCGCTGGCGGCAAAAATACCCCAGTTACACGCGTCAATATATTGCGAGCCGGGGCTTAAATATTCGGTTAATATTTTGAAAGCTAACTGTTCGGCATTTTCCATGCCTATTCCTTGTACCTGATAGGCATTGCCCAAATCATTGGTGCCGGAACCACCTTCGCACAAAAGATAAAACCAGTAATTCAAAACTCCGCTGTTGGTATGCACACCTCCATTATCGTTGCTTCCAAAGTACCAATTTATGCCATGGTAGGTATCGGGCTGCCCGTAGGCTTTCGGATTTAACATGGAACGAATAATCCAGTTCATTTTTTCACCTATTACCCAATTTGCATCTTCCGGTACCGCATAAAATTCTATGCAGGTACCAAAAATGTCGCTAAAAGCTTCGTTTAATGCTCCGGGTTCGTAGGCGTAAACCAAACTTGCGGTAAATTCAGTTAATCCATGTGTAATCTCATGTCCACAAACATCTATAGCCGTAAGAGGGGTAACGCTACCACTACCATCTCCATAAGTCATTCTTTGACCGTCCCAAAAAGCATTCTGGTAGTTATAGTTGTAATGTACATAGGAAAGAAGATTGAAACCATTACCATTAATGCTGTTTCTGTTGTGAATATTCCAATAATAATCGTATGTGGAAATAGCGCCAAAATGAGCATCGGTAGCATATTGATCCAAATTGGCATTTACATTATTCCAAATATTGTCATCATCAAAAAAATTGACTGCTGATCCATAATAGGTACCTTTTTGCATATTGTATGTTTTGATGCCGTTTCCCCGTGTATTGTCATGCAATATGTATTGTGTGGGGCTATTCTTGAATGTATTGATCTGCCTGATGCCATAATATGCCGTATGTGCTGTTCCGACCACATCCTCAAAATGAATTAACGGCAAGTCAAAAAGTATTTCACCCGTTTGGGCATCCACATAAACCATTTTTCTATCAAATGGTTGTATGGAATAGATGTTGAATTTGTATGCGGTTGTTAATTTATTTTTTCTGATATCCGGCTGAACGGGGGTAATAATTTTTACGCCTGTCGGATAATAAGTTGCCTCATCATCTTCAAGCATAAGTTTTAAATTTTGCTCCTCGCCTTCATTCATCCACATATATAATTCTGCTCCGATATAATTCAGTGCAGCCTGTAGCGCTTCCTCTTCCGACAGTAAAAAAACAGGATTAAAATATTGAATATTAACAATATCTCCATTTAATACGGTTACTCTTCCATTTTTTTCGTGAACATGCCATGCGCTAAATTCAATGGGGTATCCGGCAATGGTTTGCGTATATTTGTAAACCATTTTTCCATCTTTGCTTTGCTGCTGATCTCTAAGCGTAAAACCAACATTTTCTGCAGCACAAAAACTTTTTGAATATTCGATGGCTTGTTCGTGCGTAATACTGTAATTATCACTAAAATTGATGAACGACGGTGTCCCGACATGTTCCTGCCATCTTATTTCTTTTGCATTTTTTCTTAATTCTTCACTTTGCTCTTTTTTAGACATTTGTGAAAATAAAATCTGCGGTATTGCTAACAGCAGCAAGGGGAGTAAAAATTTTTTCATTGTAATATTTTAAAAATTGCTAAATAAACGATTTTTTTTGCAAGAAAGTATGTAATAAAAATCCTTTTTCCTTTCATTACTGCTTACCCATACCATTTACCGCGCACTGTATTTTCTCCATTAGCCATATCGGCGTTGATGTTGCCCCGCAAATTCCGACTGTGTTATAACTTTTTAAATCAATATGCTGCAACTGATGAATAGAAGAAATGAAATAAGTATTGGGGTTTTGTTTTTTGCAAACCTCGTAAAGATAAAGTCCGTTGGAACTCTTTTCATCGGAAACAAATAAAACGGCATTAAATTGGGAGGCAAACTCTTTTATTTCTTCGGCTCTGTTACTCACTCGTTTACATATAGTATTATAAATTTCAATTAAATGTGCATTTTCTCTTTTTTGGTAATTTTCGCATATTTTTTCTGCAATTTCCTCGTATTTTTCTGCGCTTTGGGTGGTTTGTGCATATAATTTTGCAGGTTTTGCATAATCAATAAAATCTAAATCTTGTATGGATGAAATAACTTTCCCGTTGTGTTCGGTTTGTCCCAATAATCCTTCTACTTCCGCATGACCGACTTTGCCTACAATCAAAATTTGGGTTTCCGGATCTTTTTCAACTTCGGTTTTTAGTTTTTTTTGCAGTTGCGCCACCACCTGACAAGTAGCATCAATCAGAGTAATATTGTTTTTTTTTGCAATATCATAAGTGGAAGGCGGCTCACCGTGCGCCCGAATTAAAACGGTGGTATGATGTAGTTTTTCAAATTGTTCGAATGTAATGATTTTCAATCCTAAATTGGTTAAACGGCTCACCTCTTCGTTGTTGTGTACAATATCGCCCAAACAATACAGGGTATGATGCTGTTGCAGATATTGTTCTGCCGTTTTAATGGCTTGGATAACGCCAAAGCAAAACCCCGAATTTTTATCTATCGTGATAGTCATTTTGGCTATTTTTTTGTGATGTACCGAGGCGTATATCCATGTATGATTTTCTGTACCGATACAAAATAAAATGATGTACTCATGTCTTTACGTTTTTTTTTATTACGGTGCAAATTTACATCAAATTTTTCAATACCATCAAATTGATAAAAAAACTGGTTAAAATAGCCATTTGTAAAGAATTAGGTATTGATAAACGCGGTTAGGCGGAATTTTAAATTTCGCCTAACACAGGTTAAACTTTTATTAAGTGCGATTAAAAAAGCCGCAAAGAACATAACATCCTTTGCGGCTTATAAACCAAAGTTGGCGGAATTTAAAATTCCGCCTAACACAGCATTTTAAATTACGCCTTGGTCAATCATAGCGTCTGCCACTTTGATGAAACCGGCAACGTTAGCGCCTCTTACATAGTTTATGTAACCATCTTTATCGGTACCATATTTTACGCAATTGGCGTGAATATTGCTCATAATAGCTTTCAGTTTTTCATCTACTTCTTCGCGAGACCAGGATAGTTTCATAGAGTTTTGGGTCATTTCCAAGCCGGAGGTAGCTACGCCGCCTGCGTTGGCTGCTTTGCCCGGAGCATAGGATACTTTTTTAGATTGCAAGTAAGCGATAGCATCGGCGGTGCAACCCATATTGGAAGCCTCCACAACATATTGACAACCATTGTCAACCAATATTTTAGCATCTGCTTCATTCAATTCGTTTTGGATAGCGCAAGGAATGGCAACATCTACTTTTACTTCCCACGATTTTCTGTTTTCAAAGAATTTCGCATTAGGATATTTTTTGGCATAAGGAGCCACCACATTGTTGCGGGTAGCCAGCAATTCGGTTAGATAAACTACTTTTTCGCCGGTAATACCGTCTTCATCGTGAATGTAGCCATCGGGTCCGGAGATTGCCACTACTTTCGCGCCTAATTCTTCTAATTTCAGCGCAGCGCCCCAGGTAACATTACCGAAACCTGACAATGCTACTCTTTTTCCTGCCATAGTGTCTTTTCTTGCGGCTAACATACCTTCCAGGAAATAGATAGCGCCAAAGCCGGTGGCTTCAGGACGAATAAGCGAGCCACCCCAGTTCAATCCTTTTCCGGTAAGCACGCCCACATGCTCGTTGCGAATTCTTTTGTACTGTCCATACATAAATCCCACTTCGCGAGCGCCAACGCCAATATCTCCTGCCGGCACGTCGGTTTCAGGTCCGAGATATTTTTGCAGTTCGGTCATAAAGGCTTGACAGAAGCGCATCACTTCGCCTTCGGATTTTCCGGTAGGATCGAAATCGGAGCCCCCTTTACCGCCGCCCATAGGAAGCGTAGTTAATGAATTTTTGAAAGTTTGCTCAAAAGCCAAGAATTTCATAGAATCTTGATTTACGCTTTTGTGGAAACGGCATCCGCCTTTGTAAGGTCCGATAGCCATGTTGTGTTGTACGCGGAATCCACGATTTACTTGAATTTTTCCGCTATCATCCACCCACGAAACTTTAAATTGAAGGATTCTTTCCGGCTCCAAAATTCTTTCTACGATAGAATACTTATCGTATTTTGGGTTTGCATTTACAAAGTCAACAATCGTTTCCAATACTTCTGTTGCTGCTTGAATGTACAAGGGTTGAGCAGGGTTTTTCGCCGTTAGCTCATCAATTAATTTGTGTAGATCCATAATGTGTTTTTTTTTAAGTTAAATATTAAATGGGTTTAAAAAATCGGTGGCAAAGGTAGTATTTTAATTGTAATAAACAATACGTTTTGATTTAATATTTTTCAAAAAAATCACTTCTCTATAATTTTTTTTGCCACCTCTTTTAAATCCATACCTCCAAAATTTCCGGACGACATAAACGCAAACACCATGTCGGCTACGTCTATCTTTAATATTCTTTCTTCTAATTTTTTTGATGTATGATAAACCTCCAAATCACTTCGGCTAAACGCGCTAAATATCATTTCGGAGGTTATGGGCGGCAGCTTTTTGTGGGCAACGGCTTCGGGGTTAAAAAAGATAATACCCACGTCCGCGCCATCCATAGCGCCGGCATATTGCGCTAAAAACTTCTCCGTTAAGCTGCTGAATGTGTGCAACTCCATACAGGCAACCAATGTACGATTCGAAAATTGCGCTTTTAAGGCATCTACCGTTGCTTTTAATTTGGAAGGCGAGTGGGCAAAATCTTTATAAACCGCGCAGGTTTCATTTTTGCGCAACAACTCCAATCGATTACTCGCGCCTTTAAAAGTTTGAATCGCCTTGTAAAATTGTTCATCGCTTATGCCCACCGCGCCGCACGCCAACCGCGCCGCATTGATATTGGTGAGGTTGTGGGCACCGAAAATTTGCAAGGGAACTTCGTTAGTGACGAGTGACGAGTGACAAGTGACAAGTGACGAGTGACAAGTGACAAGTGATGAGTGATTCGTAACGGTATCGATGGTTTCGGGAAGCAAGTAAGTTACCCCATTTTCAATACGGTGCGGGTGTACGCCGTAGCCGGTTTTGGGCGCACGAATATTTGCAGTTTCGCTCATCGCTTTTAACACAGTGTCATCGTTACAATAGATATATAGCCCGTTTTCGGGAATCATTTCGGCAAAGATTTTAAATTGTTCTACATAAAAATCGAAAGTAGGAAACACATTGATATGATCCCATGCAATACCGCTAATAATACCGATAGTAGGCTGATACACGTGAAATTTCGGGCGTCTGTCAATGGGCGAAGTCAGATACTCATCGCCCTCAATCACCATAATTTCTGCTTCGTTGGAAAGTTTTACCATCACATCAAAACCCTCTAACTGTGCGCCCACCATGTAATCGCAGTCGATTTGCAACTGTTGTAACACATGGATAATCATAGCCGTAATGGTTGTTTTTCCGTGACTTCCGCCTACCACAATACGGGTTTTGTTTTTACTTTGTTCATATAAAAACTCCGGATAGGAATAGATTTTAATACCCAATTCTTTTGCCCTTAGGAGTTCTGGGTTATCTTCGCGAGCGTGCATTCCCAAAATAACGGCATCTAAATCTGTGGTAATTTTTTCGGGAAACCAGCCGATTGCAGCAGGCAGCAACCCTACCCTATCCAAGCGACTTTTGGCGGGTTCAAAAATCTCGTCGTCCGAACCGGTAATGTGGTATCCTTTGTAATGGAGCGCCAGCGCCAAGTTGTGCATTGCGCTACCGCCAATAGCGATAAAATGTATCTTCATTTTTTTGAATTTAATTTGGCGAAAATAGTTTTTTTCACTTTCGCCTAATTTATCATTCATCGCTCATCATTAAAAAATAAGGCTAATGTTTTGCCTCTCGTGCATACTTTATTACTGCACCACCATCTTTTGCGTAAGCACACTACCATCTTTAAGAGTAACAATAACAAAATACAACCCTGTAACAGAAGTTTGTAATTGGATAGTATTAGAAACAAGTTCTTTGATTTTATAAATAGTAACACCCAACGGGTTAGTAATTGTGAGAGTGCCGATTTCGGATAATGGGAAGTTGGTCTCTAATTGGAATGTGCCGTTATTAGGGTTGGGGTAGAGGTTGAAATTCAAATTATGATTAGAAATGGTTGTATTATTTAGTGTAAAACTCAGTAAATTGGGTTCTTCAAATATATCTTCCAATATGATTTCATTGTTTAATAACATACTGTTTTGAGGTGAAACCTGTAAAGAACCACCAACTGTAATGTGTACATTAGTACCAGCGTAAGCATGAAAACCGGGCTTAAGATACACAGCATCTTGCGCGTGGATATTTACAATTGCATTATTTGAAATTGTATCGTTTATAAAGGTAATATCTCCACACGAAGCCATATTCCTATCTGATATAATGTTTTGATTCTCAATCACGGGATTACAGTTTTTAATGTAATATTTGAAAGTTCCTGTATAAGGTCCATCATCCCATCGATGATAACATAATGGGCCCCAATCCCATTTAGAAATAAACCAGCCTGGCTGTTCAGTAGTTATGGCAGAATGGTCTTGAGGAAAATCCCAATAAACTTTTGCAGGAAAAATTTCCGAAGATACTTGCGTATAACTTCCATCAACATATCTTATTAATTTAATGGATAATCTGGTGAGACATATATTACTATATCTTTTTTTAATTGGTAAATAAAATTATAATAATTATCAGAATTTTCAAAGAATACATACTCTCCTTCACAATCGAAAATTGTATAAAGAAAAGAACCAAATAACGATATATTTGTAACAAAAAAATCTTGTCCATTATAGTTTTCAAGCCAAATGACACCAAAATAATCATTTTCCGCTTTTTCTATAAATTTGGCAAGCCATGGCAGATTTTTTGCAGGATTTTTTACTCCGCAGGCGCATATTTTATTTTCGGGCTTTTCACAAGAGTTTAAGTAAAATAAACCCAAAATAACCATAATAATTAAAAATATTTTTTTCATAACATGTTATTTTATTAATTGATAAGACAAACTATCTATAGTGTTTATTAAATTTGCATCAGCCATCCCTGAAAATAAAACCGCACTATTTTCTCTTTCAAATTTTTCTGCAAATGTGGGATCTATTTTGATAATGAGATGCGCTCTGGCAAATAAATTGGTAGTAAATCCAAGTCTTTTAAAATATTCAGGATATTTTAGTTTTTCTTTATATCCGAATAAAAGCGTTTCCAATATATTTTTTTGCTCTTCTATAGATGAATTAGTATAAAAATCGGAATAACTTAAAAGATCTTCTAACATGGAAATAAGTAATATTGAACCACCTCTATCTAATAGTGAGCCTGTATTCAATACATTTTGAAAAATCCGAAATTCGGCAAGATATTCTTCCTTTAAACAATTTAGGGCATCTTTTCTTTTGGCAAATTCTCTAATACCATTAAATTCATTAAAAAGTTTATCTAATCCTCTGTTTATATTTTCAAAAGCAAAAATATCAGACAAAAGAGGATATTGTAAGCATAAAGCAGCAAGGTCATTCGTAGAAATATAAGGCAAAACATTTTCCGGTATTTGGCATACATTTACTTTTGCTTTCCTGTTTTCTGTATTTTTCCATGCTTCCGTTCCCAGTTTTACAGGATAATCCCATATTATGCTTTCTTGAGCGTATGTTGTAAAAGAAAGAATATTAAAGAAAACTAAAAATAAAATAAATACTTTTTTCATCGTTCTCCTCCTTTCACATTTTCAACTTCAGAGAGGCGTTTTTCCATTTGAATGATATACAACGTAAGTTCTTCAATTTTTTGTAAAAGTAGTGCGTTCATTTCGCTCAAGTTAATGCCTTCTGCTTCCATTTCTGCAGCGGGCGCTACATCAGGCAAATGTTTATTAGTCTTTATAAAATTATTCAAATCTTGCAGGCTCATCAAATTGTAATCATCAGCAAATACAAAATCACAGCCCTGGTTAAGGCAAATTTTTACTTCATGAGATCGAATAACACCGTTTACGTCAAGTTTTACATTTACATCAGGAGTGATTCCTATCCCTACATTGTCGATAATAGTTGCATTTTGTGCTGTTAAATTTTCTGCAAGAGTTGCACTCTTCGCACTTAAAGCGCCACCGGCTGTTATTGTTCCGGCAATATTTGCATTTTGCGCTTTAAACGAACCATCTACATCTAATTTTGCTGTAGGAGTCGTTGTCCCTATGCCCACATTTCCGTGCTTCCCACCATCTAAAAATAAAATAGAACATTTGGAATACAAATCAGCCGCTCCAACATCTTTATAGTTCCAAAAATTTAATCCGACACCCTCTATAGTTGAGTTTACATATTCAATTCCCCAGTGGTTTTGAGTGGTAGCGCTGAGTTTAAATATCATAGAGCCGCTTGAAGTGGTAGCCGGATTTTTTGAGATTAAGATATTGCCGTTCACTACATGCAACTTCTCTTTAGGCGCCGCCGTGCCTATTCCAACACTATCAATAGTTATCGTTTGTACGCTCAAAACTTTCGCAGTCAAAACATCCGCAATGGTGGCGCTGTTTGCCGATAAAGCGCCGGTAATACTTGCATCTATTGCTTTAAATGAACCATTTACATCTAATCTTGCTGTTGGATTCGTTTTTCCAATGCCAATAAGCCCATCGGTGCCCATAAATAAAACATCTTGTAATATTCTACCATTGTGGTAAGCATAATTTAAACCGGCGTTTGTGCGCGAAATTTCCCAGTACTCCGAAGTTGCATTAACAGCAGGCGCAAATACAAATTTACTGATGGTAGTAATATTTCCATTCGCTAAAATGTTCTGATTCACATGCAATTTTGCCTGTGGAGTACTCGTACCAATACCCACCGAGCCATTTTTACCAATAAACATCCTTTGTACTGGAATAGGAGTTGAAACATTAACACTGTTAAATATTAACCCGTGATTAGAAGAATGAATATCCCAATAATATGGTTCGTTTTCATCGTCTCCCGGACCAGGTTCTGCTTTATAAGGGTGTTTAAACTGCAAACTGCTTGGGGTTTCTTCGGTTCTGTCTATCAACAATGTGCCCACTACATGCGCCATCTCTGTGGGGGTGTCTGTGCCAATGCCAAGGTAGCCCTTTGTGGCGCCGGCAGGTTTATGTATGGTTAACGAGGGAAACTCGTTTACCCCAAACATAATGCTGTTGGGTTTGTCGTTAGTTAATGGTGATGAGCT
>Ga0082212_10006225_pt1 | contig 16095 bp, 11 predicted proteins | sample TergutNt197P3_FD_71548 | JGI IMG/M metagenome (GOLD analysis project Ga0082212, IMG submission 71548) | Neocapritermes taracua P3 segment gut microbial communities from Petit-Saut dam, French Guiana - Nt197 P3 | ecosystem: Host-associated > Arthropoda: Insects > Digestive system > Gut ... | reverse complement strand
TTTTCGTTAAACTGTTCGCCTGTGGCGGTATAAAACAGATATCGCGCAAATTCCAAGTATGACGGCAATGCGTTTTGCGTCAGGATAGCCTCCATTTCAATGGCTTCACCCAATTGAAAATAACTGAATGTACCGCCCGTTCCGTTTCTCAGGTTTTCGTTTCGGGCGGAGGGTACGCCTTTGATAACGCGACGTACCCGCTCGGCGGTAATGGTATTGGCGTAGTCTTCCTGCTCTACCAAAATAAATTTGCGACTCCCGCCATCTTCCTTATTCAATTCCAAAACGGCATGAGCGGTAGTGCCGGACCCAGCGAAACTGTCGAGGACAATAGTATCATCCCCATTCCCGATTTTGATGATTTTTTTCAACAAATCAACTGATTTAGGATAATCAAAGGGGGAACTGCCAAATATTTCTCGAACTGTTTCTTTTCCGTTTTCATTATTTATTTCTTTTTCTTTCCAAAGCGCTTTTGCTTTTGTTTTAGCAATTTCTCCATCTATTCCATATAAATAGTCTTTCCTGAAAACTCTCCAAATACCGGTGTTCACTTGTTTTCCGACAAGCAGATTCAAATTTCGAGTTACTTTTTCTTTACTCCAAGTCCAACAGCCATCTTCATTATTCGAGTTTACAGGGTATGCTATTTCGGAAAACGCCTGTGTTTTTTCAAGCGAAACATTGCCTGTTTCAGGGTGGATATAGATAGGATAATAAAGATTTGGACGGTTTGCTCTGTTAAATACCGGATTCCTGTTTCTTAGTTCTAATTCTCTATATTCGCCTGTTTCATCTTTTTTCGAGTAGTCACCAATGGCAGCACCCTCTTTTTCAAGCAAATTCATCACTTCATTTTCATCATTATTTTTGGCAAAAAGCAGGATATATTCATGTGTTTTTGCGATATATTTATCAAGTGTTCTTCCCCTCGGGTTTAATTGGCAAACAATACAACTCACAAAATTATCTTCGCCAAAAATTTCATCCATTAAAACTTTTAAATTTTGAACTTCATTATCATCGCAAGAGATAAAAATTACCCCATCCTCGCTCAGCAACTCCCGCAACAGTTTCAGACGTGGCATCATCATGCAGAGCCATTTATCGTGGCGGGTCATATCTTCTCTGTCCACCACTTGCCCCAGCCATTCCTTAATCATTGGGCTGTTCACATTGTCGTTATATACCCAGTTTTCGTTACCGGTATTGTAAGGCGGGTCGATATAAATACACTTTACCTTTCCTGCATAATTGGGCAGCAGCGATTTCAACGCCTTCAAGTTGTCGCCCTGTATAATCAAATTATCGTGCAACGAAACGGTATCGGTCAGGCTTAACTTGCTTTTGGGTATCAGTTGATGATACTTTACCGCCAAGTGGTGGTTTTGCACAAACGTTTTTCCTTTGAAATGGAGTGTTGGCATATTATTTCTGTTTTTATATTGATATTGCATCCGCAAAAAGTTCCAGTGTTTTTGCTGACGGATAGGTTGAAAGCGATGCAATCTTGTTGGCAAGTTCTAATGGGAGCAAAGCTCCTTCGAATTTGTTGCTTAATATTTTAGGAAGCGTAGCAACAATATTTTTAAAATTGATTACATATTGCTGTGATGGGCTTGTAACATACTCACCTCTCTGACCTGTTGGTATGTTGATAACCATTTTATGGTAATCATTCATTTTTACAAAAAGTTTAGCTCCGTAATTTGTATCTGCTCCGTAAATGGCAGTAGTATTATTATGTTTGATTTGTTCTTGAATGTATTTATTGTCTGGAATGAAACAACTTCCAATAGGCGCTGAATTGCCAATTAATTGCAGATGGTCAAAGAATTGCCCTGTTTTTTCCTGTCCAATCAATGCAACTTCAATTCCTTTTGTTTTGGCAAACTCAAAAAACCTTCGAATTGGCGCTGATAGTTTTGCAAGTGTGGCACGTAATGAAAGCGGTCCATCTTTTATGAAAAGACAGTTTTTCAAAATTTCTTTTTTACTTTCCCAATAAAACCGTATAGGGGTAAAAACCATCAGCGTTTCACTTACTGACATATAATCCGAAGCAACTTGATTTGGCGCATAATCATCCGTCATATTTTGATGCAATCCAAACATGTCAGTAATAAAAATTTCACCATTACATTCAGGACATTTTCCTTTTTCTTCATTAAAAAGGAGTGTGGCTACATTCTTTTCGCAATGAGGGCAACCAAATCTTTCAAGTTCTTCTTTTGGATTATCAAGCCATTTTTCGTATGCAATCCATTTCAACGTTTCCATCATTGCACCTTCAAGTGAGTCATTCAACCCTTTATCTCGAACCGATTCATACATAATTTCCCGAATTGCATCATAATTTGTTTTTCCCTCAATATAAACGTTACGCAACGGGAAAGCAGTTGAATGATATAATGCAGACTCTTTCAATAAATCGCGTAATGCAAAAGGATTCGGTGTGTCCTTGTCAATTTTTGAAATAGCATACTGATCAACTTTTAAAAGGGCGGTTTTCACAAAAGCAATTGCTTTAAAGGGCGGATTTGGGTTTTCAATTACCTGAATTGAACCATCTGTTGAAAAAATGATTTTCAATTCTTTTCCATCAGTAGGTAACTGTTCCCATTTTGAGACGGTTCCTGTATGTTCTATGATTTTAGGATCGTTAAAACTTTTACAAAGTTTTTGTACAAGTTCACTCTGTATCACTTCCAAATGTCCCAATTTACTTGCTCGTTCAGGTGGAAGCCTATTCCCTTGTTGATATGGCATTATTTTATTATTTTAGGTGGAGAAAACCGGTTGGCTTGCATGGATACAACAAATCTATGTGAGCGGGTAAGCATACGCATATATCCGATAGTTTTTGCCTGTAAGATGTCTTTCTTGATACTGTCATACGCGATATTTACTTTCGCGAGTTTATTTGTATCGTCTTGTGATGAAAGATGAGCCACAAAAAAATTCTCAGTTTGTGCGAGCAAATCAGTGTTTACAGTTGAAGGCGATTGTGTCGAATAAACCATTCCAATATGGTACTTAGCCCCCTCTTTTGCAAATCTTCTATAAATCCTCGTTTCATCGCTGTTGTCGTTGTAACCAAAAAGATTGTGTGCTTCTTCAAAATAGAGTTGAACAAAGTGATTACCTAAAGAATCTTCTGTAAACTTTGTGGTTTGGTGTCTAAATACAGCAGTTGAAAGTTGGCGTGAAAAATAAAGCATAACTTCTTCATTGGCGTTTCCTAAGTCCAAGATAACTGTCTTTCCATCATCAAGTAATCTTAAAATCTCGGTAACAAAATTTCCTGCATTGGCATCGTGGAAAATACGATATGGTTGAATTAGAGGTGTTCCAGTTCCTATTTTCGGTACCAGAAAATTAAGTATCGCCAATTCGTCTGCATCAAATGGATTATTATTTCCGCTTGTTGCAGGATTATTTGCATGATTCCGTTGAAAATTGATAATAGTTTCTAATTCTGTAACAAGTTCTCGTAATGATGAAGGATGAGAGGGTGGTGCATCATTGTAAACAGCATTTCTAAATGCTTGATTGAAATGTGGCGAAAATCCACTTGGTGCATTTGCGGAATTACGAAATAATCTTGATAATTCTGTTTCATTAGTAGCATATCCAGCCTTACACAAAACAGCCCAAAAAAATTGTATTCGCCTAATAGACCTGTTTCTTTCACTGCCAAATGCCTTTGCATTAGCTAATTCAATTGAAGGTAATTCCACGCTACTAAACGTGTCAACATATCCAATATTTCTCCCTGCGTCAATTAAAAGTCCTCTAAGTATTGATATTGAATTCTCTGGTGTGGTGTAGAAATTAAGCTTGAGAGGTTTTGATTGAGTATTTTTCTTCTTTGTCACAGCATAAATTTCACACCTGTCTGGAAAAGCAGAAGCTATTGATTTGCTGTCATCCCAAGGGTTGTCATTAGCATATTCACCATTAATATCAAAGATTAATTGTCCAACATTATTACTGTCTTTTGTGGTTTCAAGTAAACTCTGCACAATAAGTTTTACTACGTTACTTTTCCCTAATCTTGTTTTTCCAAACATAGCAGTCCTGGTTCCCATAAAATCCTTTGTTGAAAGAAAAATATCTACATCAGGAAGTTTTTTATTGGGTAATGGCAGTCGGTTTTCTGTTAGTCGAAGTTTGCCAATCGAAAATCTGTTTTCTTTTGGAACAATTTCATTATTTACTAAGTCCAATAATTTGTCATCTGGCGAAAAGATTTTATATTTGTGAGCGCTCACATAATTATTCAAGTCGCCTGAAAATTCAATCGTATCTGTTAGGAGAGGATGAGGGTAAAACATCCCAAGTACATTTGTTTTCAACGCTCCCCACTGCAATTCGCTTTGAGTAAATATGTCTAACTCAGGCATTGATTTCTTTTGAAGTTCAAAGTATGTCTGTTGAACTTCTTTTGAAAGTGGTGTAGGCGCTGAATCTAAAACACGAAGCAAGGTGAAATGTGGCACAATACTTGTTCCGTTTTGTTCAAACGAATCCGGAACCATTATCAATAATGAATTTCTTGGAATGCCACCAACATTGATTTTATAAGGGTCGCAAGTGATAATTGTAATCTCATCATAACCTATTTCTAAAACGTAACCAACGAATCTGCTTTCGTTGTATCTTTTTGCGGCTGCTATTCCTTCTTCGTTTAAAAGAAAATCTGATAGCACTCTTAATGGATGGTTCTGATTGGCTGCATCATCTAAAAACTTTCTCATAGCTTAGTAATTTGTAATTAAAACTTCATTTGAATTTTTTGTTAGTATGCCGGGTTTGTCGCTTGTGCCAAATGGGATTTTTTTTATATTATAATCTTTATATAATTTCAGAATATCGTTGTGAGAGGAATTCGTCATTGCCCAACGAATTCTTTTTGATTTTGGCAAACTCTTTAGCGTGTCAGCAATACGCTCTTGTTCATCAAACAGAAACTTTCCGTTACGGTAATGCAACTCATGTAAATCTTTTTCGCCTGGTTTGTAAGGAGGGTCAAGGAAAAGAAAATCATTTCTGTGAGCATTTAAAATAACATTTTCAAAATCACTATTGAGAATTTCTGCTTTACGAAGGATATATGACAATTCAACAATATTTAGATGAGTGACGACCCAACGCCTTTCATCGCCTCCATAACCAACATTAAAACATCCTTGACTGTTGTGTCTCCACATCCCCTTGAAGCAAGTCCTGTTCAGAAAAAGTGTCCGTGCTGCTCTGTAATAAAGCGGTTTGCCGTCAGCCCCATTGTTTCTAATACTATAGTAAGCCGCCTTTCCTTCAGGAAAAGATTTAAATATTTCCCATATTTTATGGGGATAAAGTTTGATACCCTTATAAAGTTCAATGAGTTCAGTATTCAAGTCAGAAATTAAAGCCTTTTCCGGGTTTACATGGAAAAAAACTGAACCTCCACCAATAAAGGGTTCAATGTAAGTTCCCTCAATATCCTTACCTTTCGGCAAATAGTTCACCAAAAACGACAACTGCTTAGCTTTTCCTCCTGGGTACCTTAAAAATTTCATTCAAAATAGTTATTTTATTTCCGCTAATACTTTTTCTTCCACCACTCGCATTGCCTGCAATGCAAATTTTTCGCCTTGAACTTCGTAAACGACCTTGTCGGAAAGCCAGGCAATTAATAATTCCTCTTCTTTGACTTGGGAAAATTCGGCTAATTTGACAATTTGTTCGCGGTTTGCCCGACGCTTGCCGTGCTCAATCTTGCTCAAAATAGCCTGATCAACGTCAAGATAAGCGGCTACTATGCGCAAAGGCAGGTTTCTATCTTCGCGTAACTTCTTTATTATTAATCCTATACTATCCATTCTTGAATAAAATCGTTTTGAATAATTAGGTCAAAGATACGGACTGTTTTTCAAAGCCCAAAAAGAAAAAAGAAAAAGTTTTCAACATGATTAATTCAATGATTCCACTAATTTATCAAAATCAGGCCGGTAGCTTACATCCTGAATTTCTGCTATCAGTTCGTCAAAATACTGTTTTGAAAATACCTAGTCGTTGATCAGGCGGTTTTTATCCAGTACGAAACCTTTTTTTGAAAATTCGCTCAAAACCTTTGTCGCCCACTGCTGAAACTGAATAGCGCGTTGTGAATCGGCGCGATAACTAACTGCAATGATTGCCTCCAAACTGTAATGCTTTACCTGATAGTTTTTGCTGTCGTCGGCAGTATGTAGGAATTTCCGACATACTGAATTTTCGTCTAATTCGCCGCTTGAAAAAATATTTTTCAAGTGCTCGACAATAGTTGGACGTGTTTTTTCAAAAAGCGTTGCAATTTTTAAATTCTTTATCCTATAAACGGTTGATTGATGCGAAAAATCGAGTTGTTTTCTTAAAACTTTGTATCTTTGTCCTGATGAACAAGAATGAATATATTTCCAACCTGACGGAAGCGGCTAATAATCAGCAGATAATTCATGGCGTATTCAATTGGTGTGACAGTTGGTGCGAGCGATGCAAACTGACTGAATATTGTACGGTTTACAAAACATCCATTCATTTACCTTTCGACTCTCCGGAAGAGTTTTATAAAACTCTTTCAATGGTTTTTGAAGCCACAGTTGAAATGCTGAAGCAATATTGCCACCAAAATGATATTGATTTTGAATCGTTGAAAGATGAGGATTATGAAAGCGATTATGAAAGAAAAAGCAATCTTGCCTGTAATGAATCCGGTTTTATCCTTGCAAAAAAATATAGAAAGCAAGTGAAACACTGGTTTGATTTATTACAAAAGAGAGAAACTGTGGGAATGGAAATCCGTCTGCAAGACAAGATGATGGCGGATTGTTTTGAGGTTATCAAATGGTATCAATATTTGTTTGAAGTGAAATTGAAGAGAGCGCTCATGTCGCAGAAAGACGAGGAAGAAGAACATTTAGATCCTTATGATTCAATAGGAAATGCCAAATTGTTGTTAGTTTCTATTAAACGTAATATCGGAGCATGGGGATATGTTTTGGAAAAATTCATGGACGACGAAGATGAAATACTGGATATTCTCGTTTGTTTACAAAAACTGCATACATTTATAGAACAGAAATTTCCTGATGCACACGCATTTATTCGACCCGGATTAGATGAATAGGCAGGATTATCAATCATTACTACTTTGTAAAATCCAAACAATCATGGCGTTGTCTCCACGATTATTCCAGGCATAATAGGGTAGGAGTTTCAATGATTTGTTTGTTGCATTTCCTTCATCGTTGATTGCTTTGGCCGGAATGGTTATAAAGTCGATGCCTTGCATGATGCCGTCTTTGGCGGTTTCGACTGTAAAGTTTGCAGGAATGGGTTCAATGATTGCGCTGCTTACCGGAAAATGATTGTCGATTGCTTCGGCGCAATATACCAATGGGCCGCGGGTAAGGCAGATACGGTTGCGGTCGGCTTCCACTTCGTCGATGGCTTGGGTATAGCGTACAGGCAGGGGCAGGTGGAGCGTTACCTTGTCGCCGGCTTTCCATTTATTGCGGATGGAGATAAATCCGTCTTTCGCTTTAACATGAAGTGTCTTGCCATTGAGTGATATTTTCCAATCCGGCTTTATGTTGTCGCTATAATGGTATAATCCTCCGGGCACAAATTGCGTATCTGCCCAAGCCGGAATACGCATGAACAACGTAAATGCCTGGTTGTTATTTATCGAATCAATGGTGATGTGTATATTTTCATCAAATGGATAGCCGGTTTGCTGTTTCAGCTTTACTATGCCTTTTTTCAACGGGATATTTACTTCGTTACCGGCATAAAATGAGCAGTATATCTCATCGTCGGTATGTGCATACATCATTCCGGAGACTTGCGGTATCAATCGTGCTAAGTTTGAAGGACAGCAAGCTGTTTCAAACCATGGCGCACGACCCGGTTGGCCATGATTGAAGCGTGTAACACCATCAGCTTCGAGCGGATTGACATAGAAAAACCGGTTTCCTTCGAGATTGACGCCGGCTAATACATTATTATATAAGGCTATCTCAGCTACATCGGCGTATTTCCCGTTTTTCTCCAGCAGGTACATACGATGATTAAAAAGCACATTACCCACTGCGGCACACGTTTCGAGGTAGGCATCCTTATTAGGGAGCAGGTATTCGGGGCCAAAGCCTTCGATGCCGTGAATGGCGCCGAGACCTCCGGTGATATGTATACGGGTATCTACGATATTATGCCAGATACTGTCCAAAGCAGGACGCAGTGTCAGGTCGCCGGTTTGGGCGCTGACATCGGCCATGCCTGCATATAGGTAGGTTGCACGCACGGCATGGCCGACTGCTTTAAATTGCTCGCGTACAGGCAAATGCTGCTGCGCATATTCAGGCGTCATCACGCCGCGTCCTTCAGGGCGATAGGTAATGCCGCGGATGTCGAGAAAACGTTTGGACATATTCAGGTAGAGCGTATCGCCGGTGATCCGGTACAATTTTACCAATGCCAGTTCCAATTCTTCGTGTCCGGGCGCCTGGTTTACCGGTTTGCCGTCGTTGTAGGCGGGGTCGCCTTCAAAAAAGACACGGTTGATATGGCGGGCGCTTTTTTCGGCTACTTTCAGCCATTTATCTTTGCCGGTAGCCTGATAGTAAGCGATGGCTGCTTCATACATGTGTCCCATGTTATAGAGTTCGTGACTGTGCACGACCCACGAATAGGGTTTATCGCCCATGCCTGCGCCCCCCCAATGGTTAGCGTGTTGGGATACGCCGGTAATATGCGCTTCATAGAGGTATCCGTCAGCCTGTTGTGCACCGGCAATATAGTCAATGATTTGATCCATCTGCCTTTCGAGGGATGTATCGCGTTCGAGGGTCAGCAGATAAGCCACTCCTTCCATCACTTTATATAGATCGGAAGCCACATAACGATGCGGGAAGGGCAGTTCGTCGACGATACCTTGCAGGAAATGAGCTGTCTTGCGCAGATTATCCACAGCGGGCTGTGTTTTTTCCAAAGCAAAAGGCACAAGCGTTTGTTTTTGCGTTTTCAGTCGTGGCAACCAAAACGAATCGGTCAATTTTACTTCATGAAACGGAACAGGCGTTAATGGCTGATTGCCGCCTGAAGGATTGGATTGGCTGCATGAACAAACTGCTAAAATCGTTAATATGCAAAAAATGTATTTCATCTATCTTGTTTTAGGCGTGGTTCTTACTTTGTTGATTATGGCTGAGAGTTGTTCTGCTTTTTCGGGATGCGCCGATGCGATATTATTTCGTTCGCCGATGTCTTCTGCGAGGTTGTAAAGCTGTGGTTGAGTGATTGTTCCGGTTTCAGTATTGGTATTTGCCTGGTATGGGTTATCACGGTTGGATGGCGCAATAAATTTCCAGTCGCCTTCGATTACCGACAAGGTACCGGCTTGTTCGATCACATAATCGCGTCCTTTCTCATCTTTTCCTATCCATGCCCGGAGCTGGTCGAAACTGTCGGGTGCAGCATCGTCGGCAAGTGTTTGACCGGCAAGCGCTGCCAATGAAGCGAAAAAGTCGATATGTGATAAGAGAGCGTAGGAGTCTTTTCCTTTTGCCACGCCGCCTTTCGGCCAACTGACAATCAAAGGAATACGTGTGCCGGCTTCGAAAGCGCTGTATTTACCGCCACGCAAAGGCCCCCAGGGCTTGTGGTCGCCTAAAAGTTCAACAGCCTGATCTCTGTAACCGTCGTCGACCACCGGGCCATTGTCGCTGGTAATGATTACGATGGTGTTATCTGTCAGTCCGTTGCGTTCGAGTGCATCCAATACCTGCCCTACCGTCCAGTCGAATTGCAGGATTGCATCGCCACGCGGTCCCATACCGGTTTTGCCGACAAACTGCGGATGCGGCCAGCGCGGTACATGAATGTCGTTCGTTCCGAAATACAGGAAGAAAGGTTGATCTTTGCTTCGTTCGATAAAAGCGACTGCTTTGGAAGTGATGCTGTCGGCAATAAATTCATCTACCCACAAAGCCTGTTTTCCGCCTTTCATATAGCCTATACGGCTGATACCATGCACAATGGCCATATCGTGCCCGTGGCTGGGATGCAGTTTGGTAAGTAATTCGGGATGGTCTCTGCCCAAAGGTTCGCCCGTAAACGGAGTTGTATAGCTTACTTCCACAGGATCTGTCGGATCGAGGTTTACGATGCGCTGGTTCTCTAAGTAAACGCAAGGCACACGATCGCCTGTTGCCGCCATGATATAGGAATAGTCAAAGCCTAATTCTTTGGGGCCGGGAGCTATGTATTCATTCCAGGTTTGGTTGGTATCAATGCCCAGCCCAAGATGCCATTTACCGACTGCTGCTGTGGTATAGCCGGCAGCTTGCAGCATGGCCGGTACGGTATGCTGATCCGGTTTGATAATAGAGGGTGCATTGCCGGCGGCAACCCCTGTGTCGTTGCGGCGAAAAGCATATTGACCGGTAAGCAATGCGTACCGTGAGGGCGTACTGGTAGCTGCTGCACAGTGGGCGTTCAAAAAACGTACGCCCGAAGCGGCGAGCCTATCCACATTAGGCGTTTGAACCCTTGTCGCGCCATAGCACGAGAGGTCGCCATAACCGATATCGTCGGCTAAGATAAAAACGATATTGGGTTGCCGGGTGTTTTCGGGAGCTGATTGGCAACCGATCAGCTCACAACAAGCGGCTGCACCCAGAAGCGGGAAATTCAAAAAGTTTATCTTCATAACAATATTTCTCAAACTGTTCATTTGTCATTTCTATAATTTATTTATCTTGTTTGGTATAGTCAAAATGGAAAATAAGTCTTTCATTTTGTCTATAAACTTCCTATTCGTTTTAAATCATTCTAACTTCGTCGTTGTGACTATCGTCAGTGTCTTTACCCCAACAAATAAATAATTTTTTACGGGATTATCCCTTTAACTTTTGATTTTCACACAATCTAAATAGACTGTGTCGGGACAAAAATCGGCTTCGTTAGCCCATTGTATTGTGCCGTGCGCAGGTCTTACCAAATTGAAAAATGCAAGTTCTTTCAATGGCTTAAACATCTCGTAATCCAAATAAGGTTTTACGTCGAAGATACCTTCTTCTCCATTTTTAAACCATACATGCAATGTGTAGTTTTTTTCTGGTCTTACATCTGCAATCCTTGGATTCATAATACACTTAGGTTAAAGGTTTTATTTTAAACAAAGTACTTCCTTTGATGGCCAAATTCCAGTTCGCCATAAGATCTTCCTGATTGATAATTATCCACGCTTTTACAAGTTGCATCTTTTTGTTGGGTATTTTTCCTTCCAAAAGTTTGCCGTCCTGAATAGAAAAGACTGCTTCATCATCTTGATATTCAACGTGAATATGCGGTATATGATGCCTCTGATTGTCTTTTGCATACATGTAAACAATTAATCCGAAAAACATTGAAAGTGCCGGCATAATTACTCAAAATTTTAAATTTCATTTTGCAAAGATAACAAAAAAACACGAATTGCGATTTTTAATTATCACTTCTTTTATTTACTACTGTGCTGCCAGAACTTGAAACTAATTTTTTACAAAAACTAAAATAGTTCAGCAGGCAACTCATCCTGTGGATAACTCAATCCTGCCAATTTGAGATAATCAGCCAATAGCGGTAATTGTACGCTTTTTCTTCTTTCGTCAACATTTGCCGGATCTTCTATCGGCCATACATATATTTTGCCGTCGATTGTTATGGTTTGACTGCCATACAATTGTCTTTGTTTGCGATACATGCGGATTCTGTCGTCCATCAAAGCCATATCTGCCGGTTGCGACTCGCCCTTATCTGCCGACTCTTTCAATAGTGGAAAATATTTTTCCAGTATCTCAAGCGATGCGTGTTGAATCACAAGAAACAAGGCATTGTTAGCTAAAAAACCCACCTGACTGATTCCGATCCAGCCGTTTTCATCAATTATTTGCATCACACGCTCCTGATTTTTTCTGTCTTCCTGAACCATCAGTTGTCTAAAGTAATTGATATATCCTTCTTTATCAGGAAAATTTTCGAATGTATTATTTACACAACCTAAAATCATCCGTAATGTCTTGTCTTTCAAGCGAATATCTTCCAGTTCGTTCTTCAGATCACTTTCATTACTCAAATCATTTTCAGCGTCATGTAGGTAAGTTGTTACAACTTTACCACCGGTATCAGGACGCAGTACTATTTCTTTAATCTGGTCTTGTTCATCTACATACGATTCTATTGTGTATTTTCCTGATTGCATCATCGGGAAGGTAGTTGAAGCATCCAACGTTTTTCCGTCATTGTCTTTAATGGTTACGGACGACAAATCAATTTGGACTCCCGTAACGACTTTTTTCACTAAACCGTCAGGTTGATAGGCAGTTTGTGCAACTAATATGGTTGTTGAAAATACAATACAAAAGAGTATTGCACAGAAAGCTTTTTTTAAAACGATATTCATAATCCTATTTATCTACACTTACATGAACGTGAATTGGCGAATGGTCGTTTGAGTAAAAGTGAAATCTCATACCCAAGTAAAAAAATATTGTTGGCATAACTATTTAATAATTTAAAGTGCAAAAATAATAAAAATCCTTGTAATTTCCGCATAATTTACCCTTAATTCGCATCAGTTATTAACGAGCAGCTTGCCTTCTTTTCTTATTATTTTCCCATCGTCAGATAAACCTTCGATAACAATGGTATAGGAAGTCTGTTCGTCAGCTGTGTAAAACTCAAACGATGCTTCTCCTGTTTCATCCGTTTGCACAACAGGTTGCCAGTGGATGGTAGTACGCAGATCAGGTGTTTGTGAATTTCGCAGATCGGGTGTGTCGTATTTCGGTACATAAAATTCCACAGGCTGCTGATAGCCTAAAGGCGACACATACTTGATATGCTCTTGCGGGACAACCGCTCTTTTGTTAAATCCACTCTTAGTATAGATGGCTATAACCCCACCAAAGCCCATGTTTCCATACATTGGAGTAGATTGTATTACATCTATTTGTTCAATTTCAGAAATATTGAGCACATCAAGGGCGGTTTTTTCAACAGGCGTATCATTAATTAATATCAACGGCTCAGGGGGCAGCAGATCTTCTGTTAGAAAAATAGATAAGTTCCTGCGAAAGATAATGATGTATTTTGGTACAGGTGGGAAATTTGATATTAACTGTAAACTTGGGATTCGTTTTAGCGCATCATATACATCTCCGGCATTATGTTTTTCCAATTCTTCTTCAGTGAGGGTGGTACCCATAGTTCCTTGTGAATAAAAAGGTGATCTGCTTGGCGATATCCGTCGGGCAGTTACCGATACTTCAGGCAAATCATATACACGTTCGCCATTTTCGGCCACAAATTTCAGTTCGGCTTTATCAATGTATTTAGTCATTACGCGATGGTCAATCCCGGATGTAAGAACAGACGGCAAAGTCCTTTCCGGGAATGTTTCCTTATTTAAGCTCAATTCCAAACGCAACAAACCTTTGTTTTCTGCGCTTACCACCAATAGCGTGCCATCGGGAAATTCGTTGACCGGCAGGTCAAAATGTCCCTGCTTATCTGTTTGCGCGCTATGGAAAAAGCCTTCTGTAATTGATACAGCGGTGACTTCCGCATTTTCAACAGGTCGGCCAAAGTCCACATTTTTAACTGTTCCTGAAATTTCAGGGCCGATTTCAACAGGCATCGCCGGTTCGGCATAACGACCCTGTGCAAGTTTCGCAATGTCGTAACGTCGCCAACCCTGCGTAAGCATCAGCAAATCCAACATATAGGCAGAGGTGCGTGCGTTTTGGAAATAGTATGCCGGATTTTCAATATTTCCGCGCAAATCGGATGTCAGCAATAATTGTGTAAGTATGTTGGCTGTGGAATCGGGCATCACTTCGCTGTCGGAAGTTACGGCAACAGAAAAATTTCCGGTCAGCGGATCCCCGTCACTATCTGTCAATAATACGCGGTTTTTTACTAACGAACGGCGGGCAAAGTTTTCCCGGTCAGGCCGGTAAGTTACCTGCGCCTGATCCCGGTTATTGATAAAACACAAACGCTCGCTTACCGGATTCAGACCACCGTCAAAAAGAATAAAATGCAATACGCCCGACGGCAATATATCCTTCGGGATAATAAACTGAGGATTATCAGGTTCCAATAAACCCGCAAATTGCACGATTCCACGCGAATGGGCAAGCAGATAAAGATCCTCGTTTTGTATCTCATCTGTCGGCTTCAGAACCGATACGTAGATATTATTTCCGGTCGGATTGACTGTCAATGCATAACCGCGATCAACGGATGCAGGAAGTTCGAATCGCTTCGATTGTCCCTTATCGTTTTGACAAACAGCATAATAGGTTTTTCCTTTTTCGGCATTAAATAAAAAACGCCCCATACCGAGATGTTCGGATTTGATAATTAGTTTTTCTGCGCCTGTATTGTCATATATCTCGCCGGATATATTTATAGCCTGCCCGTTGGATTGCATTGCCTTGAAACCTACCATACAGGATGTGCCCTGCAAAAGTGAGCCGCCTTCGGGATAAAAAGAAACGTCGAAATCGTCGTCGGGTGCGGGAATCCGGATAAACCGGCGGTAAGGATAATTGAATGTGACGACTTCCAATAAAATGAAGCCTCTCCCTTTGGGGGAACCAGAGGGCGCTTCAAAAGTGAAACTTGCGGTACCGTTTGCATCGACATCAATATTCATCATTTTCCCGCCGTTCACGCTTACTTTAATCGATTTCGGAAAAAGCAGTTCATCCGTATCAACATGCAAAAACCGAAAAGTAGCCATTATTCTTTCACGCCGGCCTTGTTCAAAGTCAAACCAAGTTTCGGTGTGCATTGCGCGGGTTTGAGGGTCACTGATTTGAATGGTCTTCGTAAACAAATAATGCTCATCCAAACTGCGCATAAAGGTTGTGTAAGCGCGCAACGTGTAGTCGCCCTCCGGTACATCACCGGGAATAAGCAGGTCGCCATGATATGCTCCCTCTTCTTCGCGAATCTTGACACGGGAAACAATGGAGTCGAGGGGATTGATCAGTTCAACATATATATATCGACTGTACGAAACGGGAAAATGCGTTGCCGCATCAACTATATGCGCCCTGAACCATATCCTTTCGCCCGATAAGTAATAAGGTTTGTCGGTATGCAAATATATTTTTTCCTGCGGGAAAAGATTTATTTGTTCATCAAAACGATTGGATAATATGTCTTCGACCAAATCATCATCCTCTGTTTTTTCTGTTTCTTCATCTTCAATATAAGTCATTACTTCAGGATATACTTCAGGAGAGTAGTCCATAGGAAGAAGCATATTAAGCCCCAAAAGTGATTTGGAAAGAAATGGGCTTATTTTGAGTTGATAATTACCATCAAGATCAGTTGTGGTGCCGATTGTAGTATTGTCAATGTAAACTGTCGCGTTAAAAACCGGTTCATTATTTTCTGCATTGGTAATACATCCGCTGATATAACGCTGTCCCGATAAAGTGAGCGGAGTGATACACAGTAGCAAATTTAACCCGACTTGCCACCATAAACTGCATAAGTATCTTATTTTCACCATGTTTTTTATGAAATTTTCAATTGCTCTAACTGCTTCACAGGTCTTACCCTACCTAATTCCTAATTCCTAATTCCTAATTCCTAATCCCTAATTTTCAATTTTCAATTTTCAATTAATTATCTTACCTCCGGAAACTGCGCAATCCTCAACGTGGTGCAACCATACGGAATCATGGTGATTTCTTCGTCCGGCAATGGTTGGGGTGTTACCGAATAACCGATGGAATAGGGTAGGGGGCCGGCCATTTCATTGTATAATTTCCAGTATGGCAGCTCTCTTGCTTTTACCTTGATCTGAATAGGGGCGTTTTCGACATTCCAGAAATAGGCAGCTTGTTGTTTTGCCGGGTCGATTGATACTTTAAAACGTTCTTCGGTTTGGTTGCGACCGGGGCTAACGATGCCATAATTCCATTTGTCGGGCGAGGTAACTTCGAAAAAAGTTTTGCCATAGTGATACACTTCATTTTCAGCAAATTCCTTTTGTTTCCACTCTTCTTT
>Ga0082212_10006224_pt1 | contig 16095 bp, 19 predicted proteins | sample TergutNt197P3_FD_71548 | JGI IMG/M metagenome (GOLD analysis project Ga0082212, IMG submission 71548) | Neocapritermes taracua P3 segment gut microbial communities from Petit-Saut dam, French Guiana - Nt197 P3 | ecosystem: Host-associated > Arthropoda: Insects > Digestive system > Gut ... | reverse complement strand
TTCTTGGCAATATATATTTTGATAACAAGCTTGACTTGCATTGTACTTTCACTTTATGCGCTATTTCGCCGCCGTTCAATTCCACCAACTCCGGCGGCAGCTTCCAAAACGAACTCTCGGTTTTACTATATCCGGTTAATATAAAATTAGATGCCCGATATATAGTCCCGTCGCCGCATTGCGCGGCGTCGGCAAATGATATTATCCATTTTATATGCGGCGCGTTTTTCTTAATTAATTTTATCGCCTGCGATATGCAGCGGCTTTCAGAGTTCCGGGGTAAACAATCGTCAAAAGCCATACGGTTTAGTTCAATAAATTCATTCCATTTCGTATCTTTCACTAAGCCGATTATTTTATATTTTGACATGCTTGGCCCGAATTGAATAACGCCGTGAAGCCTGTTATCAAGAAACGCGCCTAAATGAAGTTGAGAATTATTAACTATTTTGCCGCTGTAATGATGTTTTTTCACAAAATCGTCAGCCGCTTTTTTCGGTATTACTTTTAATTCGATTTCTTTTGCTCGTCCCATTGCCTGACTACCTCGTATAACATATTACCGTTTGAGTTTTGATTCCCGAATGTTTCAAATACATCGTTTTTTACTTTTTGCATTGCAGTTTTGATAAATTCCGCCTGTTCATTGGTAAGCGTAAACGACAATGTTTGAAACTGGGATTTATCTGTATCAGGTAATTTAAAATCCGTGCTAAAATCATCGCCGTTTAAAATGCCGTCAAAACCAAACTCACCGAAGTCAAAATCTTTTAAGTCGTCCATTTCCAAGCTGACTATATCAAAATCAAACCCGGTTTCCATGCAAGTCTGATTATGGGTTAATGCATATTCGCGCCGCCCGTCGTCTGTCAGGTGATCCAGCCGGACGCACTCAACTTCTTCAACACCCATTTCTTTTAACGCCTGAACCCTGCCGTTTCCGGTCACGATTATATTTTTTTCTCCCCAGATTCCGATAGCGTCGTTAAATCCGTATTTTCCGATAGATTTTTTTATATGTTCGATTTGTTCCGGAGTGTGTATTTTCGCGTTGCGTTTCGGCGGCGTTAATTCGCTTATTTTTAATATTACGTGCTTCATGATATATATTTCTCCCACACAAAAAGAGCCGTCGTCGTCGCTGTACACGCTTGACTGCTCTTTAGATAAAATTTTCACGATACTATTATATCACGGAAAAATAATAATTTCGCCCAGTTTTTTTCCGGTTTTTAAAATTCTTCGATTCCATACATGAAATGCGTGAACTTCTCCAATGCCCGGTCTTTTATGTTATATATCTGTGTTTTCTCTTTTTCAAGAGTTTTCATAAGGTCGTCGAGATAACCTTTTTTTCTGTCGATATAAAACTTTTCAAGCACTAATTTTTCAGTATCAAATAAATCGGCAAGCCCTCTTTCGATTAATCTGACTAAAATTTTATTCGCGCTAAAAAGATGTTCAAGCCTCTTGATTTCGACAATATTACTGAGAATAGAATCATCGTGACGCGAGTCGCCGCCGCCGGACGGTATTTTGTCAGGCTGCGACCCCTGTATGCTGTATTTCTGATAGGTCAAAGCCTCGATTCTTTCCGGTATACTCGTTAGGCTCGCTTTAAGCCCGTTATAATGTCTAAGGTCATTTTCCGCGGCAATTTTCCAGTACATATATACAATCCCCCTTGACAACATGATAAAACATATGGTATAATTTCTACGGTATCATGTAGAAAATATCATCATCGTCAAGGGGGAAGTTGTCGTTGGAGCGACGGCTTTTCTTTTATGCTTGGAATTAAAGAAAATTATAATTTTGAAAGTTCATTTTCGTATTTATCTTTTAAATTTTTGTAATATTTATATAATATTTCAAGCATTTGATTTTTGATACCATTTTCATATAAAATTTTGTCTTTTAATTCGAAAGTATTTTCACTATTTTGCTGGTCGGCTATTATAATATGTTTACTCATAATTAATCCGTTAATTTTTTTCATATAAAAATTATATGTATCAATTTCGTTAATAAAAAACTTAGCATTTTCAAAATCTTCTTTTGTCATGTATGTTTCCCCCAGTTCTTTTCGGTTTCGGCGATAAATTCATACATAGCCTTTATAACGTCCTCGCGGTCAGCGTTTGAAACATAGTCCAGCCGCCGCCCTTCTGATTCGGAGAAAGGGAATGCTAAAACGACAAATCCCCAATCCGGCGGCAATAAGCCGTCTGTAAATTTGGCTATTACCTGCATTTTTTCTCTGGCTGCTTCTTGTTTATCCATAAATAATCCCCTTTTATAAAATAAGTTTATTTTTTGTCATATAATCGACGACTATACTTACGCCGCACCCTTCAAGAGTATATGTCTTATGATAATTCGTGCTGTATTTGTCGTCAATATAATTGTCGTCTCCGGAAAGTATCAGACAGTATCTGTGATTTGTTTTAAAGTCCTGGCGGTTGTTTCTCCAGTTTGAAGAACTATTGTATATATACCCGTAGTCTTTATACTCCGTGACTATCAGCACCGCGCCGTTGGCGAAGTCGTAACGGTAAAATGATAATTCAAGCTCCGGGACTGACCGCCAGACTCCCCACGCCGTATAATTTTTAATAAATTCCTCGCGTTCGGTTTTGTTTTTAAAATTGAGCGTTTTCTTTTCGGATTTCGGCGGTGTTTCGGGTTCTTTTTTTGTTTTTACGTCGTTAAGTGACAGGCTGCCTTTTTTCCTGTAGTCGTCGAACGCCTCTTTTTGTTTGGTTTCGGGAAGATTCGCGACTTCATAAGCCGCCGTTGTTCCGATATTTTCCGCTCTTAATTCTTGTTTAAAATCGTCGGACAGGCTTTTATCTATTTTGTTCAGACGTTTTACCTGCGCCGGAGATACGCCGATTATTTTCGCCGCGATTTCCGACATACGCCCTTTGAACTCATAACCGTCCGCTTTTAATTCGCAGAGCAAATCTTTTATACGTTTCGCCTGCCGCATTTTTTCATAATCGGTCAGTTCCCGCGCCGTCGCGTTAGCGTATATCAGTTTTAATTCGTCTATAAGAGCCGAACCTGCGGCTTCGATTTTACACGGCAAATATCCGAAATTTTTATTTCCGTTTTCATATAACAGCTCACATGCTCTGTAACGTCTCTCGCCGCTGATGATTTCAAAATACCCGTTTTGATTTTCCGGTTTGACGACTAAATTATGCAATAAACCCATTTCTTCAATATTCGCCGCCAGTTCGTCAATATCCCGCGCCTCATAAATATTTTTATCCGACGGCAGTATTTTTTCTATCGGTATATTCTGTATTTCAAAATATGACGTGTTTTTGAGCGCGTCCCTTTTTGACAGCGGGCTAAGTATATCGTTTACGCTGAATTTAGCCAAAATATCCGCCTCCTTGTTTTGGGCTAATATTAGCCCATTTTTTTAAATATCTTAAATATTCTTCGGTAAGCCGGATATAGTCATTCGCGGCGGCGGTTTTGGGTGCGTATAACAGCAGCGGTTTTCCCGTAAAAGTACTTTCATCTACCTTGACGGTTTTAGATATTACCGCGCTCATCACCGGTATGGGAGACGTGTCCCGCAGGTGTTCAATGCCGGTGGTGTTTACGTTGTTTTTCTGATACATCGTCACAAATCCGCCCGCTATGCGTAATCCGGGGTTAAAATCCGCCTTTATTTCTCTGATATGTTCCAAAAGCTGTTTTAAACCGTCCAACGCGAAATTGTCAATTTTTATGGGTATCAGTATATCATCGCTCGCCACTATTGAATTTATATTGCTCATGCTTAAATCGGGAGCGTTGTCTATTATGACAAAATCATATATGGTGTTCACGGTTTGTAAGGCTTTTTTCAATCTTGGCTGCTGCCGCCGCGTCGTGTCTATTAACACCATTTTATCAGCGGCTAAAAGATTCATGTTCGCGGGAAGTATTTCCAACCCTTTAAATTCCGTAGGTTGTATAACGTCGGGTAATTTAATATCTTTATCGGTCAGAACGTCGGCGATAGATTTTTTATCGTCGTCATGCACGCCGAAGAATTTACTCGCATTGCCTTGTTTGTCGTTATCGACAAGCAGGACGTTGAAATTTTTACGGGTTAAAGTATAGGCTATGTTTATCGCGCTGATAGTTTTAGCAACGCCGCCTTTTAAATTTATGATTGATATTGTTTTCATGTCTTTTTTACCTCTTTACTGTACGTATAATTTATGAGTTCCGTCGCTGAGGGCGCGTTCATCGTCTGACATTTCGTAGCCCAGCTCCTCAAGAATATCATAGAGATTATCAAGCTCCGGATTTCCCTCGAATTTACCGTCCCAGTCGTAATATCCCCAGTCGGGGTCGTCATTCCGGCAATATGAAGCGATTAATAATACCCGCTCCGGCGACTTTTCCAGTACGTCATAAATTTGATTATACGGCATATCTTTAGTGCCGCCGGCATATTCTATATCAAGCATGTTCAAAAATAATTCGTCGTTAAAATCATAGTTTTCATTCATAAGAGCCTGTAATATAAATTTTTCAACAGCCTGTCTGTATTTTTTAGTACCGGAAAAATCCCGGATAAAATCCCGGCGTAAATTATACGCCCGTTGGGTTATTTCTTCCAGTTCTGAGCGGATTTCCCTGTCTTTTTCATAAACTCTTTGAAAATTGTCTGATTCCTGTTCTTCTTCGGGGATTATATTCCTGTATAAATAAATATAATAATCAGATACGGTAAAATAATAGCTCGCGCCCTCCGGCTCCGCTGGGCGGACAACTTTATTTTTATCGTTATGCTTAGAATAAGACGTTATACAAAAAAGTCCGTCTGTCGAGTCGGCGCGAACCGCGAACGTTTCAAGCTCCGCGATAATCTTTATTTTGTCGTTTTCCCATTTCTCATTGTCGAGTGCCTCGCGCAGGGCATAATTAAAATTCTGAGTTCCGATTTTGTCAAGAACGCTGTTTTTATTTTCGACGTTTTCCAGTTTGTTAATCTCGATATAATCCTGTATGGTAGCCCCGCGCTCGACGGATTCCCTGAGCTTATCCTGGTCGAGTTCGAGAAGATTCACTCGGCGTTTGACCGTGATATATGAAAGCCCGGTTTTGTCCGTAATCGTTTTTATCGTCTCGCCTAAATCCAACATCATCTGGAAGCCGTGGGCCTGTTCGTATATCGTCAAATCGTTACGCTGAATATTCTCTAAAAGCATTGTCGCGATTTGATTATTCAAATCCATATCCGACACAGCGCAGGGAATTTCCTCAAGCCCGGCGCGTAAAGCCGCCGCCAGACGGCGGTTGCCTATTACGACAAAATAATCTCCGAGGTAATTGTGTTTACTGTCGTCGTTTAAAGTTTTATACCACGGCATGTCTTTTGGGACGACGGTCAGATTCTGTAATATGCCGTTCGCTTTTATACTCGCCGTCAATTCAACCAAATCGCCGAGGTCTTTTCGGGGATTGTCCGGGTGAGGGAATAATTTTTCTGTTTTTATATTAATTATCATAATTATTGATACTCCTTTTAAGTTTGTTTTTGTTTTTCGACCATTTGACGCATTCGAGAATCCAACGCCGCGCCGCTTCGTAAGTTTCGACGAAAATTACTTCATATTCGCGGTATCTGAGAGCGGTGACCGTCGCTTTGTCAAAAGTGATTATTAAACCGTCGTAGCGTCCGTATTGAACGGTTATTTTAAAAATCTGTTTATCGCCGCTCGTTTCTTCTGTGAAGTTATCCAGAGCGGGATAATACGCCGCGTTTTCGCGTACCCATTTTAATAAACCGTCTTTGGTTAAAATTTCGTTACAGCTCACTTGGTGGGGCAAAGCGTTAAAAGAACGCCGCACTTTGTCGTATGTGAGATTATATTCGTATTTGTCGTATAATTCCGAAACCTCAAACAAATAATAAATTTTCCCGTTTTGTAATCTTTCTATAATCGCGGAAACGATATAGTTTTGGAAACCGTCGAATATAACGCGGACTCCGGCTTTCATGGCTTCGCGGGCTTCGTCGATTGTCATGTGTTATTCGCCTCCTCGTCAATAGCTGTAGAACCGCCGGATTTTTGAACGCGGTTATACCAGTCGTCTATAAACTCAGCAATAGTTTTTTTAAATTTAAACACGGGACGTTTATTTATCCATTTTTGTATTTTATAAGTTTCTGTTTCAAAATCCACGTCCGGATAAAGAACTTTTAACGTGTTTACATAATTAGTAGTAAAAATAAGGCTGTTTTTCCCGCCGTTGTATTTTATTTCCGCCAGTATGTCGTTTTCTACGGAATCATCAACAGAGTTATCAACAGTTTCAACAGAATTATCAGAACCGTCAGGGCTTTCTTCTCTACTTTTATCTGTTGTTACAACAACAGTCTTATTTAATCTAATTTTTTCTTCTATAATCTTTTCTTTTCTTATCTGTAGAATAACTGCGGGGTTTTTTTCATTTTCCCCGTGGTTAATCGGATTATCCCCGTGGTTAATCGAAAAAAAGACGAGTTTTCTAAGAGCCTTCAAGGTGAAGTCTCTTAAATCTTTATCATCTATCAGCATATAATCAGCGTTGATTTGGATTTTTGTTTTTTCTACATTGGCGTTTATACAAACTATCTGCATACGTCTTGAAGTCAATATACCGTATTTTTCATAAAGTTCCTTGTTGAAAAAATCATGTTTCAACAAAATATTCAGAGCCCTTTTTACATCAGCTACTTCGCAACCGTATTCTTCAGTCCACGTCAATTCTTCGTCTTCGTTCCATTCGTAAAAATATCCTTTATTCATGTAGATATATTCAATCAGACTTGCGTATAAATCCTCCGGAAATCTACGCTCCATGAATTTCCCGCCGAACTCGGCGCGTAATCTTTTCACTTTGTTGGATATTTTAAAATTTGTTACACGAGGATACCAACTTAACCCGCCTACGCCTTTAAATGAGTTTCCCATTGGCTTTTACCTCTTTAAATTTTTAAATTTTGTGTGCGGGTTACCTCAGCCTTTTGTCGGCGGCTGAAATGCCCGCACCTGTCTATTTTCAATTACGCCGCGTTCCTGAGACCCTGTGGGTTTTATCTGTATGTCCGGCACGGGAGAGTTCGTCGGTCTCTCCCATGCTTTTATCTGTGAGCGGCTATTTTTATCTTGACTTTTTTGATTGTCTGTGCTATAATGTCTGAGATATATAATTTTTTATATTTCATTTTTGTCGCAGGCGCAACCCTTAATTACCGCTTGCGACTTTTTTTGTCCTTTTTTTGTTCTGCCGGCACCGTTTTATATAGTTTGATATTCTGTCGGGCTTATAGTCGTCGTGCCTGAAGCAGTGCGATTTGAAATATTGATATGTGCGGGTTTTGTCTATCATTTTTTTTCAGTCCTCCGTTAAAACGCGAAACCCTGACGCTGACGTATGTTGAAATATACATCAATCGTAACATGCAGCGCGTTTTTTATTTTTTTGACGATCCGCTCCAGAAGTGTCTCGTAACCGTCTGACAACGCCGATTGCAACAACTGCGGTTTTACATCGTCGTCGATTTCGGCCGTGTACCGCGCCGCCGATCGGAGAGGATCGTCCGTATAACAGACGTCCCCGAATAAAAACCGGAATACTTTGTTTTCCATTAAGTACGAAACCCCGATTTTTATGTCGTTGTAATAAACCATAGCGTCCAAAAATAGCTGTTCGTCCCTGTTTTTCATTCTGTCGTTTTCGTAATAGTATAATTTACGGTCGGATATGTTCATATCCGCTGCCGCCGTATTGATATGCGTGTTTTGATTAATTCTTGCGTTTTTCAGCATTGTTCCGCATGTTGTTTTCAAAAATATCACCCCTTTCCGTGTTATAATGTTGTTGAAGATAAATTTTGTTTTGCCTGTTTTTCCTCTTGGCGGTCTATTATGTCCCAGTAAAGGTCGTTGATTCTCTCTTTTGCCCGTTCGTTTTCTTCGCCCTGCAATAAATCGTCAGTAGACCAGATTTCGCTTTTTCCATACTTGCTTTCGCGTTTTTGAAATATATCAAGCGGCTTTATCGTGTCGATATATCTTTCTTTCATAAATAATCACCTCGTTGAAGTATATTCAGTTGTAGTGGATTTCTTGCCGATTGCGATTTGCCTAACGTTTGTTAGATTGGGCTTTTATGATGTGCTTGGTTCGCCGAATTTCGGAATATGACCGCTTTCGGGCTCTACGCTGACTTCGCAGACCAAATCGTCCATAGAGCAGCCTAAACATTCAGCCATTTTTCTCAATCTTGCCACGCTAGGCTGTTTCGCGCCGCACTCATATTGAATAATCATGTTTTTTGTTACTATGATTTTATCAGCAAACATTTCCTGAGTAAGTCCTTTTTCTTCTCTAAGATTCCGCAGTTTGACATTGTTTAAAACTATCAAATTTTTCACCTCGCTTTTTTATTTTTTTTACTGCTGGTAATTGACTTTTGATTTTATATGGTGTATAATAATGCTGTTCAGACAATCACATACACCATACAAACCGTTTGTAATGCACCTACGGCTTTTTGTCGCCGTATTTTACCTACGGTAATTATTATATACGAAAAAAATCGTAATGTCAAGCGGTTTCTGCATATTTTTACGAAAAAAATCTGAATTTGTAAAATTCCAACAAAAATCGAGGTGATAAATTGGATATTGTGAATAATATTATACAATTATCGAAAGAAAAAGGGGTTAAACAATCTTTTTTAGAAAAATTAATTGGTGGACATAGGGGGAAAATAACAGATTGGAAATCAGGAAGGTCAACACCAACCGAAGAAGAAGTTAAAATTATTGCGGAATATTTCAATGTATCGGTAGATGAACTTCTTGGGAAAACGGACAATCAAACACAATCAAGCGAAAAAGAATTAAATGAATATAGATTTATTAATACAGCTAATTATATTTCTATGGCTGTATCCGAAAATATAAAAATGGCGCGAAAAGAGGCAGGATTAACACAACAAGAATTTGCTGAACGTATTAATATATCAAATATTGAAGTTGAACAGTACGAAAACGGCAACAGTCTACCTAAAGTTAATGTACTGCAACGTATGGCAGATATGCTTCACGCAGATATTAGAATATTGGTTTACGGTCTCGAAGAAATAGAAAATGATGTTGGGCTCTATTTAGATGTTGCAGCTCTATCACACGGAGTTGAAGTTCTTTCACTTAGTTTAAATATTAAAGATTCAAAACAAATACGAAGTGAAATGGACGAAGATACAGGAGCATTTAATGCCGAAAAGATTTATAATACTATAAGAATATTAAAGACTTTTCCCTACGTTGAATTAGAAAGGATTGCAGAACCAATTAACCGTATACGACAAGCGTTAGATAAATTGAGATACCGTGGCGTTGATGATGAAGAGCCTAAAAGTAAGACCGGCACCGACAACAAATAGTCCCGTACACCCGGCACGATAATATAATCACGGTCGGGCAGGAGTTTTTGGACGCTGACCGTCGCAAGGGTAAGATAAAGTATGTGCGTAGGAATTGAAAAAGAAAAAAATTGGAGGTTTAAATGGTATGGATAATATTGAAAATGAAAATATTCAAAAAGAAGAAGTTTCCGATGAAAAACGCGAAAATCAAATAATTCTAAAACAAGCTGATGATATTGCAGCGTTGAAAAAATATATTTTCGACCAAAATAAGATGATGTATGAGCAGCGCGATGCAATAAAAGTTATAAAAAATTGTGTTTTGTTTTTTACTATATTAACAGTAATAGGTCTTGTAGTGGGTTTGATAGCATTTGGGTTTCCGCTTTTAGCTTCTTTGGCATAATTTAAAATTATAAAATGTGTAAATAAAAAAAGTCCCGGCGAAGCGGGACGTAATTATATAAAACTAAAGGAAAATTAAAAATGCCTTACTGTAGATACCTCAGGAAGTCCCGCGCTGAAATAGATTCGGAAAAAAACGGCGAAATAGATCCTCTCGCCCGGCATGAGGCTATATTATTTGAACTTGCAAAACGTCAAAATTTAGAAGTTGCGGAAACATACAGAGAAATAGTGTCCGGCGACACGATTGCCGCCCGCCCGGTCATGCAGAAACTCTTATACGAAGTAGAGCAGGGACTTTGGGAAGGTGTTCTCGTTATGGAAGTTGAGCGTTTGGCTCGCGGTTCGACTCTCGATCAGGGCATAGTCGCGCAGACTTTTAAATTAACTAATACTAAAATTATCACGCCGTCTAAAACTTACGACCCTAATAACGAATTTGACGAAGAATATTTTGAATTTGGGCTTTTTATGAGCAGACGCGAATATAAAGCGATAAACCGGAGAATGGCAAGGGGCAGGGAAGCGGCTGTCAAAGAGGGGAAATATATCGGCACTTATCCCCCTTACGGTTATAATAAAATCTGGCGCGATAAAAGCCCAACGCTTGAAATAAATCCCGAACAGGCTGAAATAGTTAAGTTAATATATGAATTTTACACAAGAGATAATAACAGGTTGGGATATAATTCAATAGCCAATACTTTAAATAATATGGGTGTGCCGGCAATGCGTAGTAATGAATGGATTGCCTCGTCGGTTAAGGCTATAATGAAAAATCCTGTTTATATAGGAAAGTTACGCTGGCATTATAAAAAAGAAGTGAAAAATATAATAAACGGCGAAGTAAAAGTTACTACTGTCACGAACAAAGAGGGAGAATATATTATCGCTGACGGAATACATGAGCCTATAATAGACATAGAAACATGGGAAAAAGCGCAGAATCATGTAAAACAAATCGCGTCGTCTCCCGCTCCGTTGATACACGGCTTAAAAAACCCGTTCGCGGGGCTTATAATATGCGGGGTATGCGGTAAAAAAATGGTAAAAAAACCATATATAAATAAAACCGACCAATTATATTGCTACAATCGAAATTGTGAAAATAAAGGCGTTGGGTTTAAGTTAGTAGAACAGGAAATATTATTGTCGCTTCAGAACTGGCTTGACGATTTTAAATTGAAAAATAAAAGTCAGGATAATAAAAATAAGAGCGATTCAAAAAATCAAATATCCGTTAAAGAAAAGCAATTAGATAAAGCGTTTAAAGATAAAAGCGTTTTAGAAAAACAACTCGATAAAACTTATAGTTTACTTGAGCAGGGGATATATGATACGAATGAATTTTTAGACCGGTCAACTGTTTTAAAAAAGAGTATATCTGAGCTTGATAAGAAATTAAAAGGTTTGCGGCAAGAAATAAACACGGAAAATATAAATATTAATAATACAGAAAATTACATCCCAAAAGTCGAATCAATTTTGCAAGCGTATAATAATATATCGGATATTGAACAAAAAAACAGGCTTATGAAAGAAATATTGTCGAAAATAATATATACAAGGGAAAAACGGAATTACAGAGACGGAATAAATCATAAGTTTGAGATTAAAATTATCCCTAAAATACGGTAAAACTCTATGTAATCTGTGCATAGAGTTTTTATATGATGCGGTAGATAGTATATATAAGTAAGTGGATTGCCATCTTTATCGACATCTATCGAGTCATATATTGACGTTTCATACTGTATTTTTTTGATTGACCGGAAATACATCAGTATCTCGTTTTTCACGCATGTGCATGCGTAAGTGGCAAATCTCGCGCCGTTTTCCGTATTATATGTATCAATGGCTTTTATAAGCCCGATTGTGCCGATTGATATTAAATCGTCCTGGTCTTTATAAGCCGTGTAATATTTTTTCACGATATGCGCTACAAGCCTTAGATTTCTCTCGATTAATATATTTCTCGATTCCAGATCGCCCTGCTGATATTTAAGAAAATGTTCTTTTTCTTTTGCGGAGCTAAGCGGCGAGGGAAACTCTCCGTTAGACGAAACTTTCAAAAAAAGATAAGTGCAGTTCATGATTATAGCGGCTATTAATTCGAGCAACATCAAAAAATTCCCCCTGAAAATTATAATATTCGACATAATATAATTTTATAACATATAATTATATTATATGCCGAAAATCCAAAATAGTTTATATAATTATATTGTAGGGACGACCGCCCCCGGTCGTCCGCGGATTAACCGTTAATGCCGGGTTCATTTTCGCGGACGGTCGAGGGCGACCGTCCCTACATAAATAGAATATTTTACGTAACCATATATTTTTCGAGATATATTTTAAGGTTTATATAATTTTTTTCAGGCTGGGAAAGATTAGACGCTGTAAAACTCAGGGATTTATTTTTATATTCCGTCGAAAGTTTTTTATCCGGGTATAAAGTCATACAGGAATCGTCGGTTTTGCCGGTTCTTATAACAACATATTCTTTCGATTCTGATTTTTCGCCGAAATTTTTATACGCGGCTGTTTCAGATAATTCGGGAACGGATAAATTCAAAGAAAATTCGGTGGTTATGTCTTTGGTATTATTAATAGATTCTAATTTATTGAACTGTATCTGAAAATCGAGCCTGTTTTCTTCGTAATATAAAATAATATTTTTATATATGTCGTATTTCTCTTCATAATTATATTTTTCTTCTATAATCAGTTTTTTCTGGACGGATTGTTTATTTATCCCGCGTTTCATAAGAACGGGGATTTTTTGTATATTGTTCGTTAATGCAAATATGCAGTCGTTGTGAAAAAACACGCATTCGTCATGATTTTTGATATATTTCAACCCGCCCGAAACGTTGAATTCTGTCTCGTAAAAAGGGGTTATAACAAGGCTGTTTTTAAATTTGAATCTGTTATCCCTGTTATAGTTATTATAATTGCCGCCGATAAGATTCCCCGGAGCGTAAACCCCGTGCCTTTCAAAATCCCTGTTTTGTTTTGGTTTGTTACTTTCTGTTTTTTCCGGTTTTTCCGTTGTCATGATTTTATAACAGCTCACTTCACTTTGTAAAATTATTTATAGAATTATTTCAAACGCCGTTTAATATTACGGCGTTATTATATTATATTCGGATTGATAATATGAGGGCATTAAATTTATTTTTTATTTATAGTTAGTTTATATCAAAGATATAATATTGTCGTAAGATTTAATAAAAATCAAATAAAAACATAGGGGGAATAAATAAACATGAATAACTTCAAAAATAATTACATGCGCGGGATAAATCTCGGAGGCTGGATTTCGCAGTACAATAAACGCTTAAAAATCGGCGATTCGCATTTTGACGAATTTATCGTTGAAAAAGACATAGAGCAAATCGCGTCTTGGGGACTCGACCATGTCCGGCTGCCTGTGGATTACATGATTTTCGAAAGCGACCAAAGTCCCGGAGTATACGACGAAGCCGGACTTTTTTATATTGACAAATGTCTGGAATGGTGTAAAAAATACGGCTTGAATCTTATCATTGATTTACACCACGCGCCCGGTTTCAGTTTTCACACGCTTGACACAAACACTCTTTTCACAGACGAGAATATGCAAAAAAGAATGATAGATATATGGGTAAATTTCGCGAAACGCTACATAAACGAAAGGGATAATCTATGTTTTGAACTTATGAACGAAATCGTTGAGCCGGATTCGTCACGCTGGAATCTGCTTGCCGGAAAAATCGTCGAAAATATACGCGAAGTCGATAAAACCCGCATAATATTAATCGGCGGGAACAGTTACAACGCAGTCTCCGAACTCAAAAACATAACGATAATCCCGGACGACGCTCATATAGTCTATAATTTTCATTTTTATGAGCCGATTTTATTCACCCATCAGCTTGCAAGCTGGAACAAAGTAAACATGGACTACGGCAAAAAGCCTTTATATCCGGCGATATTCCCCGACATTGCCGAATTTGCCGAAAAATTCCCGCAATATGCGTCATGGGTAAAAAAATTCGACGGGTTTTACGTCGATATAGAATGCCTGAAAGATTATTTAAAGCCCGCGCTTGAATTTATGAAAAACAACCCGGACAAATTATTATACTGCGGCGAATACGGGGTTATAGATATTACGGCTTTACAGAGCCGCATAAACTGGCATAGGGATTTTAACAATCTCATGGACGAGTACGGCATAGGCAGGGCAGTCTGGTCATATAAACGCATGGGATTCAAATTTGTCGAGAACGACGGAGATGTGTATAATCAGGAACTGATTGATATATTGAGCGGGAAATAAAAAACGTAGGGGCGACCCTTGCGGTCGCCCCCCGTAGGGACACGGCGCGCCGTGTCCCTACAATAAAAATAAACAATACATACAATAAAAATTAAACAATACGTCATTACGCCATTAAATTCAAGGGCAACCGCAAGGGTTGCCCCTACGATTATTTTTAGGTAATTTTAATCGTCAAACGCGTCCATGGTTTTCTTTATGGCGGCGTTCATTTTGTCGGTGGTCTTTTCTATCTCGGATACTATGTCCATAGATTTGCCCTCGCCGATTTTTGTGCGTATCGAATCATATATGTCATTCGTCCAGCCGTAGACTTTACCTATCTCAACAGAACCGGAATTTTTTATCAGTTGCAGCATTTCGATTGAATCTTCGTTTCTTAACTGCTTCTGAGAAACTGAAACGTTGAATAAAATCGGGGTAACGTCACGGTCGCTCACGTATGCCATAGCGTCCAGAACCGCCCCGGTAAAATCAACGCGGTCTTCGGGGACTGTTACGGGTATTACGAGAACGGGAGCCTGATTGATAAGATGCGAACTGTATATTTCCTGGCTTTCTTCGTATTTCGGGATAGGCAAAATGCCGAAAGTAGCGTCCATTTCCCTAAACACGTTGGCGGCTTTTAATTCGCCGATTGTCATAAGCCCCCTGCCGTTCCTGAAAATCGGCTCGTAATGAAATACGTTGTCGTTGTTGTTGGCGTACAGATAATTGCCGTTCTGCTCGTTGAGTATCTCGGCTATTTTAGTGAGGACGTTTATAAACCTTTCGCTGCCCATCGCTATTTCCGGCGTGCCGTCCGCTCCGGACCTGATAAACATTTCCCCAGAACCTGCCAGAAGGGCAGTCGAACTGTCTTCATATCCGACAAGTCCGTATGTCGCCGAGCCGGACTGGTCCCATTTGAAATCGGCCGCGCCGTTTAAATTCGTCCCGGTTTTAATATAATCCCAGAACAAATCAAAAGTCCATTTGCCTTCTTTAACTTTTGTATAGGGCAAATCCATTCCCAAGCTTGACACCATGTCCTGATTGAAATACACGCAGGAAACCGCCTGAAGCGTAAAGAGATTTATGCCGCTTCCCGTATAAAAAATCTTTTCGCCCGTGCCGATTGCGGCTTCTTTCAGCATAGTCTGGTTCCACCAGTCGCCGTCAAGGTTTATCGTCGGGACTTGTGCGAGATTATAAAACAACCCTTCGGTAGTCATAGCCCCGACTGTGCCGTTGAAAGACGCGGGTACAAATATCGCGTCGTACTCGTCCGAGCCGGACTGGACTATTTTCTTTATGTCCGGATTATAATTCCACATATCATTGCCCGGCATGTTTATTTCTCTTATATTTATATTGAATTTGTCTTCTATGAGCCTGTTGCGCTTATAAATCGCGTCGTCGAGAATATCGTCGGGCGGGTCGTCGAAAACAATGCTGGTGTAATAGAACCATATATCAACGGGGACGTTGTAGAACTTGAAATCCACCCCGCCGCCGTCCAGCTCCGGAAATTCGTAAGTTTCGACGGGTGCTTCGGGTTCTGTGGCGGTTTCGCCGCCGTCGCCGTCTCCGCCGTCTTTATCCTGCTCTTTTGCAGGCGTTTCGGATTTTTTGTCGTCTGCCGCTTTTTCGCCGCACGACACAAGGTAAACTGCCGAGAAAACAAATAAAACTGTCAGAATAAGAATCATCAAATGTTTTTTGGTAAACTTCATAAACTTTTTTTCACCTTTCTGAAATATATATATTTATTTTAATTTATAGTGCTAAAAAGAACTTCGAACAATACAGAGATATTTTGCCAAAAGCCTCCCTTGCTAAAGGGAGGTGGCACGCGAGATATTACGTTGGTTTTGTAATCTTGCCTTACCCCGCGTGTCGGAGGGATTCCGTTCCCCTCCCCGAACCATCATCAGATTCCGAATCCC
>Ga0082212_10006222_pt1 | contig 16096 bp, 12 predicted proteins | sample TergutNt197P3_FD_71548 | JGI IMG/M metagenome (GOLD analysis project Ga0082212, IMG submission 71548) | Neocapritermes taracua P3 segment gut microbial communities from Petit-Saut dam, French Guiana - Nt197 P3 | ecosystem: Host-associated > Arthropoda: Insects > Digestive system > Gut ... | reverse complement strand
CAAAGGCGCCAAAGCCGCCGAAGAAGCCGCCCAAGCCACCAAGATCCTCAAAGAAGCCGAAGCCGCCATGACCGCCATGACGGTGAAAGACGGCGAAGCCGTCATAGCCGCCGCAAAAGCGGCGGACGAAGCGGCCAAAGCCAAGAAGATATTCGATCCCCTTCATTGGCGAGAAGACTTCACCCTTTGGAAGGACCAGCCCCAGTTGGTGACACCGGAAGGATTGAGCTTGGGCAAGCCGCATACCTCTTTGAGATCAGGGCGCAGCAGGCAGGGCTGCGGGACTTGGAGAAACAGAGGCTTTTGGCTGAGAAACATGGTATAATGGGAGTAGCGGATGATATCGCTGGGGTTCGATTGAGGGGAAATGTTGCTCCGGAGGTCATAGAAAACGGCAAAACAATCAAAACGTTTAGGAATGCAGACGATCCGATCCGGGAAATTCTGGGACCGGGCAAAGAGTCGCATCCAGAAGAGTGGAACCGGATGATCAAAGAACTTGAGGATAAAGGCGTAGAAATTAGGTATAGAGAAGGGGTAATACGCCCAGGAGGAGAAACAATGCCATCTAATCGACCCACAGAAAGCTCCGCCGACTTTGTCAAAGGGCTCTCAGAAGCTGAAATAGAACGCTTCAGCCGTGAAATGGCCGATCTGATTCAGGTGTGGGTTGATGAAATCAAACCCTATGAAGCCGGCTGGGATAAGGGCGAAGCCTTCGTCAGAGAACAGGTTGAATATGTTGAAGCTTCCAAAGTCTTGTTTATCGATGATGATCCTCAAACCCAGGAACTCAGAGAAAACCAGGAAAAACTCCTGGCGGCTCTGAGATCAGAAATAGACAGCCCTAAAAACAATATCTTGAGAAGTTATATAGCTGATAAGAAAAAAGACTTAAAGGAGGCCCTTTTGCTTGACCAGCCCTATCAGGCGATGGCCCTTTACCGAATCGCTCAGAAAGGTTCATGTCGTCAGAAAGAAGAAGTGAGCTCATATTACGAGAATCTCATCATTGAAATCAGGGACTATAACGCAAAACTGTTCCCCAAGGTTTATTGGGGCCCAAGATAACCAACCGCATAACCAACCGCTTTAAGAGGAAACCAAAGGAGCTGATAGAAACAATGTCGAACGTCCTCAATCTTGACAAACAACGCATAAAGTCTCTTCTGGGAACCGTTGAAGAAATACGAAGTCAATTAGAGCTCTGTGAAAACTTCACGAAAATGGCCCCCGTCACCCTTGGTGTTCTCCAATCGATAGACCCCAAAGAAGGATTTGCGGAAGACCATAAAAGATATATAGAAGCCTTGCAAAAGGAAATCGCCAATCCTCTTGTGGACAAACTCAAACGTTATATGGATGGGCTTGAAAAAATCTGCCATGAGACCCCAACCCTTTTTTCAAAAGCTTCTTTCTTTGTGATGCCGAAAATTAATGAGGGTTTCCAGTATTATAACGAGCTCATCCGCGATAGAATCCATATTCTTAAACGAGCCGAAACCGAAGGCACAAGAAAACCGCCTCCGGATCTCGAGCTGGGTCCGCTGCCGCCCAGAAACCCACCAAAACCCACAGGGAAAACCAATGTCAAAAGGTTGGGCGCGGTAAAGATGCGCGCCGATATCGAAAAGCTAAGGAAAGCCATAAACGGATTTGCGTACACCATGAAGGAAATGGAAAGCTCTTTCGGTATCGCGTCAAGAAACCATGAATTGGACAGCATACCGGAAGTGTCTTTCATAACCCAGGATTTGATAGACGGAAGCGATACGATTGTGGCCGGAATGAGACAATACTGTGACTTGTTGGAACTGGCTGCACAAGAGATGGAATCCGAAGAGAGCTGATTCGCTTAAAACAACGTTTTAAACCGTTCTATCATCCGGAAAAACCCTTCGCCGTTGGCGCCCGACCCTACGGTTTGCTCCACGGCAAAATCCCAAGATCCTTCTTAGAGATCCCCTTAACCAGCAATAAGAAAAGAACATACACCAGGAACCCGATCCCGGAAATCAGGATAGCCGACACAAAAGACAGCAAATGGTGTTCCAAGGCCAGCTGTTTCAGGAAACTCATCGTAATCAGCATAGCGGCAGCGGCCAACAAGGGTTTAAGAAAAATCTTCATGTAATTGAACCGAACCTTGATGTGGCGTAAAATCGCGGCAAAATTGATACAGGTAACGACCACACTGTTAATGGCATACGTAATCGCGCACCCCATGATACCGAACTGGGGCATAGCGGTCAGGAAATAAAGCAGGGGAATCCGGATGAAGCCGCCGATCAGGGAATTGACCAATGGCAGATGCATTTTGCCGATACCTTGGAGAATACCGGTGGTGGTTTGCATCAAGTAGGTGAAGATGCCGGTCACGGCCATGATTTGCAGAGAAGGAGCTATCTGAGGACTTTTGAACACCCCGGCCAGGATATCGGCAAAAACAAAAAGAAAAACCGAACAAGGCATACCGAGAAGCGTGGTGGCCCGGATGGCGTCGTTGCAGCGGCTGCCGGCGATTTTGTGGTTGTTTCGGGCCATAGCGCCGGCGATAGCGGGAACCAAGGAGGCGGAGAGAGCAAATGTGAAAACGTTGGGAAAGGTCAGCAATGTCATGGCGGTGCCGTTGAGTTGGCCGAAAAGAGCCGTTGCCTCCGGAGTGGCGAACCCGGCTCGGCCCAGCTGACGCGGAATAATGAACGTGTCCAAGGTGGACAGGGAACTGGCGGCTAGGCGGCTGCCGGTGACGGGCATTGACAAGGTGAAGAGATCTTTGCAGATGTGGCGGTACCGGATGCGGCTGGGTTGATAGACCCTTTTCTTATCATGGCCTCGTTGAAAGGCATAACAAATCATAATGATGATCAGGGCCAAAACCTCGGCGATAACCATGCCCAATGCCAGTCCGCAAGCAGCCCATTCTACCCCTCGGGGCAGGAACAGTAAGGCGGCGTAGAACCCCAGGAAGACCCGGGCGATTTGGCCGGCCACTTGACTGAGAGCGGATGGCAACATGTTTTGCAGCCCTTGGAAATATCCGCGAAACCCTGATGATACCGAGACGATAAACACCGAGGGAACACAAATTTTAAAAATTAAGCCGACACGTTTGTCAGGAAAAAATTCTGTTGATATAATGGGGATACAGAGATAGACAACCAGGGTTACCAGGATGCCGGAAACGAAGAGAATGGACATGGCGGTTCGGAAGATTTTGGCAGCATCCTGGGGTGCGCCCAGAGAGGTTTTTTCGGCAACCATCTTGGCCACGGCCAGGGGGATCCCGGCAGTGGTGAATACCAGGGTTGTCATGTAGACGGGGAAGGCCATTTGGTAGAGGCCATATGCTTCGCTGCCAACGTAACGCATGATGAGGTATTGGTAGACGAACCCCAGGCATTTGTTGACGAGGTTGGCGCCGAACAGTATTGCGGCTCCGACAATCAGCCGGTTGGTCATGGCTCGCCTCCTTCCCGTATCACTATCCATATGCTGAGGAAAAACAATTCAGAATAAAGGAGAGATTGTGTTGAAAGCTTATGAAACCAGCAGCATCCGGAATATCTGTCTCGTTGGACATGGCGGATCGGGTAAGACTTCCCTTGTTGAGACAATTCTTTTCAACAGCGGAGCGACGACGAGGATTGGCAAAGTCGTAGACGGCAATACGGTGTCGGACAATTTGCCGGAAGAGACCCATCGTCATATTTCCATCAGTACATCCCTGATTCCGGTAGAACAGGGCAAAGTCAAAATCAACATGCTGGATACCCCCGGTTATTCCGACTTTATCGGGGAAGTGATTTCGGCTTTGCGTGTGGCTGAAACCGGCCTTCTGGTGCTGAGCGGCGCGGACGGTCTCGAGGTTCAGGCCGAAATCATCTGGGACATTATGGATGAGAAAAAACTGCCGCGGATCATCTATGTCAACAAACTGGATCGGGAAAACGCCAGCCCGGAAAAGGTGCTGGATCAGCTGCGAAGCGCCTATCCCCATACGCGTTTCGTCCAGGCGCAGATTCCGGTGGGACGGGAGGCGGCCTTCAGTCAAGTTCTTGATGTGACAGGGAATATCCCGGATGAGTACGCCGATGAAGCTGCCGGGTTGCTGGATGTGTTGGCTGAAGCCGCCGCGGAAGCGGACGATGAAGTCATGATGAAGTATTTGGACGGGGAGACGCTGACCTCCGATGATTATAAGACGATCCTCCGGCTGGCTCTGGCTCAGAATCTGATTGTGCCGGTGCTGTTCGGGTCGGCTGAAAAAAACATCGGCCTCAAGGAGCTGGTTCAGTTCCTGGCCGATTTCGCGCCGGCGCCTACGGCCCAAGAGAGTAAAACCGCTTTGGTCTTCAAGACATTAGCAGACGCTTATCTGGGAAAGATGTCTTTTCTGCGGATTTACGGCGGCGAGCTGCACAGCGACAGTCTCATGTTGAATGCCAACCGGGATGTTGATGAGAAAGTCGGGCAGCTGTTTTTCCTGCGGGGTAAAAATCAGGAGAACACCCAGTCGGCCTATGCCGGCGATCTTGTCGTCGTTTCCAAACTTCAGGAGACCCGAACCGGGGATACCTTGTGCGGGAAGGAGAAGAGTGTTGAGTTGGAAGGGATCAAGTTCCCCAAACCGACGTATTCTTTGGCTGTGCGGGCGAAGAGCAAAGCCGATGAGGATAAATTGGGTTCGGCCCTGGTTCGCCTCATCGATGAAGACCCGACTCTAGAGATTTCTAAGCCTGCCGAAACCAAGCAGACCTTGCTGACGGGAATTGGCGATATGCATATCGATATTACCCGGGAGAAGCTTTCACGCAAGTTTGGTGTGGCAGTGGAAAGCGAGACGCCCCGGGTGCCTTATCGCGAGACGATCCGCAAAACGGTGGAAGTGGAAGGGAAACACAAGAAACAAAGCGGCGGTAGCGGCCAATACGGCCATGTGTGGATCACGATGGAGCCGTGCCCGGATCAGGACTTTGAGTTCGCGGAAAAAGTGTTTGGCGGCGCCGTTCCGCGGAACTTTTATCCCGCTGTGGAAAAAGGGTTGCGGGAAGCTATGTCGGAAGGGTTCCTGGCCGGGTATCCCATGACGAATATTAAGTGCACGCTTTTTGACGGGTCTTCTCACTCTGTGGATTCCAATGAGATCTCTTTTAAACTGGCGGCGAAACTGGCGTTTCGGAAAGGCTGCGAGCAAGCTAACCCGGTTCTGAAAGAGCCGATGGTGGAAGTGGAGATCCGTGTGCCCGACAACTTCGTCGGAGATGTTATTGGCGATTTGAACAGCAAGAGGGGGCATGTCTTGGGCATGGAGCCCGACGGCAAGATGCAGGTCATCCACGGGCGGGTCCCCCAGGCGGAAATGATGCGTTATACCATAGATCTTAAGGCCATGACTCAGGGTCGGGGGTCCTTTACGAGCACCTTTGTGGGATATGAGGAAGTGCCGCCCAAATTGGGTGAGACTTTGATTGCCCAGTTGAAGGAACGGTAGGAGGAACCATTGATGCCGCTGACACATTTGTTGGCCGATCGTATGCAACGCCTTGGCAGTGAGACGGCTTTTGAGATGCTGGCTAAGGCGAAGGCCCTCGAAGCCAAGGGGCGTGAGATCATCCATTTGGAGATTGGGGAGCCGGATTTTCCTGCCTTCAGCAATGTTGTTGATAAAGGGGTGGAAGGGCTAAGGGCCGGCCTGACGAAGTATACACCTTCGGCGGGCTTGATGGCTCTGCGGGAGGGGATTGCCGTCCATGTTTCCCGAACGAGAGGGTACCGGGTGGCGCCTGAGGAGGTTGTTGTGACCACCGGGGGCAAACCGATTATGTTTTATGTGATTCTGGCGATGGTGAACGCCGGGGATGAGGTGATGTATCCCAACCCGGGGTTTCCGATCTATGAGTCTGTGATTAAGTTCGCCGGAGGGGTACCGGTGGCGGTACCTCTTCGGGAGGAGAACGATTTTCGGTTGGATGTGGATGAGTTCATCAGCCTGTTGTCCCCGAAGACGAAGCTCGTTATCCTGAATTCACCAAGCAATCCTACCGGAGGGGTGTTGACGTCCGAGGATCTGGAGGCTATTGCGGAGGCGGTCAGGGAGCGGGATCTGGTGATTCTGTCTGATGAGATCTATGATAATATTGTGTATGATGAGCCTTTTCAGTCTGTGAGCGTTTTTCCCGGTATGCGGGAGAAAACAGTGATTCTAAACGGGTTCTCCAAGACGTATTCGATGACGGGCTGGCGGGCCGGGTATGGGGTCATGCCGGTTGAGCTGGCTGAGCATATGACGAAGTTGGTTGTCAACAGCACTTCCTGTTTGGCGGGATTCACCCAGATGGCGTGCTTGGAAGCGTTGGAAGGACCCCAGGATGAGGTGGCGCGACGGGTTGCCGAGTTTCGGAAGCGGCGGGATTTCTTCATTCCGCGTCTGAACGGGATTCCGGGCTTGGTTTGCCGGATGCCTCGGGGGGCTTTTTACGCCTTCCCGAATATTAAGGGTTTCGGGATGTCCAGTCGGGAGATGGCTGATTATCTGCTTGAGGCGGCCGGCGTCGCCACCCTATGGGGGAGCTCTTTTGGTTGTTGGGGTGAGGGATATCTTCGCTTGTCTTACGCGGCGTCGTTGGAGGATTTGGAACGGGCGGCGACGGCTATAGCCGGAGCCCTGGGGCGGTTATGGATGTGACAATTGGGCGGGAACCGAAGTTTTTGGGGGAACGGATTCCCATCAGCGGGGATGGCAGGGCTACGGATGATTAACCGTAATGCGATTGCGTTGGTTTCCGAGTCTTTACCGGAGAAGGTGTTGCGCAGTTGTCGGCAAGTGGTTCGGTCACTTTGCCCGAATGCGTCTTTTGCCTGCGCCGGTGACGCGGAAATGCGGATATATCTGGAGGCTTGTTTTTCGGAAGAGGCGGGTGGTTTTCCCTGCGCCGTCAACGGAACCCTTGATGCCCCTCCCCTCCGGATTCTCACCGGGCATTTGGATGTTGAGGAGCTTTGGCAGTTGGTATCGGGACGGAAGCGGTGGAAGATTGGGGGAGAGAATGGGCGCGAGTTTGTGGTGGGTCTGGCTGCGCAACAAGTTGTGTTGGGGCTTTTACATAGGGTTGTCGGCCAAGGGTTGCCTTGGGGGATTCTGACGGGGGTGCGACCGGGGCGTTTGTGGCGGGAATTGTTTCTTGCGGGGTTGGCGTCGGACGAGCGGCGAGAGGTTTTGGCACGGCTTTATCTTGTGGAAGATCAAAAAATCGATCTTCTGGAGACGGTGGGGGCGATCCAGGAACCGATTCTGAAGACTTGGCAGGGGGAACGTTTCGTGGCGATCTATGTGTCTGTGCCTTTTTGTCCTTCGCGGTGCAGCTATTGCTCGTTTCCCGGATTTCCGGCCAAACCGGAGGACATGGAGGCTTATCTGGATTTATTGGAAGAAGAAATTGGGTTTGTGGCCCGGGATATTGAGAGGTTTGGCTTGAAGGTTAATGCGGTCTATATTGGGGGAGGAACGCCGACAGTTTTGCAGGCGGAGCAATTGGATCGGTTGCTGGGGAGCTTAGGTAAGGCGTTGCCAATGGAGTCGGTTATGGAGTTCTGTTGTGAGGCGGGCAGGCCGGATACTTTGTCGCCGGAGAAGCTGGCGGTGTTGGCCGGGGTCGGGGTCAACAGGCTCTGTATCAATCCCCAGTCCCTTAACGATGTGACTTTGCGACAGATTGGGCGTTGCCATACCGTAGCGGATTTCTATAGGGCATATGAGTTGGCGCGTCGGATGGGATCTTGGCGTATAAACGCCGACATGATTCTGGGGTTGCCGGGGGAGGGGGCACACCAGATTCAGAAGACGGTTGAGGGGCTTGTGGGGCTTGGGTTGGATAGCATTACCGTCCATTATCTGTCGCTCAAGCGGGGCAGCCAAATGGGAGATGAGAGGGCGGAGGTTGGAGATTGGAGGGATACCCCGTTTCCTGCCCCCGACATACCACCTCCCTATCAGCCCTACTATATGTACCGCCAAAAAGATATCCTGGGGAATATGGAGAATGTGGGGTATGCGCTTCCGGATGCGTATAGTCTCTACAATATTGTTATGATCGCTGAGAGTCAGAATATTGTAGGATTGGGGGCAGGGGCTTCCAGCAAGATTATAACGGGTCCCGGGATTCATAAGAATTTGTTCCATCCTAAGGATATAGCGAGCTATCGGAAGAGGATGGATGAGAATGTTGCGGCGAGACGCATGTTGCTATAAAAGACCTACTTCCAACAGGATCGGTCGCTCATCCAAACCTCTGGATAATTCTGGGGTTTTCGCGTAATCTACGGCGTACAGTCTGCTTTGATATTTTATGTGTTTGAATTTTTGCGCGACGTTTGTGAGCGGATGGTTTTCAAAAAGCCCTAACATCATAAAATCATACTGTTTCGCTTCACGCAAAACAAGGTCTAAAAACAACCGCGCGATAGCTTGATTTTCTTCAAGAATAATGAGCGCCGCAATGCTGGCATAATTAGCGGATTCTCCGGCTTTTGGCATGGTGGGATATCCCAACAGTCCGATGGGAAGATGTGAAAGGGCTTTGTAAATCCCGCCGTAGTCAGAAATGATATATTGTTTGTAGCTCTGCTGATCCCAAATCGCGCAAGCCGCCAGGATCTCACCGGCGGGGGATTTTAGACAATAAAAACGATTATCGGTCAATCCATAAAGCCGTTCGCTTGCGGGGGCCAAATTATATTTTGGCAGATGATCTTGATAAAACGCGGCGAGGGTATCGTTATATCCGCGTTCGAAGGTGTATCCTTTACTGTTTGATTTGCCACCTGTACCGAGAAAAAACACAGTATAGTCGCCAAGATATATGTACGATGGCATATCCTTGCGCTGTTTTTCAAGGAGCTTTATTGCGGCTTCGTTGCTTTTGAGAATCGTGGTGTAATAGAATGGCGTATAGTGTGCGGTTTGATCCCTGATCAGTTGATAGGCCGGCTTGATACAATTGAGCCGCCGCTGATGGCTTTGTAAAATTTTTAAGCCGGTCAAATAGGCTGTGTTCTGCAAGGCGCCGTTCACATATGCCCGACGAATCACACAGCCGCCCACACCAAGCACATCACCGGTAGAAATGTCTTTTGCCACGGGTAGAACAATATGGTCTCCGTCGTTTTGAAAAGATCGGTAAGGATTTGGGGTTCGATTGAATTTTACGGATATGTCGCCTTTAAAATCGCCGTCGTCAAATACTTTTTGAATGCCTTGTGCATCCTCCGGTGTGGCAACAACCAGTTCCCAACTTTCATTTCGGCCATTCATCCAGGTTTCCTCCCAGCGGGACATTCATTTTCTGATCGATCTCTTCCCCAAGTCGCAGGTTCATCGCCCAGAACAGCCACCAGATGATCAGGCTGTTTCGCCCGAGGGAGGCCATTCCGCGGCGCAGCACCACAGGCAGACGTGCGAAAAGTCGCCGTGTGTCGCGGCATAAAACACTCATGTTCACATGGGTCATATTGGCAGGATTAAATGACAAACCGCCATATCTGTATTCACGCTCCAGCCACCATTTATCATATAAAAGGCGATTCTCTTCTTTTAAGCGCTTATATGTTGCCGTACCGGGAAACGGCAAGAGGTGATTAAACGCAGCTGTATAAAATTTGTGTTTTTTCGCAAAAGTGAGCGCGTCACGGAAAGTTTGCTCATTATCACCGTCAAAGCCAAACACAAAAGTGGCGTAAATCCCGATTCCGGCTTTGTGGATATTGCGCACCAATTCATCCCGTTCACCCAACTTGGTTTCCCATGATTTATTCATCTGCTGCAGACTTTGCTCATTCAAAGACTCAAAACCGATGAGGATCAGTTCACAACCACTGTCTTTCATGGCGCGGAGCAACGCCGGATCTTTGGCAATGGCCAGGGTTCCCTGACCTGCCCATTTGATTTTTAGCGGCTTCATTTTTTGAAACAGTCCCATTGCGTGTTCCCGATTTCCGGTCAAATTATCGTCCACTAAAAAATGATATTTGTGCTTTGAGCCTTTCAGTTCCGCAAGAATATCCTCATGAGGGCGGGGGATATAACGATGACAATAGTACACCGATATCGCGCAAAATTCACAATTGTGTCCGCACCCTCTGCCGGTTTCAACCAGAGTCACCGGTAAATATTTTTTATCCGCGTAAATATTGCGGTTGGGATGGATAGAAGTATATCCCGCCGTACCGTGATAACGCGGTTTTAGCTTGCCAGCTTCACAGTCTTCAAGCATTTTTGCCCAAACCGATTCAGCATTTCCGGTGATGACGCAATCGCCATACGCCATGACTTCTTCGGGACATAAGGTGGCGTGGTATCCGCCGAAAATCACGGTTTTCCCTTTTGCCTTGAATTTTGCCGCAATGTCGTAACCGCGCAAAGCGGTGTAGGTTTCCAGGGTGATGGCGACAATATCCGTTTCGGTCTCGTAGTCGATCAATTCTATTCGATCATCAAAAAATTCCGTTTCAAATCGTGGAGGTGTCAGCGCTTTTAACAGCGCGATCGTCAAGGGCTCCATTTTCCATGTGCCGATATATTTTTTGCCATGCTTTTTCCCGATTGCCGGGAGGATAAACGTAATTTTCATACGAACCTCTCTTCTGTTCGTTTGGCGGATGCTTATGAGTTGACCGACAAAGGGACTCGATGTTGCCAAAGGGACTAGAAGCCCCGGGGCAGCCTGTTGTATAGTTTTCTCAGAGAGATGTTAAATAATAAGGGAAAAATCAGATTGGTTTTGGCGCCAAATATCCGCCTGAAAATTGAAGAATACGAATGAATGCTTTTCGCCGAATCATATCTGCCCCGTTGCAAGGTTTGAGCCGACATATTTTTGGGTTCAAACACAACGGTTTGGAAGTCGTATTTTGCCCAATCCTCGTGCAATAGCCGCCCGTCCCGTTTAAATTCCGTATAAAAACTGGTACCCGGAAGAGGCGTCAAGATAGAAAACATCGCGTATTCCAAATGATTTTCATGGATGAAGGATAAGGTATCCTCAAAAACCGACACATCATCGCTGTCAAAGCCGAAAATAAACAATCCGAATACGGCAATTTTGTGTTTATGGATTCGCGCGACAGCCTTTTTGTAATCCTCGGCTAACCCCATATTCTTATTCGCGGCGATAAGCGAACTGTCGGAAACAGATTCCAGGCCGATTGCCAGGGCTTTACAGCCGCTTTGACGGGCAAGCCTTAACAGGTCTTCATCCTTGGCGGCACTGATCGAGCATTGACTGCCCCAACGAATTCTTAATGGGATCAACGCTCTGAAAAGCTCTTTTGCGTACTTCGGGTTTCCGCAGATGTTATCGTCGGAAAAAAACACAAAGTTCCATTTGAGTTGCCCGGAATTCTTCAGACTTCTTATTTCGTTCACAATGTCATCAACAGGCCGCAGACGGTAAGTTTCCCCGAAGAATTTGATCACGGTGCAAAAGCTGCAATGAAATGGGCAGCCCCGGGTTGTTTGTATGAAATTCTTAAGCATTCCTCTTTTATCACGGACGACAGTTCGATCAGGCCATGGAACCTCAGAGAAAGCCACCAGCCGGTCAGCCTGATAAACCGGTTTGAGCGTTTTGGTCTCTGCGTCAAGCAGCATTTGATTCCAAACCAACTCGCCTTCACCGACGCAGACGGCATCGCAATGCTCAAGGGTTTCTTCTGGGCGCGCGGACGGATGAAACCCTCCCATAACGACGGTTTTGCCTCTCCGCCGGAATTCATCCGCGATACTGTAGGCTCGTGACGATTGCGTTGTCATAGCGGTAATACCAACCAAATCAGCGGGATAGTCAAAATCCACCTTCTCACCGATGGTTTCATCCACCACTTTAATATTGTGATGGTCAGGCGTCAGCGCCGCCAAAAGCTGAAGGCCGCTTGTGGAAAACATAATTGGGTAGGGAACCTTAAAGCCTTTGGGGGATTTGTGGAATTTGCTTTCAAGGTCCGGCGCGATCAGATAAATATTCATTTAAAACGCTCCTATGTCACTGTTGTCACACATGACTTCTCTTGTGAATTTCATGAATTTGTCGGCGTAGCCCCGATATCCGAAATTAAGGGGTATGGACAGCCAGGCATCACGATGAAACGGAGCCAGACGCTTTGCGACACTGCTGAGAGTGTATGTTTCTTTCCAGGCCCATGCGATTCCTTCTTCCAGCTGCTCCTTTGTCATGAGCGCGGGCTTATATACGCAGTGTTCCACGTCATACATCGCCCAATCCCGTTCGATGATTCTGTTCTCAGCTTCGAGTTGCCGATAGTATTCCGTTCCCGGAAAAGGCGTAAGAATCGAATAGCGCGGGAGGTCGATTTTTGCCCGTTGTACCAGTTCGACGGTGCGCTCGAATGTTGAAACATCCTCATTATCCGCACCGAAGGCAAAGCACCCTTGCACTAAAATCCCGGCGTGATGCAGACGTTTCATGAGCTCCTCATAACCGCTGACTTTATTAACCCCTTTGCTGACATATTGTTGCGACGCTTGATTTACCGATTCAAAGCCTATCAGCAGACCTTTGCAACCGCTTTTTCGAAACACGTCAATCAATTTGTCGTCTATTCCGATTGAGGACGTCGCAAGGCCCAGCCAGATTTTTTTGAGCGGGATCAAAGCGGTGAAAAGCTTGATGGCGTGTTCCCGGTTGGCAATTAAATTGACATCCGGGAACAGAATCGCTTTGCAGTTAAGCGCCTCAATCTCGGCAACGACTTCATGGATCGGGCGCTTATAAACCGTTTTCCCAAACGCGGCAGGATAGGCGCAAAAGGTACAAGGCAGTGAGCAGCCTCGGACAGCTTCCAGTGTGTTCATGGTAATATACCGTTTTTTGTTTAAGAGGTCTCTCCTTGGTGTGGGACGTCCGGCAATGGAAAAATCGCTGCTTTGCGTATAGACCAGTTTCAACTGTTTGGCGATAAAATCGTCAACCAATTGAGGAAATGTGTTTTCCGCAAAACCTGTTACCACACTGTCCGCATGGAGCGCCGCTTCCTGTGGCATCATGGTGGGATGGACGCCGCCAAGTATGACAGGGATACCCTTGTGCCTGAAATGGTCCGCGTAAGCGTAACAGCGAGAGGCCGTGCCGGTAATACAAGTTATGCAAATCAAATCCGCTTCCAAATCAAGGGGGATTGTGCCGGCGGTTTCGTCATAAATAACCGCTTCGGCTTGGAGTTCCGGTGGGATCAACGCAGCAAGTGTGGTTAAGGTCAGGGGCGCGTAGTGCAGGGATTTCCCAAAGCTTCCATTATACCGATGCATAGCACCTGCCGGGGCAAGGAACGCGATTTTCATGTCTTTAACCTCCTACAAAAATGACGCAACGGCCATGAAAATATACATAAGCATAACGGTATAGGTTATGATCTTATTTCTTCCAATTTTGCCCAGAAGCATGTCTTCGTGTACTACCGCGCGAATCGAATTGTTATAAGCCGGTACCACCATCAACGCGACAATGATCGCGGTCGCGCCCCCCGCTATCTGCATCAAATCAAGAAAGCCTGACATTGGCAGCAGGGCGACGATAAAACACGGCAGCGTTCCCATAAGCCATGACAGCCTGTGATTTGTCTCAAAAAGCGCCCCGGTCATATCACAAAGCTGCAAAGATATGGACCAGAAAGAGCCCAGCATAGCGAGAAAAACAAACAACGACCCGAAAACATAAACGGTTGTCCCCAAAGCTTTTGCCCATCCCACGATGGCAACTTCGGTTACAGGGTCGGAGCAATATACCACACAAACCGTGATGATTATAATCACGGTTAAATTGATCAGCAAGCCGAAAACCACCGACTGAATCAATTTTTTTCGTGAATGCGCCAACCCCGATGCCGCTTGCGGGACCGCAAACAGGGATGACAAACTGAACATAATCATCCCGTATACAGCCATCATCGGAACAAAGCCCGGCGCGGCCAATGGGATTTTCCCCGGCACAAAAAAAGATAGCACAGCCATTGCCGTTAAGAATAAGACCATGACGATCAGGGCCAGCACTTCATTCAAAGCAACCTTTTTTAATCCTAAAAACACAACGGTGGCGGCAAGAATAAAAAAGAGTATCTTGCCGGTAAATAAAGGAATGCCCGTAAGCTCAGAAAGGATCTCACCTGCCCCCGTTATATAGGCGGCGAGATTGCAAACCAAAGTCACCGCCATGAGGATATAGAAACCGATCCGAAGGGGTTTCTTGTTTCGAAACAGATGTGTTGAAAACACAGTCAGCAATTCGCCGGAGTAATCGGTGCGCACCGACAGCTCCGCAACCATGATATGGAGAACCAGCGTTACGGCGTAAGCGATAACCGCAATAAGAATTGTCGGAACGAGCCCTGTCCGTTGTGCCAAATAAGGGACCGCCATAACTCCGCCGCCAATACCCGCCCCCGCAATGAGACAAGTGGCTTCAAGTGTTGAGAGAGTTTTACCCATGATAATCCCCTGTATGAGCCGTTTCCGACGCCTCCGGATGGATCTTTTTCATATCTGTACCAATCCCCGCAATCTGTGCCCGTAGATTTTGAATCCCACATTGGTTATGAGGGCCGTGCCTTTTCGCTGGGGCGTGCTCCGCAGTCTGTGAACAATTTTGCCCGCCGAATAGGTTCTTTTCCAAATGTCCAAATGTGCGGATTCTAACGTGGCAGCGCTCATGTTTTTAGGTTCAAATACGCAATGAACACTGTCGTATTGGCTCCAATCCCTATGCAGGATGCGGCCCTCGGTTTCCAATTGTTCAAAAAGGGGCGTATTGGGGTATGGTGTTAAAATCGCAAATCTTGGCACGTCAATTTTTGTCTGAGCGATCAAATCCGGCAATTCCCGCAGCGATTCATTGGTATCGCCGTCAAATCCCAGCATAAAGGTGCCAAGCACGGCAATGCCGTAATCATGAAGTTTACCGGTGATTGTCCTGTATTCCTGCACTTTGTTTTGATATTTGTTCATGCTGTTCAAATCATCCGTATTAAATGTTTCGAAGCCCAGCAACGTCCCGACGCACCCGCTTTTCGCCATACTTGCGAGCAGTTCCTCATTATCGGTTATATCCAAGGTGGCAAGTCCCGCCCATTTAATATTTAGCGGAATCAACGCTTCAAACAGTTCTTTGGCATAGGCTTTGTTAGAAAGGGGGCTTGGGTCTAAAAATAAATATTCTTTTGCACCGGTCAATCTGATTTCGTTAACAACGCTTTCTATCGGTCGGCGGGCGGAACGGCCCCAAAATGAATGGATCACGCAATATTTACAGGAATTTTCACATCCATAATCGGCAATGATGGTTGGTTGCCGCAAATAGCCTTTCTGAGGCATCAAGTCGCGCCGGGGGATCGGAATTTTATCGGCACGAACACTGTCGGCACAATAAAACGGTTTTGGCGTGCCGTTTAAAAAATCTTCGAAAAAGGCCGGCAGTGTGACCTCTGCCGATCCTTGAAACACACTGTCAGCATGTCTCGCGGCTTCTTCAGGCAGTAACGTAGCATGGTGACCACCAAGAATCACATAACTTCCTCTGGCTCTAAAAAAATCCGCTAATTCGTAACCGCGTAAGGAACCGGAGGTGCAAACTGAAATGCCGACAAGATCATAGTGATTTTTCATGTAATCAAATGTCATGACACCTTCGTCAACAAGCGTAATAAAAGCGCTCAGCTTATCCGGCGTCAGCGCCGCTAAGGTGGATAATGTCAACGGCTGATAAGAAAGGGCCGGTAAAAAAGCGGTCTTGTATTTGTACGTGGTATCCCAAGGAAGGATATATAGAATGTTCATATCGGGACCTCCTCTTGAGGGATTGCGTCTTCCATCATACAATAAAAAAGCTTAAAATACAACGACTTTCGCAGGCAAACGCCTTGAGGTCTTCAAATACCTCGCTTTAAATATTGATCTTCTAGCGGCGCAAGGCTACGGGGGGCGGTCTGGTCGTGGCCTGTCCCGCAAGCCGTTCTCCGGTCTTGTGCGGCGCCGCGCAAGGCCGCCGGGGGGGGGCGGGGGGGGGGCGCCCCCCGCGCGGCGCGTTCTCCG
>Ga0082212_10006221_pt1 | contig 16098 bp, 9 predicted proteins | sample TergutNt197P3_FD_71548 | JGI IMG/M metagenome (GOLD analysis project Ga0082212, IMG submission 71548) | Neocapritermes taracua P3 segment gut microbial communities from Petit-Saut dam, French Guiana - Nt197 P3 | ecosystem: Host-associated > Arthropoda: Insects > Digestive system > Gut ... | reverse complement strand
CGGGCTGTCCGTTCAGGTTCGATCCTATCAGTTTGAAGTCCAGCAGCAACCCTTTTTCATTATCTACGATAGCGGGTTGCGCGGATTCTATCATTACATTTTTGGCTTTGCCGTAGCCACGGTTATCAACCAGTATGGCTAATTCAGCGGGGATGACAGGCTGAATTTCGGCAGTGAGCGGGTCGTTGCCGTAGATGTCGCGTTGCATGAAATAATGAACGTGCAGTTCGGCGCTTGGGGCCACTTCCATGGCTACGGGCAGCAGGTTGACAGTCGTCACGTCGTTTGCAAACGGGTCGAAGTACGTCAGCTGACCGCCGAAATAGTAGATTTTTGAGGTGACGGGGGCTGCATCCTTTGCAGGAATAAACAATATACGCACTTCTCCTGTGGTGTTAGCGGCGAGAACACCCGTTCCGTTGACGGCTGTCAGGGCGGTTAAACTTTCCTCATTTTCGGGACAGACGATTTGGAACATGCCGGTACAGTCGTTCTCGTCGCTATCTTTCACGGTCAGTTGAAGGTTCACGTTTTTCATAGCTTCGCTTTCATGTCCGTTGAAAATTCGCAATGTACCCCGAAATGCTTCACGCGTCATGATCAGTTCCTGGTCGAACTGCCGGGTGACAGAGGCGCACACGGCATTGGGATCGCTGGCCTCTGCATGTCCGAGATCGTCAGGATCAATACCGGCATAGCTGCTTAAATCATTGATTATGTTATCCCACATTTCATCTACCGAATCAAATCCGCGACCGTCAATATAATCGTTCAGGGCTGCCAGGTAAGCGATATTGCTTTGCAGTACTTCCCGATTGATGATTGACGGGTATTCATTGTTCGGCATATATACGCCCTTATCCCAGGCTTTCAGGGTGTTGTTCCAACGGGAAACAAAATAATCAATATAATCATTCCCAAGTCCGGTGGCATATAATGGGTTCAGCGCACTGTTGGGAATAGCGGTCTCACTGTTTAAGTATTGCCCGACTATACTATAGAAATCTGCAAACTTTGAATTTGAAATGACGCCGCTTCTCCCCAAGATTTCATCCAAAATATTTTCATAAGCTGACAGCCCTTTGATTATTTCCTGCAAGTCCGTATGAATTTGGTTCAAATCAATCGCATTATCGGACAAAGCCGACCTTACTCTTAATGAAGATACTCTTAATAAATAACAACCGATGGCATTTCCCACACCCATTGGGCAAGTTATAAAAATACTGCCCGGTACTAAACCTGCAGCGCAATTCAACATAGTTTCAACGCCTAATTCATGCGTGGCATAATCCGCGACAAAGGTAAGCGCACATCCCAGCGCTGCATTTACACCGGGAATACACCCGCCTATTGCTGCCACAGCTTTTATTCCACATCCATAACAGTTAGCCGGTCTATATTCCTCATTCGGTCTAGGGAAAAAATATTCAGGCTGGATTACTAGCGGATCATCATTTGGATCAGTTGGGGGGCCATATATACTGCCCGGACCGCCTGAACCTGTACCGCTTGAAAAGACAGGGATATTGTTTCCCTCTACCTGACATGACGCACAGGCTATTCCTTCATATTCCGTAATCACAAACGTCTGTATCCAGTTTGTATGTTCGCCACATTCATATTGGGCATGGGAAAAGACGTGGTCAAAACAGTTTTCCACGCAATTTTCCATGCTTCTGGTAGCAATTGAACTTCGGGCGTTGCTCAGTAAGACAGGAATTTCAACCGTTTGGTTGGCATACAGATCAAATAATCCGGTTGAACAGGTATACTGATAGTTGGAATTTTCAGGGAAAACCAGTGTGACGTCTTTCGCCGTGATCAGCCCCTTGTTCGTGAGCCGTAACTTGAATGAAAAGGTTTCACCGGCGCCCAGTTCAGGCAGCATTTTCGGCATTTCCATGATAATAACCGGCTTGGGTACATTGGTTTCAAACTTAGTCACTAATTCAATATGGTATCTGTCCTCTATTTCCGCAGGCGTAACGATCCATTCGTAAGTGATTGCATTGAAAGGTAAGAAGGCTTCGACATAATTGGATTTGCCCGCCTCGACCGTTATCATCGCCTTTAATCCGGTGTGTTTGTCGGCCGATACGGTCATGATATATTGTCCTTCGGGGAGGGGATCAGAGGTAAACAGTCCGTTCTGACCGGTAAGGCCTTCTGCTACCGTTTCAAATGAATACGGATCTGAGATGATTACCTTGGCATTGGCCACATGGGGCTTAGAAGTGGTGTTATACGTATATTCGTCTGTAACGTCGATGGTTAACCGTCCGGTCGATTCCGAAATAGCGGTGATATTGAAAGGAAGGCTTACCGACATCCCGTTTTCGCAATGGATAACGATAGTACCGGTATGAGGGCCGAGTAGGAGTTGCGGGTCAGGTTTCAGGTTGAGGGTGAATTGCGCGGTATCATCCGAATCTATGGACGGCAGATTACGCGGACCGGCCAATGACATCCATGAGGCGTTTGGCAACGCCACGGTAACTACTCCCGATGGCGCATTGCCGGTATTGCAAATGCTGTTTAGCCTCCTTGATATGATCGCTGATATTAGCAATCAAATGATCCCTGTCTTCTTCTGATAAAACGCGCCGGTACAGTTCCCCGGCTTGGAAAAAGTCCATCTTTCCGCCCATAAAACCATGACGTCCGACAACAGCCTCCTGCATACTAAGCATCGGCGCCTCCATCATGCCGGATGGAGCATGCCGGTTGACGGTGTTGGGGAAGTAGTTGGCGGTTGAACCGAAATTGCCGGTTGTTACCATCTGGCCATCCCGGAAATTGGTGTAGACATCGTTTTTGGCGCGATTGACCGGAATATGTTCAAAATTTGCCCCCAGACGGTGACGCTGGGCATCTTTGTAGGACATCATGCGGCCGATCAGCATCCTATCCGGGGAGGGAGAGATACCCGGCACCATATTGCCCGGGCAGAAAGCGGCCTGCTCGACCTCGGCGAAGAAGTTTTTGGGGTTACGGTTCAAGGTAAATTTTCCTACCCGGATCAGCGGATAGTCGGCATGGAACCAGACCTTGGTGACATCAAAGGGGTCGAAACGATAACCGGCTGCATCTGCGAAGGGCATAACCTGGATATAAGCCGTCCAGCTCGGGTATTCCTTGCGCTCAATAGCGTCAAAGAGATCCTTGCGGTTATGATCAGGATCTTCTCCGGCTATGGCAATGGATTCTCGGGCGCTCAGGTTCTCAATGCCCTGGTTGGTTCTGAAGTGCCATTTTACCCAATAGGATTCCCCATCGCGGTTGAAAAACATAAAAGTATTGGTGCCGAAACCGTGCATATGACGTAATGTCCGCGGCGTACCCCGGTCGGTGAAGAGAATGGTGACCTGATGGCTGGACTCAGGCGTCAGGGAAAGGAAGTCCCAAAACATGTCTGCATCCGGCCTCCCGGTCTGAGGGTTGCGTTTCTGGGTATGGATAAAATCCGGGAACTTGATGGGGTCCCGTAAAAAAAATACCGGTGTATTGTTGCCCACAATGTCATAATTACCCTCATCCGTATAGAACTTGAGGGCAAAACCCCGCGGGTCGCGCACCGAGTCGGCCGAGCCCTGTTCGCCGCCCACCGTGGAAAAGCGGGCAAACATCTCGGTTTTTTTGCCGACCCCGGAAAGAAAATCAGCCCGGGTAAAGCGGGTTATGTCATCAGTTACCTCAAAGACACCAAAGGCTCCGGTTCCTTTGGCATGGACTACCCGCTCGGGAATTCTCTCCCTGGTAAAATGAGCTAATTTATCCAGGAAATGAGTGTCGTGCAGCAGCGTAAACCCGTCTTTCGGGGCGGATGTGATCGAGTTGTTATCATCCTGCACGGGCCGTCCCACCGCATTAGTTAATGGCGTGTCTTTATTCATATAAGCACCTCCTTTTTTGTAACAGTTTATTCCGTAGGTGCTTGACTGTTGTAGTTCCGGTGATAGTACTAATTGTAATTTTTGGGGAAAATATCACTATGCTTGGAAATATAAAAAAGTAACCTCCGCAGATTTAAAGTGAAGGTTACTTTTTATATTTCCAATTCCCTATGGCGAAGCCGCTTTAGTAAGTAAACTGCAGCTCAGGAATTTCGGTGATATATTTTATCTCTGCTTTATTCATAAAGTCAGACATATATTCACTCCAATACTCTTCATCGGTTTTATACTCTTCAGTAGCTACTATTTCCTCTTGGAAAAGAGGTAACAAGGCTTGGGCAGCCAAATTCCTATAGTCACTGTATGGTTGGATTTTTGCCAGGTAATCATCAATGCTGATGCCTAATTTTTCCATGGCGGATTCGAGAATGGTAAGATCTTCCTGCTCAACATTGAGCATTTCCTGTTTTTGCTCTGCCACAAATTGGGCTAATTCTTCCTGGGTGGGCAAAACATTTTTTTCTTCCGCCATAGCCAGCATCAGTGTTCCATCCATCAGATTCCTGAAAATATCGGCATAAAACGGACTGCCCTCAAGCACGACCTCTTCCTGGATCGCAAAACAGGTCAATTCGCTTAAGGCAAGCGGCCAATCATTTATCGTAACAATAATGATATCCCCATCCCGGACTTCTTGGGGGTTCTCCTTAAGCAAAGAAATGAATTTAGCATAGGATTCCGTTTCGGTATCCTTAAGGAGACGGGGATCAAGGGCCGGCGAATAATTCTTCAAATTGTCCAGGCTGCCGTCAATATTATCCGGTTTATCACCGGCGCTGCAGGCGGCTAATAATAAAACAAAAATAAGCAAAAAACCAGCAATAAGACATCTGTTTTTCATAACTCTCCCCCCGTTATTCAATTGACAATTGACAATTGACAATTGACAATTCACAATTCACAATTCACAATAAGTGTCCTCAAATGCTTTGGAATTATTGAGGTTTTCACGGGTCATTTGACGTTATATATTAGTCACTTACTGAGGTGGAGCATCAACAAGTTGTTTGCTTTAATAGTTTTCGCGGAGTGAAAAGTTACCTGCATTCTGATTTCTGAATCCTGAATCCTGAATACTTGCGATCGAAGATCGCTTTAGATACTTGCTACTCCTCATCATCTTCTTCACGGGTAACTACCCGGGCCATATCTACTACGGTGTCGCTTTCTCCCAGGCGGATCAGGCGTACGCCTTGGGCATCGCGGCCTTGTTGGGAAATCTCATCAGCTTTGATGCGGATGATGATCCCTTCCCGGGAAATTATCATCATTTCATCCCCGGAGCGCACTACCTCAATAGCTACCAGGCGGCCGGTTTTTCCGTTGCAGCGCAGAGCCCGGACGCCTTTGCCGCCCCGGTTGGTTTTGCGGAATTCCAAAAGGGGTGTGCGTTTGCCGTAGCCCTTTTCGCTGACCACCAAGAGATCCCCGTTTTCCGTCACCGAATCCATGCTCACCACATAATCGCCGAAATTGAGGCGGATGCCCCTTACCCCGCGGGAGACCCGGCCCATGCAGCGAACATCCTCTTCGGTGAAGCGGATGGCTGAGCCGCAGGCGGTGGAAAGAACAATTTCCTCATCGCCTTTTGTCAGTTTGACCCCGATCAGGCTGTCGCCTTCATCCAGATTGATGGCTACCAGTCCGTCCTTGCGGGAAGAATTATATTCGGAAAGGCGGCTCTTTTTGACGGTGCCTTGGGCTGTTGCCATAAAGAGATAGGTATCATCAGTGTAATCCCTGACAGGGATAACAGCCGTCACCTGGTCATCTCCGGTCAGGTAGATCAAATTGACCAGGGCAGTGCCTTTGGCTTGGCGGCCCGCTTCGGGGATTTCATGAACTTTGAGGCGGTAGGATTTGCCCCTGCTGGTGAATACCATCAGGTAGTGGTGGGTAGTGGTAATGAAAATCTGCTCCACAAAATCTTCCTGCTTGGTACCCATGGCGATCACGCCCCGGCCGCCCCGGCGCTGCTGGCGATAAGTATTGAGATTGAGCCGTTTGATATAGCCGCTGTTGGTAATAGTGATGACCATATCTTCTTCGGCGATCAGATCCTCAACGGAAAGCTCGCTGTCATCCCGGGTGATGACAGTGCGGCGTTCATCCCCGTATTTGGCTTGAAGCTTCAGCAATTCCTCTTTGATAATATAAAGCACCAGCTTTTCATTATTTAAGACATCAGTCAGATAGGCGATAGTTTTGATCAGCTCGCGGTATTCTTCCTCCAGTTTATCCCTTTCCAGGCCGGTCAGAGCCCGCAGACGCATTTCTAAAATAGCCTGGGCCTGACGCTCGGAAAGATGGAAGCGTTCTATTAAATTATTCCGGGCTTCTTCGGTATTTTTAGCCGCCCGGATGGTGGCGACCACTTCGTCAATGAAATCCAGGGCTATGCGCAAGCCCTCAACTATATGGGCTCTTTCCTGGGCTTTGTTTAAATCGAAACGGCTGCGGCGGACTATGATCTCCTTCTGATGGTCAATATAATGCTCCAAAACCTGTTTCAGGTTGAGAACCTGGGGTATCCCATGGACCAGCGCCAGCATAATGATGCCAAAAGAGGTTTGCATGGTGGTATGCTTGTAGAGCTGGTTGAGGATGACATTGGCATTGGCTTCTTTTTTGATCTCAATAACTATCCGCATGCCTTCCCGGTCGCTTTCATCCCGAAAGGCGCTGATGCCTTCGATTTTTTTATCCCGGACCAGCTCGTCGATTTTTTCGATCAGATTGGCCTTGTTGACCTGATAGGGAAGTTCATGGACCAGGATCCTCTGCTTGCCATTGCTCATTTGCTCAATGATGGCTTTGGCCCTGATCTTCACGGAACCGCGCCCGGTATTATAAGCGGAGTGAATACCTTCCGTACCCAAGATAACACCGCTGGTAGGGAAGTCCGGTCCGGGTATGACCTTGATCAGCTCGCTAATTTCCGTATTGGGGTCGTCGATCAGCATAACTACCCCGTCGATGATTTCCCGCAGATTATGGGGGGGGATATTGGTGGCCATACCTACGGCAATTCCGGCGGAGCCATTGACCAATAAATTAGGCAGGCGGCCCGGCAATACGGAAGGTTCTTTCTCGCTGCCGTCATAGTTGTCGATAAAGTCTACGGTTTCCTTATTGATATCGCTCATCATTTCCATGGCAAAATTGCGCAGCCGTACCTCGGTATAACGCATAGCCGCCGCTGTATCTCCGTCCACGGAGCCAAAGTTGCCGTGTCCGTCCACCAGGGTATAGCGGATTGAGAAATCCTGGGCCATCCGCACCAGGGCATCATAGATGGCAGTATCGCCGTGGGGGTGATATTTACCCAAAACATCACCGACGACACGGGCGGATTTTTTATGAGGTTTATCCGGGGTCACGCCCTGGTCAAACATGGAAAAGAGGATCCGGCGATGCACCGGCTTCAAGCCGTCCCGCACATCAGGCAAAGCCCGCCCCACGATCACGCTCATAGCATAATCAATATAAGATTCCCGCATTTCCTTTTCCAAAGGACGCTCGAGTATCTTTCCGTTTATATATTCCAATTTTTGTTACTCCTTTTGTTTGAGTTAAAAGTCCAAATTCCGCACATACTGGGCATTGTCATTAATAAACTCCCGCCTTGGCTCAACCTTGTCTCCCATTAAAATGGTAAATATTTCCTCTGCTAAGGGGGCGTCGTCCAGGCAGACCTGCAAAATTGTTCTGTTTTCCGGATTCATGGTTGTGTCCCAGAGTTGATCCGGGTTCATTTCTCCCAAGCCCTTATAGCGCTGAATAGTGAAATTATCCCGCCCGTGGGAATTGAGAAACATTTCCAAATCATTGTCGGTATAGTGATAACGCTCGTCTTTGCCTCGTTTGGACTTGGTTTTGAAGAGGGGAGGCTGGGCAATGTAAACATAGCCGGCTTCGATCAGGGGCCGCATATAGCGGAAAAAGAAAGTCAGAAGCAGGGTACGGATATGGGAGCCGTCTACGTCGGCATCGGTCATGATGATCAGTTTATGATAGCGGGCTTTGTTGATATCGAATTCATGGGAAATTCCTGTACCCATTGCGGTGATCATCGCCCGGATCTCTTCATTGGCCAGTATCTTATCCAGACGGGCTTTTTCCACATTGATGATTTTCCCTCTGAGAGGCAAAATAGCCTGGGTACGCCGGTCCCGGCCCTGCTTGGCGCTGCCTCCGGCGGAATCTCCCTCTACCAGATAAAGCTCGGAGAGAGCGGGGTCTTTCATGGAGCAATCGGCCAGCTTGCCGGGGAGTGAAGTTTTTTCCAGGGCATTTTGGCGCCGGGTCAATTCCCGAGCCTTGCGGGCGGCTTCCCGGGCTCTGGCCGCCTGGACGGTTTTTTCGATGATCCGCCGGGCTTGGCTGGGATTTTCTTCCAAAAAGGTGCCCAATCCCTCGCTGACAATAGCATCCACAATGGGCCGGACCTCGGTATTGCCCAATTTAGTTTTGGTTTGGCCTTCAAACTGAGGTTCTTCCACCTTGACACTAAGTACAATGGTGATCCCTTCCCGGATATCCTCCCCGGAAAGGTTGGCATTGCCTTCCTTCAGTATATTCAAGCGGCGGGCATAGTCGTTTACCACCTTGGTAAGGGAGGCTTTGAGCCCGGCTTCATGGGTACCGCCTTCCTGGGTATGGATATTATTGACATAGGAAAAAATATTCTCGGTATAGCCGTCATTATATTGCAGGGCGCATTCCACCTGAACCTTGTCCTTTTCTCTTTCGAAATAGATGGAGGGGTGAAGGGTGGTTTTGTTTTTGTTCAGATATTCGACAAAATCCCGGACGCCGCCCTCATAACTGAAAGATTTGTGGCTGTCATCCCGTTTATCTGTTAATTCGATCTTGAGCCCCTTATTAAGAAAAGCCAGCTCCCGCAGGCGGGAGGCCAGGGTTTCTTTGGAATACTCCGTTTCTTCAAAAATATCTGTATCAGGCTGAAAGGTGATAGTGGTCCCTGTAGCCTTGGTAGGGCCGATTTTGGTCAGATCGGATAGAGGTTTCCCCCGGCGGTATTCCTGACGGTAGACAAAGCCGCCCTGGGAAACCTGCACTTCCAAATGGGAAGAGAGAGCATTGACCACACTCATGCCCACCCCGTGCAATCCTCCGGAAACTTTATAACCGCCGCCGCCGAATTTGCCCCCGGCATGAAGCATGGTCAAGGCCGCTTCCACCGCCGGTTTGCCGGTTTTTTCATGGATGCCTACAGGTATGCCCCGGCCATTGTCGGATACTGTTATGCTTTCATTATCATTGATAGTGACTTGAATAGTGTCGCAAAAACCAGCCAGGGCTTCGTCGATACTATTGTCGACGATTTCATAAACCAGATGATGAAGGCCGCGGCTGCCGGTAGAGCCAATATACATACCAGGCCGGCGGCGAACCCCCTCCAGGCCTTCCAAAATTTGGATTTGACTGGCATCATAATTAACGGCAACCGGATTATACTGTTCTTTGGTCATATTTTCCTCCCAGGTAAAAGTGTATTTGCTAATGTTTCCCCTTGCTGTTTAGTAGCTTTTGGGCATAGTACACCCCAGAATAACAAGAGAATGTTCTATTCTCTAGCCCCTACTCCCAAATCCCTTGCGGCAAAGCCGCCTGAGGCTTTTGTGCAGTGAGAATTCCCCAACCTTCGGCGGGGGAACTCTTTTTCTGTTTCTTTATACTAATTCGCCATTGGATGGAAAAACCCTGCAAGAATGCACATAATTTATAAATTATTTAAAAGGCAATCGTTACTTTGGTTGTACGCCATTTTGGCGTTAAAGCTTTTTTGTATAATTTATACCGGGAAAAATGATTGCGATTTTAGTTAAGTTGCAATTTGGCCTAATCATCTATATTGTTTTGCAAAAAGGTTTCAGGAAGTCTAAAAAAACAGAAATATTATTTGTAACCTAAATAAAAATATGATATCATTTAAAATATGAAAAGATTGAATGATTTTAGGTTATATCAAGCCAGGAAATAACTATGCGGAAGAAATCGGTAACTCTTGAGATAGGTATAGATTCTAAAGGGGTTAACAACATGCAAATGCCGGAATTGCTTGATAATGTGAGCAAAACGGTCAAAGATGATTTGGCGGTAACAATAACTAAGGGGGATAAGCTGTCTGTCGCAGCAGCGTGTTTCTCAATATACGCATACCAAGTTCTCAAGAAGCAGCTTGATGGAATTGCTGAGTTGCGTTTTATTTTTACCTCGCCGACTTTTCTTAACGAAGATGTTCCAAAGGCAAAAAGGGAATTTTATATTCCACGGCTTGACCGCGAACGCTCATTATATGGTACAGAGTTTGAGGTCAAACTCCGCAACGAGCTGACCCAAAAGGCAATTGCCCGCGAATGTGCCGACTGGATCAGGAAGAAGGTTTACTTTCGCTCAAACCTCACAGATGGAAAAATCAGCAGTTTTATGAATGTTGCCAATGCGAATTCTGCTGCGACCTATATGCCACTTTACGGCTTTACCACCGCCGATATTGGTTGTGAGCGTGGTAATAATATTATTAACCCGGTCAATAAGATATTCGCGCCTCTGTCGGATGAATACATCCGACTTTTCGATCAAGTTTGGAATGATAAAAAGCTGGTTCAAGATGTTACCAATGTGGTGATTGACAGTATCACAGCTGCTTATAATGAAAATACGCCGGAGTTTATCTACTTCGTCTCAATATATAACATTTTTAATGAGTTCTTAGAGGATATTTCCGAGGATGTTATGCCAAATGAAGCGACCGGATTCAAAGAAAGTAAAATCTGGAATATGCTCTATACTTTCCAAAAAGATGCAGTACTTGCGATAATAAACAAACTGGAATCGTATAATGGTTGTATTCTTGCCGACAGTGTAGGGCTGGGTAAAACATTTACCGCTCTTGCGATCATCAAATATTATGAAAACCGCAACCGCTCCGTTCTTGTTTTATGCCCCAAAAAGCTGTCGGATAACTGGAATACCTACAAAGGTAATTATATCAACAACCCCATAGCCGCTGACCGCTTGCGTTATGATGTGTTGTACCATACCGATTTGTCAAGAGAACGCGGGAAGTCCAATGGTCTTGATCTGGACAGGCTCAACTGGGGAAATTATGACCTTATCGTTATTGATGAGTCTCATAATTTCCGCAATGGCGGCGAAATCTATGGTGAAGAATGTTCGTTCTGAAAAACCGCAACAACAGCGTGAACATTGATATGCAGAACCGCCTTCATCCGTTCTATATAGTTTATATCGGGTCGGACGGTAAGGTCGTCTGCGATCATCTCTCTCCCAAGGAACTGCTGGACAAGACTCGTTCTCTGTGCAAAGGAATAACTGATCCTGTTATGGATGTTTGCCGGGGATTCAACGAAGAAACAAAAGATGGCCAGGATATGCGGGGCGTATCAACTTTGCTGTCGGATGCGATAAAATCAATCATTGAAGTAAAAGAAGAAAACGACATTGATAGCCTGTTCAACCCGGGCGGAACTTCTGCTCTGAATAGCCAGATCAGCGGTCTTGATGATTTTGAGTTGATTTGTTTCCTTGTGGTGAGGTGACGATATGTTAGGATTGCCCCGTTCGACTGAGGTGAATCGTCGTGTGGCGAAAGAAAAGCTCTACGCCAACGCAGCTCTTACGCCGCAGGTGCGAGAAATGATAAAAGAGCAGATAGAGTCGGTTTTCTGGCGAAATAAGCTGGCTGATAGTACGATAGGGATAAGCACGGGTGAATCTATTAAAGAAATCCAAGTGTTCGAGATACAGCTTCGCCAACGAAGCCTAGACAAGCGCGTTTTGCCTGCCATAGCCAAGGCGATACCGCATAAAATCCTATTTATCCTCATATTCTACGAAGAGATACAAGCCTGGATTGAAGCATCAGGTACATTTTATAGCACTGACTGGCTTTCTTTTGACAAAATCACGCTTAGATTTGAAGGGTTGAATCTGGATGGTGTTTATGAGAATCTAGCACGGCAGATAGCAAGAGGTCGTCTTGGAGTAGGCGGCGATATTGATGAAGCCGTTGACCGCGATAAGCAGCGGCAGAAACTAGAGCGTGAGATTGCTGCTTTGAAAAAGAAATTGCTGCAGGAAAAGCAGTTTAATAAGAGGGTTGAAATAAACAGTGAATTAAAATTGTTGAAGAAAGAATTGGGGGAGATGATTTGAGCGTATACAATCCGGATAAACACCATCGTAGGAGTATTAGGTTAAAAGGATATGATTATTCACAGTGCGGCGCATATTATATTACAATTTGCACGCAGGATCGTTTGTGTCTATATGGCGTGATTATTGATGGCGTATTCAAACCAAGTCATGCCGGTGAAATGGTTCAATCCGTTTGGGATGAAATTCCATACCATTATCCCGGTATAGAATCAGGGTCTTTTGTTGTTATGCCCAACCATATCCATGCCATTATAAAAATATCCCATTCAGACACCTCGGTAGGGGCAGGCCCCCGTGCCTGTCCTGTAACTTATGCCCACCCGATAAAAAATGAACACAAAAACCCGGGGCAACCGCAGGGGAATATTTCAATGCCATCATTGATTGATGGTGGGGGATGCCAAGAGACAGGGCAACCACGGGGGGTTGCCCCTACGGGTATGACGGATGACGGTGAAAACAAAAACGCAGGGTATCCCGCCGCCGTAGGGGCAGGCCCCCGTGCCTGCCCTGTAACATGTGCCCACCCGATAAAAAATGAACACAAAAACCCGGGGCAACCGCAGGGGAATATTTCAATGCCATCATTGATTGATGATGGAGGGTGCCAAGAGACAGGGCAACCACGGGGGGTTGCCTCTACGTTGTCGTTGCCTGATATTGTACACCGATTTAAATCCTTGACGACAAAACGTTATGGTGATGGCGTCAAAAACAATGCCTGGAAACCGTATCCTGGCAGATTATGGCAACGCAATTATTATGAACAAATAATTCGTAATGATGATGATTATAACAGAATTGCCAATTACATCGAAAATAATCCCAAAAATTGGAAGGATGATGAACTGTGGATAAAATGAAATTTGAAACTCCAAACCTCACTGCCAAAAACGTGGCGAAAATAGCAGAATTGTTTCCCGGTATCGTCACCGAAAACAAGGTTAATTTTGATCTGCTACGTTCCCTGTTGGGCGATGAGGTATTCACCGATGAAGCCTACGAATTTACATGGGTGGGCAAACGTGCAGCCATAGCCGAAGCAGGACGGCCTATCCGTAAAACGCTCCGCCCTTGTGTTGAGGAGAGCAAGAACTGGGACATGACCGAGAACCTCTATATTGAAGGCGATAACCTAGACGTGCTAAAGCTCTTACAGGAAAGCTACCTGGGCAAGGTAAAAATGATATATATTGATCCGCCGTATAACACGGGTTCGGATAAATTCATCTATCGTGATAGATTTGAAATGGATGAGTATGAATATGAAGAAGCAATCAATATGTACGACGCAGAAGGCAACCTCAATTTTTGTGAAAACAATAAAACGAACCCACGTTTTCATTCTGACTGGTGCAATATGCTTTATCCATGCCTTGTTTTGGCAAGAAATTTGCTTGCACCTGATGGGCTTATCTTCTTTAGCATAGATGATAATGAGATAGAAAACTTGAAGAAAATGTGCGATGAAGTTATTGGAGAAAGTAACTTTATCGGAATGATTAGTAGACTGATGAAATCAGGTGGCAATAAAGGGCGATTTTTCTCTCCTAATATTGACTATGTACTCGTATATGCAAAAGATGCTCTATCTGCCACTGATTTTAAGTTACCGCTTGATGAAAATGTAGTTAATAAACTATATAATAGAACCGAAACCAAAGGATTACGAAAGGGTGAAAGATATAGGCCTTTTGGACTGTATCAATCATCATTAGATGCACGTCCAAATCAAAGATATTATATTGAATGCCCAGACGGAACTTTTGCAATACCACCAGGTATTACGATGCCGAAAATAATAGCAGATAGGAGTAAAGTCATCCCGCAAAGCGATGACGGTTGCTGGAGGTGGAGTGTTGACCGTTATTTACAAGAAAGAGAAAACAATAATGTTTTATTTGTTGAAAGCCGTGAGGGTGTTCTAATTCAACCAAATGGGGAAAAATCAAAATGGAATGTTTATACGAAAATATGGTTATCTGAGCGTATGGATGAGGGTCAAACTCCCACCAATTTTATTTCTCAATTCGAGAGTAGGCATAGTGCAAAAGAACTTAAAGAGCTTGGTATTCCTTTTGATTTTCCTAAACCAACGGGCTTAATAAAACATCTAATGTCATTTGCTGGTATTAAGAGCAATGGCATTATTCTTGATTTTTTCTCTGGTTCAGCCACGACCGCCCACGCAGTCATTCAACTCAATGCTGAGGATGGTGGCAAGCGTAGGTTCATTATGGTGCAATTGCCGGAGATTTGCGCTAAGGGTACAGAAGCTGCCAAAGCAGGTTATTCGACCATCTGTGAAATCGGTAAAGAACGCATTCGCCGCGCCGGAGAAAAGATAAAATCCGAAGCAGGCTTGACGGCGCAGAACCTCGACATTGGCTTCCGTGTCCTCAAACTGGATGACACGAATATGAACGATGTATACTATACGCCAGGCGACTTGAAGCAGGACAGATTATTTACTATGGAAAGCAACATCAAACCCGACCGCACAGATATGGATTTACTGTACGCTTGCCTGCTTGAATGGGGTTTGCCGCTTTCTCTGCCCCATACCCATGAGAAGATAGACGGCTTCACCGTCCACACCTATAATGACGGCGACCTGATAGCCTGTTTTGAAGAACGTATCAGCGAAAAAGCAATCCGGGGAATAGCTGAGCGCAAACCCCTCCGTGCTGTGTTCCGGGACAGCGGCTTTGCTAATTCACCTCAAAAAATAAACGTATTTGAAACCTTCAAGCTGCTTGCGCCGAATACGGATGTGAGGGTGATATGATGGATAATAAGCCAACCGCTGCCACATTCTTTGACAACGTGGCGAAAATAATTGAAAACGCAAGGTCGTTTGTAGGGCGTACCACCAATTTAACTATGTGCATAACCTATTACGAAGTAGGACGTATGATTGTTAAGGAAGAGCAAGGTGGTGAAGCCCGTGCTGAGTATGGAAAAGGACTGCTTGTCAAATTGTCGGCATATTTAATAGAACGTGTAGGCAAGGGTTTTTCAGTTTCAACATTAACAAATGCAAGAAAGTTTTACAGTGTTTATTCGCCTTCAATTTCGCAAGCAATGCTTACGAAATCTGAAAATGGTGAATTTTCCCAAAATCAAAAATCGCAAGCAATGCTTACGAAATTGGCAAACGGTGAATTTGGACAGATTAAGCAATCAATGCTTATCGAATCTTATCCGTTTACGCTTAGTTGGTCGCATTATTTAATTTTAATGCGAATAAAAAACGATGATGAACGCCGATTTTATGAAATCGAAGCCGCGCGCCAACATTGGGATTATCGTTATCTTGGGCGGCAATACGGCAGTAGCTTGTATGAGCGATTGGCGTTGTCACGTGAAAAAGATGAAGTAATGAAACTCGCGAAAGAGGGACAAGTCCTCGAAAATCCCCGCGATATATTGAAAAATCCGCTTGCGTTGGACTTTTTGGACTTGGATGAAAGTTTTGGGTACAGTGAAGGCGATTTGGAAGCGGCGATTATCTCCAAACTGCAGGATTTTCTTTTAGAACTCGGTAAAGGTTTTTTGTTTGAAGCAAAACAAAAACGATTTACTTTCAACGAGAAACATTTTTGGGTGGACTTGGTAACCTACAATCGCTTGTTAAAGTGCTATGTTTTGATAGATCTTAAAACTGATATGCTGGAACATAGGGATCTCGGTCAAATGCAAATGTATGTCCATTATTTTGACCGCCATGTAAAATTACCGGATGAAAAGCCGACCGTGGGAATTCTGCTGTGCAAAGAAAAAGATGATGCTGTTGTGGAATTAACCTTGCCCGAGGGTGAAAATATTTATGCCTCCGAGTATAGCCTTTACTTGCCCGATAAATCGCTTCTACAGCGCAAGTTAGCGGAGTGGATAGAGGAATATGAGGAGGAGCGGGAGATGCGAAAACTTA
>Ga0082212_10006220_pt1 | contig 16099 bp, 8 predicted proteins | sample TergutNt197P3_FD_71548 | JGI IMG/M metagenome (GOLD analysis project Ga0082212, IMG submission 71548) | Neocapritermes taracua P3 segment gut microbial communities from Petit-Saut dam, French Guiana - Nt197 P3 | ecosystem: Host-associated > Arthropoda: Insects > Digestive system > Gut ... | reverse complement strand
CACGTGTTCGCCAGGCATTCCGACAAACCATGAGCGGAAGAACTGCACCGCACGATTTTCCGCATCAAGCGGCTGCACCGATACGGGTGTGTTGGCCGGGATCGTAAAAAACGCACTGCCGTCGTCTTCGACGTCAACGGTTCCCAAAATGCGTTTGATGTCCCAACTGCTTTCGACGCCGACCGACTCATGGCCGCCGCTTCCCAAATAGCCGAAGTGATACGAAAAGACACGCAACTTTTTGACCGTCCCGCGCGGCACGTCTTTCAGACCGATGCCTTGATAAATGTCGGTCATAAACACGTTGGCCGAGTCCGACGCAAGATCAATGCGGTCGGCCAAAACCGGCGGCTTGATCGGCTTCATGATCGGAATAGGTTCAAAAAAGCTCTTACCACGTTCCTCATAGATGAGCGTCATGTTGTCGAAGCGGTCAACAAGGTAAATGCCAAAGCTGCCGCCTTCGCCCGTCTTGTTGAGGCTGCAAAGGAAATAATTGCGGTTGAGCGGGAACGGATAAATAAAATTGTACTTGAGATGTTCACCTTGTTCGTCAAGGACATTACCGACCACATCGCGGCCAAAGCCCGGGATTTCCTGAACGAAACCGGTCACCTCGGCGGGATAAACTTCGGTCGGAATATCGATTTTCGAGTTTTCCGGCCCCCAGAGTTTCGATTCGGGACGGTAACGGAAGGGATACTTGTTGCCAAGCGACGGGTCGATGATGCAAAGCCGTCCCGTTTCGCCGCGACCGTGATGCCCGCCGACAACGCCGATGACCTCGTGCGGGTGGTCGGGCATCGGACGTGCATGTTTGAACGCCGTCGGGAAATAAGCCCCGCTCCCATGCAAGGCCATCTGATTCGTGCCGTCGGGATTCATGGTAAACAAAATGCGCGAATAATAGTGCATGATGTCCGAATACTCCCAACGCAGGTACATCACGCGACCGTTGGCCAGCATGGTCGGGTGCCAGTCACTGTCTTGTTCGAAGGTCAACTGACGGACGTGATTCGTATCCGGGTTGACGCGATACAGAACGGCCATCGGACGGCTGCCGTTTTCGCAGGGCAACCCCTGCATACAGGCGGTCGATGCGGTGATGATGTCATTGCCGTCGGGCAGATAGCAGGCGTCGAAAAAATCAACGTCGGTTTGATCGTCCGGCGTCAACTGACGAATTCCCGTGCCGTCGAGATGGATTTCAAACACGCCCCAACGTTCGTTGGCATCAGGGGCATCGTTGATCGTTGAAAACAACACGCGATCTGCATCCCAGTGCAATATGAGATCGCGCACGGGACGGTCTTTTTCCGGTTTGTAAATGACCTGTAATTGCGGATTGTCCCGCAAGTTGCTCAAAATCGCAAGTTGGTGGTCCCAACCGTTGCGATTCATTTCCGTGTTGGTGTAGGCGTTGAGCGGCGGTGCAGCCAGACGGCTTGCACGAACCAGTACCAATTTGTCGAATTGGTCCAACAGCGGATTGTCCAACAAGGCTTTTTTCCGAAATGCGTCAAATTCGGCCCGCAAAGCTCGGTCATTTGAGTTGGCCGCGAGCCGTTTTTCAAAACCTGCCAGTGTTTCGAGGTAGCGCACGCCATTCGGGTAAGCGTCCCCGAAGGTTTCGATCATGTCAATCACCGCCCGTCGCACCGATTCGACCGTATTAACGGGAAAATCATTTGTATTGTAAACCGGCCCGATCCGCGTAATCGGGTGATTCAAGTCCGTTTCAACGCTTGCCCCTTTTTGTGCAGGAACGTCCTGTGCCGTAACTCTTTCCCAATTGCCAAATCCGTATATGACAAGGAGCAGACAAGCTAATACCAACTTCTGTAATACTTGAAATTTCATTTTATGCCTCATTTTTCTTTGCACAATCATCAAATGATTCGCTCAATCATCAAACCGTTTCGTCAACGCCGGAAACAATCCCCGCGCAAGAGGTTATTATAACACAAAATATTGCAGGAAATCAGCAGCCGGAGAAAAAGAGCGCAAGGCTTTTTTGCTTAATGAAGACGCTGTTTGTCACCATCATCGTGCATTGGTACGCAGATAATGCAGAGGGTTGCCGCCGGCGCAATCACACTGCTGATTTTTGCGGATATGATCCGTGTCAGTTCGTAAAATCGGTGTCATCCGTGTGTCTGATGGCTTTTGATCTTCGACCGCCGACTTCGTGCGCGGCTCTGATGGCTTTTGATCTTCGACCGCCGACTTCGTGCGCGGCTCTGATAACTTCACATCTTTGCGCCGGATGCTTAGGAATCGGTTTCCTGCGACACTTCCGTCATCTGTTCTTGTTCGGCCAATGGGGTTTTCGCATCTTCGGTCTCAGGTTTTTGCGCCGGCGGCATTGATCGTGGCGGTTGCATTTTTTACAACGAATTACGTCGCCCATAAAACATTGCTTCCCGCTTATTCGCAGCCGGATTGGTATCTCTTCGACTATGATCGCGGCGGACGAATTTTGGAAAGCCATTGGAAAAATCCGAAAGACCTCGATGTCGGAGAACCTTGCCGGGGAACGTACATTTTCCATTCGACGATAGGTCATCACGGCGTGTTTTCGCTCACGCCGGTTTGGATTTTGAGTTTCATCGGACTCGGCGTTTGGCTCTTTGACCACCGGTATCGGAATATGTCGGCAATCATCTTGCTTACGAGTCTCGTTGTGTTTGCGTTTTACATGGGGCTCAAATTGGAACTCCGCAATTACGGCGGCAATACCTCGGCACTGCGTTGGATGTTTTGGTTCGCACCGCTTTGGTCGGTTGCACTCGTTGCGGCAGCGGATTGGTTCAGCAAAAACGGCTTTCTCCGGGCGATTGCGTTGGCACTCCTCGTCGTGTCGGCAATGTCGGCGGCGTATCCGATTTGGAATCCCTGGTCAATGCCTTGGACGTACAATTTGTTGCAGTATTTCCGATAGACTGGCAAAGCAGGATGTTACTTTGTCCGCTCCGGCAGTCTCGGCACAACGAACTCGGCGGAATTCGATCCGAGCGACTTCGGAACGTTCAGTTCGCCTGTCTTTTCATAGCGGACTTCTGCATGGGGAGGTTGCGGAGCGTCGAAAAAGTGATCCATTTCCCAATCCGCCGGCGGTTTCGCAGAGAGGGCAAAATTCCGATTCTCCGCTTTCGATGTTCCAGATGATTGAGGTTGCTGTTGAGCAAGGGCAAGTGATGGCGGACGATTGCGGTAGGCGTACCGCATTGCCGCTCTATCGACCACTTCGTAAAACTCGGCACAAACTTCCTGCCGAACCGAGGTGATTTCTTCTGCCGTGGCTTTCAGTACGTCGATATTGCGTCCGGCGGCTTTGGAAACCTGACCGACGAACAATACCGTTACTTCAAAATTGCTATCAGCCACTTTGGTAAGGGAGGAAAAAAACAGTTTGGCGAGGACATCCGCTCCCAGACTATTGATCTGGACAAAAGTATCGAGATCGCAGATGACCATCGGTTCGTTCGTCTCATCTCGGGTGAATTGAGTCCGCAAGACCAAAATGACATCCCCTTGATACGCCTTTGCCAGTAGTGGTCCGCGATATTCCCCCTTGGCGTAGGCAATGCAAATGTCGTTGGTTCGGTACAAGACTTCAACGGTGGCAACGGTGCCCGACGTTTCTTTGAGGATGTACCTGTTTTCCTTGACTTCGTGGAGGGAAAGTTGAGTCGCTCCCAGTTGTTCCCAAAATCCGATAATCATATCGGGATGTTCTAGTAAAAAATGATAGATTTCGGGATCGGAGTAGATCGTTTGTTGTGGCATGCGGTGAAACAGGGGAGCACCGGAGACAACAGACTTGATTTTCGCTTGGGCAGTGGGAGATAAATCGTTCCACGGGAGTTTTTTCAGGGATGTCTGCATTTCCCGCATCATTGCGGTGGCAGGATTGATCGGTTGACTAGTTCGGACTTCCCGAATGTTTCGATTTTGCGGATTTTTCGTGTCGAGTTGAGCATAGACCACCCAATTCCCCCCTCCGGCGAGGAAAACGGCGCATAAAATCGACGAAAATAGTCGAAAAACTCGAAAAATCACGAAACTTGGGGGGTTAACGAAGTGAATGAAGTCCGTCGGCACCGGCTCTATCCCCTATATCGACCAAAATGACGGAAAACACCAAAAAATACCGATCCACCATCTTTTCCCGAAAGATAGAACAATCCGCCGATGTGAGTCGCAATTATCCGAAAACGATTTGGGAGATATGGGCAAAATAGGTGTTTTCGTTTTCACGTTTCTCTCTTGAAAGGAATCGCCAATGAGCAAGAAGAATCAAACATCCTCAGCCGTTACTGAATCAGCGGTTGCGGCAACAACTGCCAAAGGCGAATGCCGCTGTTCGAGGGATCCGATAAATGTTCGTAACCGAAGATCAACAGTTCCGAGTCGGTCGTGAGCAGACACTTGGAAATCGACAACCGGCTATTGCGGAATGTTATCGTCCGAAGGTCATCTTTGAACGTGTCCTCCAACAGTGAAGGCAAATGGTAAATTCCCATACTGCCTTCGTTGCCTCGCGCTATCATTTTACTGCCGTCCTGAGTGATTAACAGCGACTCCGGCACTCCCAAACTCGTTTTCACGACAAGCGGTTCCTCGTTCAGTGCCGAACCGATTCTGTCCCGCTTGATATTCCAAATCCGAATCGTCCGGTCATAACTGGCGGAGAAGAGGTATTCTCCCGATGAGTCAACCGCCAGCGCACTGATCCAACCCATGTGTCCATACAGCGTTGCCGATTCCGGTGCAAATTTGGAACTGGACAAATTCCAAAGCCGAACGGTATTGTCCAGACTTCCCGTAGCGACCCATAACCCGCTCGGTGCAAAGACAATCTGTGTAATATCGAGTTGATGTCCCCGTAGGATAAAGGGATCATTACTGACACCTTGTTCGGTCAAATCATAAACACGAACGGCGGCATCCTTTCGGGCGACTGCCAGCCGGTCTAAGTTCGGACTGAACCGGATTGCTTGCACCGGCTGCGGTACCGCTGGCACCGGCATCGCCGCAGGCACAATTCCGGTTTGCATTTGACGTAAATTCCAAATCAACACCGGATACGGCAGTGACTCAAATCCTCCCCGCTGATAATTGACCTGCTGAATAGACTGCCTGGCGGGATGGTTTTCCATAGATGCAATTCCTTTGGGGGAATTACCATAAGCAGCAAGCCACTGCCCGTTCGGTGAAATTTGCAAATCCTGCAATCCAGGAATCCGTTCCATGAATGTAATGATCGCTCGTTCCGCCGCTGGATGTTCGAGATTCATATCCCAAATCCGAATCGTGCCGTTTTTTTGTCCGCCGATGATCCAACGCAAATCCGGCGTGAACACAAATTTGACGTACTCCGCCGTTCCCGGATCGAGACAATAACCCGGCCGCTCGCTTTCGGGACGTTGCAAATCCCAGAGCCAAACAGTTCTGTCCGTCAGATGGGCAAGCAGATACCTGTTATCGGGACTCAACGTCATGGTTACCACGGCGGGTGATGATTCCAAGAGGGGTTCTCCCCACGACTGCGACACAAAGGCATTGCCCATTATCCAGTACAACGAATCGGGCAGCGGTTGTCCCAGCTGTTCGTAAATATCCATTGCTTGAATGGCTTGATCAAGGCTGTTCATCGGGTCGATTAGCAACATTTCGTTTGCAGATGCCAACAATTCATTTGCCAATTCAAGCGTGACCGGTTCCGCTGGCGGCGGAAGCGGCGCGGCGGTTTCGAGAAAAAGTTTCTCTGCCAATTCGTGCGGTGCCGTCATCGGCGATTCACCAAACGGCGAGAATACCCCTTGATCTGCTTCATAAGGAGAGATTGCATAGCCCGGTTCCCCAACCGGGACAAAAGGTATCATGTCCTGTTCGGTCTTGACCTCCATGTCGGCAGGCAATGGAGTCATCGGGTACGACATGGGAGAGTCATTGGGTGGGTCAATGTCAACCATTGCGATTGGTGAGGAGGAACTCTCTTCGGGGAGCATCCACGTTTTTGCAGTGAAAAGGGCAACTCCGAGCAAGACACACACTTGGAGCGTTACCGTCCATGCCAAGATGGTCCGCTTCCGCGTCCGCTTTTTTTGGAGAGATAGTCCCATCTTTTCGGCTATGATGTCACCCGCTTCACCGCCGGTAATAAGCGGACAATGTTCCACCGAACACAACGCCGGTGTTTCCGGCGGAACTTGCGGCAGTTCGTCGGGCAATTCCTGTGGAGTTTCCTTGACAACCGGCTGCGGGGGTGCTGGCGGAGGAGTGGGAGGCAGCACATTTTCTTCACCACAAACGGGGCAAACGAGCATCACCGCACTGCCGAATCCCGTGATGGAAAATTCGAATTCGCAGTGTGTGCAACGAATTTGTTTGTGGGTAAATAAATCAATCATGCCGCTTTGGGAATTGCCAGCGTCTTGTGTTCAGTGAAATTCAGCGTTGCCGGCATTTCTTCCGGCGGCCGGTAAGTTGTCAGGAATTTTTCAAGGTCGTCTTCGAGGTGAGCGAAAAAGTGTTGCCACGTTTGCCCTTTTGCTTGCCGGTACATCTTGATCGAGGGATGCCAAACCGAACGATGTTCGGAAGCAATATCAATCGTGTGTCGCCAATCCGCCCCTTCGGGAACCAACAGCCACGTCTTCACACCGAGTGCACCGGCAAGATGAGCCGCATAGCCGGGGGGGGTGATGACTAAATCGAGTGCAACGAGCAACGCTGCCATTGCATCGAGATCATATTTGAATGCTTCGGGAAACAGTTGCGGCACCGCACCGGTGCTACGAGGTAGATTCATGTCGTTTTGGTGCGAACCGTGTTGCAAATTGATCCACGTTGCTCCTTGTTGCCGCGACATCAGATTACGAACATCTTGCAGAGGCAGTGACGTTTGTTTCGGTGTTTCGCCCGTCCAAATTCCGTTCCAAAGGATACCGACTTTCTTGGCATCACCCAAACTGGACAACCGGGTTTGCCAACGGGCAACCCGTTCTTTGTCGGGAACGAGATATGCCTTCCGCAATGGAAAATCGTCGATGGACTGCCGAAAATGTCGAGGCAGAGATCCAAACGCAATTTGAGCATCGAGCGGAATTTTCCAAGGATTCCCCTCGGGATGAACATAATCGTCGGCAAGCGGCACGAAATCCGCTCGGGGAAACGAACGGCGAAAGAGTGCATGCAAAGATGATTCGCATTCGACGATGCAGTGATCGACACTGTTGATCAAGTCGGGCAAACAGGAGGCAAACATCAATTCCGCACTGATTCCCTCTTCGGAATACGCCAATACGTGGTCGGCACCGTTTTCCGGCGACCAATTTTCCAATTGATGCCGTTCCCAATTTCCGACCGAACTGAGAAACCGGAATTCCATTGCGTCCCAGCCGTCTTCGAGATTGCCGAGAGCGAGGAGCGATTTGCCGTAACCGTGGACGGCTTGCGGATACTCGGTGCCAAGCGGCAATATCCGTTGATAATAGGGGAGCGATTCTTTGTGCCGTTCTGCTTTTCGCAATGATTCGGCAAGATACAGACAGATGTCCGGCGAGTCGGAGTCCAATGTTTCGGCAGTCCGCAAGACTTCGGCGGCTTCGTCGTACTGATTCATATTCGACAAAATGAAACCAAGCGTCAACCAAGCGGAAGCGTCGTCCGGTTGGAGATCGGTCAGCGTTCGGAACCACTTCGCCGCTTCGGAGTATTGTTCCAAGTCGAAATGGAGTTGCCCGAGATGGAGCACCAAGTCGCCGTCGGGGGGGAACAGTTTTGCCGACTCGGTGAAGGCTTGCAGGGCTTCGCGGGGCTGCCCCAGCGTGCGATAGGAAAGACCGAGATGTAGGAGAATGGAGGCTTCCCACTGCCGATCTGGTCGGGATTCCTTCCGCAGGAGTTGCAAGGCTTGCTTGAAAAGGGCGATTCCTTCTTCGATTTCGTCTTTTTGGCAGAGTAAAATACCGAGTCCGTCGAGGGCACGGAGATTTTCCGGCTTCATTTGCAGGACTTCGCGGTAGAGTTCTTCGGAGAGGGAGAACTCTTCCCGCTGCAAGGCGGCATGGGCTGCGTTGATCTTTTCGTCGCAAGTCATGGCGTTGGGGGGGGGTAATGGGAAATGCTGGAAAATCCCTAGCAATCTCCGCTATCCCCTCCAATCGGCAAAAAAACCGGAAAAATTGATATAATCCGCAAAAATTATGTTAAAGGTGAAACTGATGAAAAATCACTCTATTACAGTTAAACACTCAAAAAACAAGGAAAGACGGTTTTCATACAAACTTGTTCCACAACCTCTCTCTACTGAATTTGACGACAATAGAGGTAACTCGTCCGCTTACCGGTTCAAGCAGCGTTTTTGGCTTCGTCAAGAGCAAGGCGGATTCGGGTAAAGGGTTCAAGCAGATCGATCGTTTGCGTTCTTCTTTTGATTTCCGCAACCAACGATTCCCAGGCGGCATCCTCCGTCTTCGGAACGGCAATCAATCGGTTGCCGATTCGGGTCTCACGCCACATTCCGGTATCGAGTCCCGGCACTAGGGGGATGGCAGACATTTCATCAAGGCAGGAAGCCCTCGTTTGGAGGCGGGCATTGTCGATCCCGAAGTTTTTGAGCGACTCGCTCAGTTCTTCAGAAATCTCGCGGGTTTGCGGAACATTGTTTCCTTCTGCGTTTGTGGATTCCCCGAAAACATAGATGATCGGAGTGGAAACGAGCGGCTGCGCCGGCAGAACAGCGGCACGGTTTGTTAAAACAGCGAAAACAGGCAATTTAGAGCGTTGAATGAGTGTTTGAGCAATTCTTTCACCGTACAGGAACGGTTGAAAGGTATTGCCGTAAAGGATTTGCTGAATTCTGTTGGTGGACAACGGCATCGTGCAGTGAAATTCCAGCGGACGACCCGACCCGTTCAGGACGAGATACCCGCCAATCAAACTGCTGGGAGATTGGTCGATTACCGTCAAAAAGCCCAAATTTTCTGACATCAGGGGGAATAAACGGAGTCCGTACAGTACTTATCTGCTACCTCTATCGGTAAAACACGATGCAGAAATCAAGGGAAGCCCAAAAATGACTATGGTTTTTACCATTCTGGGTATCGCTTGCATCTTTTCGACACTCGCCAGTCGAAGCACTTCGCGTCCCTTGTGTGGAGTGGCGGCAGGCAAAAACTGGACAGGTGAATAAGGTTTCTACACCCTTTTAGTCGGGTGTGTAAAACGTTGGGCGGAATCGGCAAACTCCCCCCGATTGACATCGGAACTGTGTCCCGGCAGGAACCGCAATCGCCGAGCCTTTAATCCCTGCGGAAATAGCGTCCTGTATAAAACTACCTATTTTAACATCAGGATTCCGCCGAAGGTTTTACACACCCCTTTTAGTCTGACTGGCAGTCCAGGGGTTGCCATCGCCGTTTCCATTCGCTACAATGGGTATGTGCCGGTGGAATTCCACTGCGGTTCTAAGTCCCCATTAAGGTTACACTATGTCAACTCCTCATCCCGAAACGAATTCGTCTTCCACACCTGAATCGAAACCCAAGCAGATTGCAGAACCGATCTATACCCACTCCGTCTCGTGGATATGGTTCGTTGCCGGTCTGGTTGGTGTTCTCGGACTCGGCGGTGCCGTCGCGGGTATCTATCTTTGGCAGACGACACACATGGCAGGCAATATACTCGAAGTTGCCGATGCGATGGTCAAGCAATCCGACGACTATAAAGCGCAGATGGAACAGACGACCGACCCTGCGGTAAAAAAAGACTTAATGAGTGAATCGATTAAGGAACGCTCTCAGGCGGCAAACTTGTTAGACCAATACCGCCGGGCAAATCCCGAAAAACCCGTCGCAGAGGTTCTCACAAAATTGTATGCTATTTTGGAAAGCCTTTACAAAGACCACGGCGAAGGAACGACACCGCAGGGACTGCAACGCGGCAGACAGTTGAGTGAACTTGCGGTCGAACTGATCCGGAATGTTTCCGAAGGAGATTCTCTCGTATACCGGAAACGGTTGCTCGAATTGGATTGGGACCGCCAGTACCTTACGGGAATCATTGACCGGGGGAAACAATTGCTTGAAGCCGCCCGGAAGGCAGGCGATGCCGAAAACTATGATGCCATGCGTTACATCGCGATGGCACTTTTTGACCACCTCCCTGTGGAACCCTACAATCCGAGAGACCTATCGTTGCCTACCGGAACATTTGATGAAGCACTGGACACACTCTTAGGAAAACTTAACGCACTGAAACCAGAGGATATTGAGATTGCGAAACGTTATGCCGAATTCGTCGTCAGTATGGACCATCCAGATGAAGTCCGGCGGCGGCGCATCGCAGAATGTGTCAGTGAACAGTTGGATAAAAAAGATGCGCCTACTCGGCTCGCCGAAGCAAAAAGGATCATTGACGGTATGGTCCAACGCAACAAAGATAATCCTGATGCTTATCTTGCCCGCTATCACTTCAATACGTTCCTCACAAGCGCAAAAATTGCGCCGGCAAGCGATACTTTGGATCTGGCAAATCCCGATCTGGCAACTGTCCTGAAACTGGCTCCCGGTAATGCCGAAGGTCTGATTTTGTCCAGTCTCGATGCGCTCCGGCAAGCGGAGATCGCCAAAAATAACGACGAGCCGGACCGCGTTGCCGATTGGCAGAATAAAGCGGAAGAATTTTTACACCAAACAGTCAAAGCCAATCCGGCTGACCCCTTCGGTTATCAATATCTTGGAGACTTTTTGTTGTTCGTCAGACAGCAGCCGATGGATGCAATTAGGGCGTGGGAGAAGGGACTCGAAAATTCCCACCGTAGCGGAGACGAGGAGTTAATCGGCAGATTAGCCTTGGTTCTCCTCGGCCAAAAAATGGTTGACGAAGTCCGGGCAAAACTGACGACTCTTGATCGCGCCCTCCCGGAAATACGAATCACACGTTCGTCAAGCGATTACGAGAGAATCAGACAGATGCGTGAACTACTCGGTGCCCAATTGTCAAATACGGAAGCGAATGTTGCCGCTTCCAAAATCGAAGAAGCACGCCGGGCAAATAACACCAGAGAAGTCAAACGGCTGTTCAACGTGGTTCAAACGAAAAAGGGAGAAGCCATGCAAAATTACGAAAAAGTGCTTCAGAATTGGGGAAAAGACCCAAACCACTATATTTTCTTGAACGAGAAAAAAAGCGTCTATAACATTTTGCTCCCGGAGTCGCTGTTGCAACTCGGGGATTTGAAAATGGACTGGGGAATCTGGGACAAAGCCGTGGAATATTTTGAGCGGGCACTTCCGATTCCCTCGGCTGATGTACAAAAAAAGGCACTTTTCAAACTGTCGCTTGCACGCCAGCAAGGGGGACAGTTGGACGCAGCAGCCCGGACATTAGAACAACTTTCGCGTCGCAGTCCAAACGACATGAATATCCGCTATATGTACGCATCGCTTTTGTTCCGTTCACAAATTGCATCCAATTCGGCTGACCCAAAAGTGCTCGATGATGTCGAAAAGGAATTTAAAACCCTCGAGCAACGCCGTGACGAATTGACGCAGCCATGGGCTGTTGACATTCGACTCATCCATTTGGGGATTGCCCGAGCGAACCTTTCTAATTCAGCGGATACCATCGTGGAAGCGATGAAAGAAGCCGCCCGTAAATTCCGGGCTCTTGAAAAACAAACTTTCCCGCCCGATAAAGACGGCAATGTAAAAAATTACATCGACGATCCTGCTTTCGTCGCAGAAATGGTCGGAATTTACAGCAGTTTGACAGAACTGAATGACTTCAACCGTTTACTGAAAATACTGAGGGCGTTTCCTGAAGGGGAAGATGCCTACTTTGTTGCACGGATCAATGATTGTCTTCGCCGTGAAGACAAACCCGGTGCGGTTGCCATCATTGAAGAAGCCGGTTCGAGTACCCGGCTTACAGCCGCCAAAAGGGAACAATTTGTTTCTTTGCTGCAATCGCTAGATGAAGCCCCAGATGCCAAACAAGCACTCGATTCAACTTACATTCAGTTGAAAACGACGTTCGACGAAGAACCGGAAACGCTCAAACCGCAGGCGTTCTTCATATTGGCAGCCATGTCGCTCGATAGAGGAGATATGGAACAAGCGGAAAAAATTAAAGAACGTCTCGCAATCTTGGAAGGATCGGACGGCAGAATGACGCGATACATCGGAGTCAGACTCATGCTTGGCGAAAAAGACCCCGACTATGCCCGAATGAGAGAAATACAGGAAGATATTGCCGGAAAGGAACCGAAGTGGGATATGGGGCATCTTCTGCGTGCCATGATTGAAGAACAATATCTGATCTCGAATCCTGAAGATATGGAGGCACGCAAAAAACTGGTCGAATCTTATCAAGCCGCAACGGATGCAGGTAACATGCGTGCCGAGGTCTGGCAACGGCTGGTGAGTCTCCTCGACATGATTGGCGAACCTGAAAAAGCAAGGACCGCTATTCGCGATGCAGCACGCCGCGGAATTATGTTGGAAACCCGAACCGGTCAACTCCCGCAACCATACGGCAGAATGTACTCGCAAGTTCAGGATGCGATTGCAAATGAAGATGCAATCGAAGCCGATACGGTTGCCAGACAGTGTCTCCGGTTGGCAGAAGTCCGCAACGAGAAGCCCGAATTGGTTTTCACGCTGAACCTGGTATTGGGAAAAGTATTTTTAGATTCACAGATGTACGCAAGTGCGATTCGGCACTTATCCGAAACAGCCAAACGCGGCGGAACCTATATTTATCCGCTTGCCGTCTGCATGGCAAAAGCCGGCAATGTTGACGATGGTTTTACGTTATTGTTGAACGAAATAGACCTTGTCCCGTCTGACATGCCGAAACTGTTGCCCACCGTTTTGGTTCTGCTGGATCAGGTTCAACCGTCGGAAGAAGTTTACGAACGGATTGACCGTTTAATGAACCGCATCGAAAGAGGAGAACGCTTGACCCTCCGAGGTACCCTGGCTGCCTCGGATGAGAAAGATCACTTTGTCCCGCTTGGGACAAGATGGACTCCGTCCCGAAAAATACAATCCCTTGTGATCCGCTTTCCTGAGCAGACCGAAAATTTTGATCCTTCGGGACTGCAATTCGTTTCCCCAGAAGAACTGGGAGAAGAAGAATAACTTGGTGTGTTGCCGGATTGGTAGTGCCGGTATTTTTACATTATTATTTCTGACATAACAACCTCAGCAGCCGCCCGGCGGCTAGGGTTGTTTTGTCCGGAGAAATAAGGTAAAAATGTGGTGTTTGAGAGATGGTTTTAATGAAAAACAATTAGACGGAATTGCACTTTACCATTTAGTCCCATTTTTTTCGCTCCTCTTGGAGCAAAAGGAGGTTAATATGACACGTTTGACAACAATTTGTACGTTTTGCCTTTGTACGGCACTGTTTTGTTCTGCCGCGTTGTTCGCACAAAGTGTCGGCAGACCGAAGATTACGAGTATCTCCGGCGGATTTTTCGCCGAGTGGGATACCCCCGTTGAACTGGCAGCAGTTCAACTCGACAAAAAATTGGGCGGCATTTTCGAAGTGATGTTTGATGTGCCGTCCGTCGCCTTTATTAGCGAAGTGATCGATAGAAAAACACCGTCGGTACCTGATGCCGAAGTGGTTACGGCACTGGCGGGCTATTGGATTACCCGCGGTAAACCGGAACGGGCGATTCCTCTCTACGAGGCGAGTCTGAAACAGGGGGAACTCGATGAACCGAGGACTTTGCTTTTCCAGAACAATCTGGCAATGCTCTACTCGCGGGCTCAACAACACGATAAGGCATTGGAAGTCGTGAATAATGCGTTGGAAGCAAAGAAGGATCACGTTCCTCTGCTTAACACGAAGGGACTTATTTTGTTGAATAGCGGAAATCCTGAAGAAGCCGTAAAACCGCTGTCAGATGCCGTCGAGTTGTCTTGCCAGGTCCCCATTTATTGCATGCACCTTGCTGTCGCCTTAAAACAGTTGAATCGTGATACACAGGCACGGCGGTGGCTTGATCCTGTCCGGGATCAGTTGATTGCGTCCGTTCCGAAAATGACAAAAGAAAACAAGGCGATGTTTGACGAACTTCAAACCCGCTTACCGCCGATTGCACAATAGGCGGTGCTGAATAAACTATTCACTTTACCAACCTTTAATCCATTATGAGTAAAAGAACGACCTCGCTGATAATCGGTATTGTTGTCATCGCGGCGGTTACCGCTGTGGTTACTTACGCTTCCGGCACATTGTTCGGCCGTTGGGGAACGTTTCAAGGACTGGTCGAGGCCCGTGAGACTCTAAAACGGTTGCCGATGCAAATCGGTGCCTGGCAAGCCGAAGAGAACAGAGAATTGGATAAGGATGCGGTAACGATGCTCCGAATTCAAGATTCGTATATCTGCCGCAGATACAAACATGCCGAGACGCAGGCGGTTGTTCACGTTACTATCATGGTAGGACCCACCGGAAAGGTAACAGTGCATACGCCGGAGGTGTGTTTCGGCGGTAAGGATTACGAAAAAGAAGCGACACGTTCGTCCGTTTCGATCCCCGTTCAACTACTGGAATCGGGAAATGAGATCGTTGATTCGTTCTGGAAGATCAGTTTTATCGGCAGGTCATTGGACTCAAAAAACCGTATTTCGTTTTATTATGCGGTGAGTACGGGCGATATTTGGAGTGCCGTAGAAACTCCGCGTTCCACTTTTCAGACATACCGTTATGTCTATAAATTACAAGCCGAGGCATATTCTGAATCCGGTGACGGCACCGACAACGTCAAAAAATTTCTGGACGATTGCTTGCCCGTCATTCACGAACACTTGGTTCCGTATAGCAAATGATGTTGCCGGCTCTTTATTCCCGCTCTTGTTGCCAGTAGGCTGGCCGGTTTTCAAGACTGGTTTTGGCGGCGGAACGGACATCGGAATTCTCGTCCCGATGGAATGCTTGCACAAGTGCGTTCCGGCTTTCGTCCTGCCGTCCGGCAACCAACAATTCTGCCGCCTTGCAACGCAACTGAGGGGTCTCGTCGCCAGCAAGAATGTTACACAAAACGTCTTCGACGAGCAGGACAATCTCCCGGCAATAGTCGATACACAAGAGTGCCTTTGCCCGGACCATCGGTTCGCTTGCGTTTAACATTTTCGTCAGTTCCGCAGGAGTCTGCTTGTCCAACTGCCTCACGACGTTGAACATTTTGCGGCGGCCGTCGTCATCTAATTGGTCGAACGTCTGGATGAACCGGTTAAACCGGAAATTCGGAAGCAATTTTTGAATCGTGTCTCGAACTTCTTCATGCGGACTCTCTATGAACTGCATCATCCGAGCCGCCGCACCGGGTATTTCCCTTGCATTCAACTGCATCAATGCTTCGATCTGCACCAATGGATCGTCATCGCCCGACGCTTCCCAAACGAGCCGGTCAATTTCCGCCCCGGAAAAAGCGGATAATGCGGACAAAGCCGTCACGCGTCCCTCCCCTTTGCCGTATTCAAAAATCTTCTGAAGACAAGTCTGCAATTCATCTGCATTAGTGTTTATATTTTGCAACAACAGAATGAGTCCGCACTGGGCTTCTGCATCGAACCGGTCCAAGAAGGAGTCGATTTGCCCCGTCCACGCCAACGGCGGTAAACCCGCCAGATTTGTTTTCAGTTCCAGAGTCAGCGGCTTTTTAATGCTCTTAAAAAGTGCTGTTAAAAAAGGGATGTCTGCTCGTTCCGAAATGATTTGCGGAACAATTTGCGGCGGATTCAAACGTTCCAAGCACCGGGTGATTAACAGGAATAGATAAGCATCAGATTCTTTGAGTAATCGGCGATAAGCAGCAGCATAAACCGGCGCATTGGGAAGCCGAAGTTGCAAATACAGATCCCGGTCAATCCCGGCTTCCGAAAAGAAGGGATACAAATATAAATAAACGGTGAGGGTTAATTCGTGCCGGGTGAAACGGTATTCCTTCACTTTTTGTATGAGAAGTTTGGAAAATTCGGGGAGCAGCGCGTTGTAGAGCAATTGGTGTTCGCTGGGATCATTTTTTTCCAAAGCCAACGCATATTTGTTGAGAAATTTGAGGAAATCATTA
>Ga0082212_10006219_pt1 | contig 16103 bp, 8 predicted proteins | sample TergutNt197P3_FD_71548 | JGI IMG/M metagenome (GOLD analysis project Ga0082212, IMG submission 71548) | Neocapritermes taracua P3 segment gut microbial communities from Petit-Saut dam, French Guiana - Nt197 P3 | ecosystem: Host-associated > Arthropoda: Insects > Digestive system > Gut ... | reverse complement strand
TATCGGTTTACCGAATAAAACGGCAAGTTCACTGCAAATTATCTGCGGGTCAGAGTGTTGCGAAAAAATTGTTTTTGCTGCCAGGTGGTCTTTGTTTTCAAAATTAACTTCAAAAAAATATTTGAAACGTTTGCCTAAATAACGGACGGCAGAGGTTTTGCCAACCTGCCGGGCGCCACGAAGCATCAACGGCTTGCGACGTTTATCACTACTCCATTGTTGTAGTTCGAGGTCAATTTTTCGCTTATAATAATTCATAGACAATTGTTTAATTAGTGAGGCACAAAGATAATAAAAACAGGAGAAAAATCAAAAATAAAAATCCGGTTTTTTATTTTTATTTTATATATGCCTGTATAATAAATAAATACATAATTATTCTGTAAAAATACTACCCGAAAAATACTGTAAATCCGTAAAAATACTACCCGAAAATCACTATGAAAACGTAAAAATACTACCCGAAAGAGCATTACTTTCGTTGATTGAATTGCATATCAGGAATGGCTATGTTGCGTACGAAAAATAATAACAGGTCAATCGTCAATCGTCAATTTCACAAAACCCAGAACATAACTTTCTTCATCCAACCGTCGCGTTTTTGGGAAATCATATTGTTCGTATACTCTATGATTCGGGCGGGAAGCGGGTACGACGACCTCCTTGAAATTGCGTAAAGTCTCAGTCCATGCGCCGGTAATGAACCTCCAACCTGATGCTTGTCCGATACGCAACACGCAGGATTTTCCAGCTTCGCACCGGTTGACTTCCTGTAACATCTTTTTCATTTCTTCCATATAATCATCTCTGTCGGTTTTATCAACTTCATTCCAGTAATTTATTTCTTCCTCCACTAATTGACGGGTATGCTCATTAATCATATTAAATAAATAACTTGGAGAAGATACCGGCAGATCGCCTGTTTGCGGATAATTTCTCTTTACGAAATCGTAATACTCTTTTGATATTTTCAACTGAAATTCGCTTGCCGTCTTCATTCCTATGGCTTCAATGATCTGTGATTTCGATTCGTCCCATAAACTGTCTTCGCGTTGTCTGATATTCAGGCTGACCAGACGTGTGGCTATTTCTGTTTCCTTTGCAAAATAAGCATCGCCAACCCGTATAAAACGAAAGACATCGCTATTCGGGTCGTCACCGAAGAGTTCTTTTTCGATTGGCGTCGCCTCGATGGCTGTTCTTCCTCGATTATCTATTTGAATTTTATTTTCCTTATTCGAAATGGAGCTTGCCAACGACGCCAGAATAGCTGTCCGCATGGCGCCTTTGATAGAACTTCCGGGAATATAGGGCAGTCCCAATCCATTATGAATGCACTCTTTCAGGGTGTCGTTTGGATTTATTTTGCAAAAAAGTGGCATTCTGCGTTTGGTATAGTCTTTTGATTTGGCTTCGGGTGCAAAACGTTTGAGAAATTCTCTTACATTTTCTCTCCTTCCAATGGCTTGAAGCCAACTGTCCAAATGCAGTTCGCCTAACAGTTTCCATACTTTTTCTTCCGAAATAATGACCAAATACGGTTTGGAAATATCACCTTTTTTAATGGTCACGCTCACGAAGTCCGTGTTATGATACAATATGTTCCCCGAGCCGACATGCACGGGCGTTAGCGTTTCGATCTTTATCTTACTCATGGCTCATTGATTTTTACAGGAATGTAAAAAGGTCGTCCGCTTCGGAAAACGGGGTGCATCCGTCCGTCGTTCCATGCCGGAGCCAAATCGACGATTCGCCCTGTCAACGGTTTGTTCACCGGAAACAGCGAGCCGACGTTAAACATGTAAACCGACCGTTTGCGTAGATGCCGAAAACTTTCCTCCTCGCTTCCGGCTATATATCCGCCTCGCAGCAAGAGTTCATATCGTGCTGCTTGTAATCGTAATTTTTTCATTTCTTCTTTTGCAGGGATATAAAGAGACAAAAGCATTATCTGATTGGCATCGGGTATATCCGGCAGTTCCAAGGTGTCGGCTTCCGTTTCAAATTTTCCGCCGCCGACATTGCGGTCGGTGCCGAGGCCCGCCTCGCCCAGCAATTGGAAGAGATTCAACAGCTCGTCGAACCGTTCGCCCTGCGCGTCGGTCAGACAGTACAGGCCGGCCTTTTCGTGAAAATATTTCCAGTTGAAAAAGAATGGCGTCGCTTCTTCATTGTCGGCGCGTGGCACGCTGACGCGCTGATTCACCTGCGACCGATACGGTTTTTCAAATCCTTCGGATGTGGCAAGTAGAAAATCGTCCTTCACCTGTGATTCATCAATCAACACTTCATACCCTCGAACAAGGTCACTCCAGAGCGCGATGTCAACATATTTCAGTTTTTTCAACAGTTTACGGTATGCATAATCTTCCTTACCCGCAACTTTTACATGTATTTTCCCTTGGAACTTAGGCAAGAAAAAGGTGTTTTCCCAAAAGGGAAACGCCGAACTGATTGTAAACGATTGAAGAAACGCTTCGACGCCGTCAGTTTTACCATGCTGGATGCGTATGGCTGCCAAAGCGGCCGAAAGCGTATCGCTGTGCAAATCGGACGCCGAAAAATCATACTGGTTTTCTTTGCCTGTCCCAATATGCAATGGCGTAAGGTTCTTCAACTTGATGATACGGTAGGTTGGCATGGTGCTTAATATAATTTTACAATACCATTGTCAACATCCATATCAATTTCCACCTGACCGTATCCACGCGAGCCATGACCGCCGAGATAATCGTCATGAAGCAACTGAATCGCTTGCTTTAACGTTTCTTTTAATTGATTTTCATTATCGTTTTCAAAAACATTCAACACCATATTCAACTTGAACTTTGCCCCGGCGGGTACACGTTCAAACGTGCGCGGGGTGGCTTTTGCCGTTATGCGGTCGATGGCGACTTCTGTTTTGCTTTCGGTATAGGGCAAATCGGTGTTGTTGAAAAAGTTTTCACCTATGCCCAATGTATCGTCACGGACAATAAGTTCGGCGTCGCGAACAATCAGGCGTGAAGGTCGGCTACTGTCCATATCGCCGGAGATGCCAAAGAGTTTCCCCGCTTTCGACCTGTGGTCGATGGTCGGCTTGCCATTGTTGGTTTCGCCGTATGCAATTTCCACCAGCGCTCTCATTTTTCCTTTCAGTGAACTGCCAGGTATATAGGGAATGTTATTGACAGGATTGCGAATTACAAACTTGTCGGGGCCGCCGATGTTCAGCGCGGCATTGGTTCCGCCGATATGCAAACCGGTCTTTAATGTGATTATACCGTTATAAACAATTTTCTTTATTAATTTTATATGTGACATAATTTATAATTTAAGATTTATAATATTAGATGATTAGCGGTTGATATAGTCTTTTCCTCCATATGCCTTGTGATAAGCCAGAATGGCTTCCATGAAATTACAGAAGTTCTGAAAACTTTTCTGGTCGCTGACGTCGTGCGAACTGCGGTCGAAAATGAGTTTGAACAAATGCAATCCGTCATTTCTATTTCTGTCCTCGCGTCCAAAGGCATACGCCACTTTCGGTTTCAGCAAAATGAAAGCAGATTTTTCCTTTTCAAAAGTACTCATCTGAATACGTTTTATTTCTCCATAAATACTACGAATTTTAGAATTGGTCAAACCTTTTCGTACCATAAATTCACCTGCCTTTTCGGCATAACCGATTAAATCTTCGTCGGCTTCCTTTGTGATCCATTCTGGATGGTAACGCAACTCTTTAAACTTCCGTTCAGCTTGTGATTCGCGCGGTTGTTCGACATTGGCAGCATTGCCTTTCTCTTTCTGCTGATTCTTGCCTAACCCGCCGCCTTGATTTTTTTTGTTTTGGTAATCTTGCATAATTATTGTTTTTAGGATTTTTATTTATCTTTTCTTATCTCGAGTTCAGCCCATCGCGCAGCAAAAGCCCACAGTTCCAATGAATGGTAGTCAGTTTCCATATATTTGCCGTTAAGATACCGTTTGTTTCCATATACTTCTGTTATGCAGTTATCTATCAGCGCATTTAAGATTCCGCTTCTTATGCGTTCTTTCATTCGATTCAAATCATACACAAGCATCCAGTAGGTTTTGATATTTTTTATTTCATGTGCATTTATGCCGGCATTGGCCGCGTGTGCCATTATTTTGGATAATAACGTTTTGTTCCCGACTTTTACAAGTTCATTCTTCAAACTCTCCACGACCGGAAATTCAGTTTCCCAGTTCATCGGGAAATCCATCAATGAGATACTGTTCTTGGACAAACCCAAACCTGTGACTGTGTGGTTTTTGGCTGCCTTTTCTTCGTCTGCGCTTTCGTCTGCGCCTTTCATGATCGGATACTTGGCGGGGATGATGGCGATACCTCCCGAAATGCCGAAGTTCGGATTGTAGCAGGTAAATTCCCTGAAATCGCAGTAGATTTTTTTGGAAATTTCGATGACAGAATCCCAACTGCCGACGACAAACAAATCGTCGCCGCCGCTGTAAATGATGAGTGAACGGTCGGGATCAGTCTCTTTCCAAATCACATTCAGATATCCTGAAAAGAAATAATCAAAAGAACGGCTTAATGCTGCAAAACGCGCTAAAGAGGCTCTATTGTGCGTAATACCCGACTGAAAAATCCGACCCAAATTATCTACATCCATGCGTAACACGCCCAAACGTGAAAAATTCAGATTTTCGGTCATATCCTCAAATGTCTGACCGTAATATTCGTTTCCGCCATACAACTGAAATTCATACGTGTTGTTGTTGCCGCCAACAGTATATTTAAAATCGGGCTTATTGAATCGTATGATTGAAACGTTATCAACCGATTGTGTAAATTCATCTTCTTTCGCAAGATAATAGTAGAATCCCAAATCTGCCGGATTGACAGCAAACTTATCATGCCAGTAAGTCAGTTCGGCTTCAGATACGATCATCAAATCGGTATCGTGCAGCCGTATGCCCAACGCTATCTGGTTATAAGTATTTTGCTTTATAAGAACATCGCCTGCAATTTTCTTTCGCTTTTCGTCCGGCAAAAATTCTTCGCCTGTAATCCTGTCGCGCTGAGCGTCGCCTCCCTGCATCAATGGCTCGAAAAACTTGTCATAACCGTTTTCAATTAAGTCTGCAAATTTGCATGACTTCCGCTTTTCGCGTCTATTAAAGATTTCGTCCCAGACAGTTCCCAGATTTTGCGCATTTTCCTTGTGCAGTAACTCGTCTTTTGAAACCGAAATGGAGGCTATTGATACAAACAACGCCGTACCAAACGTGGCAAAGAATTTTTCTTCAATGATTTTTTTAGCCTCCTGCAGTTTTTCTGTTACGAACGGTGTGTTGGGCGCAATCAGATAAAAGGAGCCTCCGGAATTGTAGACCACGTTTGCCTGAAACAGATGAAGCGCTTTCAACAAATAACGGACAACTGCATCTGAAAGAATACGCAAAAAGAATGAACGTCCTTTCAGGTTTTTACCGGCATATTTTGAAACAATCTGGTAGATATACGACTGAATCCCGCTAAAATCGCCGCCTATCAACAGGAACGGGCAGTCATTTTCGGACGAACCGGCAGCATCGCTTTGCCGGTAATCATACAGGCAAACAGCCAGCGCTGCAGTCGTCTTTAAATGGTCGTACAGCGATACGTCAGGGAAATTGATCGTACTTGCCGGAATACAGGTTGTATATTTGTACAGCAAGTTCAACAACGATTCGCTAAAAGCACGGTATTCATTCGCACGAATTAATTTGAAGTCGTCCACAAAACCGTTCCATAAACGTTCATAATCCGGATCGTCTTTGAATTTCTCATTGGGGTTAAACTGGTCTTTTGGGAAAAAATCTTTCGACATAGTCACTTTCATGACAGGCAAACGGTATCTGAGGTCTTTTGGACGAGGATGAACAGCCTCTAAAATCGAAGTCATCCGTATTTTTTTAAATGAATCCCAGTTCTGCTCGTCCTGCTCGTCTTTTAAAGCCTCTTCACGTTCCCTGTCCATACCCGACGAGAGACAATCCGCTTCCTTGACGATTTGTCCTAAAAAGGATAACTGATTGTTTTTCAAATGATGGCAAGCTGCCAGACTGTACAGATTATTTTCGTTTGTCATTTCTGCAAAATCCGCTGCGATCAAATTTTTAAAAACTGATTGATGGTCGTCAATGAATTGTGCCGTCCAAAGACAATGTTTATGTGAATAGTTCCCTTTACGTGACGGTAAAAAAGCGCCTTCCGACTTGCAGATTCCCGAAAGGAAACGGCTGGTCGCAACGCTTCCCGTATCCGCCCGCTGATAAAATTTCCCGATATCATGCAGCAATGCTGCCAAATAAAGATGTTCTCTTTCGTTTTCCATATTTTCGTTTCGTTTTTTTTCTCTTAGATTAATTTTCCGATTTGTTCATTCTTGCAACCGTCCCAAATCCATGGCTTACCCCAATTCCTAAACCAACATAATCGGGTAAAGAAACGTTTGTCCTGAATTTCAGGTCGAACGGTAAAAACATGTGATTTTTGTATTTTACCTTCGCTTTTTCTTCCAGTTCCGTTATAAGGCAAACAACTTCCCTGTCGAAGTCAAGTCCGAGATGTTGTGCAAAAAAGAGGATGTTTGACTTCAAAATGTGTGCGATAAAGCCATGTCGCGCTCCGTCGTCTGTCATTTTTTGATATTCAAGACAATTTTCTCTGCTTAATGGTAAATATCTGCGTATCGAATAAGTGAAAGCCGTTTCCCACGCCTGAATGATTATTTTTTCGGCTTTTACCGAATCTATCCCGAATGTTGCCTGCTTCCCGTCAATAATCAGTTGACTGCCTGCTTTTTCGTTTACCGATTCGAAAAATCCGCCAATATGCTCCGTTCCCTCGCCAATACAAATCAGGGTTGCCTGTCCGTTTATTCGTTTTAACTGTATGTCCGGATAGACATACGGATTGCCGCAAAGCATAAACTGATGAAACCGGTCTTTATTATTTATTGACCTTCGCGTAATGGCATCAACATAATAGGGGATGTCGCCTTGTCTGATCTGATCTTTAAACCGGACATTCAAGCGCGACAATTTTACGAATTTCGATTTGTTCTCTTCCAACAAATCGGTTTCCGTCAGGCGAACATAACCGGCTAAAGTCTTTTCCTCGCTTTCCACTTCGATTTTCTGATTTTCATCCATTCGATTCATGTGATATTTTACCTCAACTTCAAACCTTCCCATTCCATAAACCGTATCATTGCCGACGCCTAAAGCCGACATGAATTTTAATAAAGGGAGGTATTGTTCGAAATAGCCGGTATATACTTGTTCGCCGACATATCCGGCTAAAGGCATCTCGTTTTTCATCTCTTTCTTACGTGCGTTGGGTAGGCTTACATACCTGATATAGGCTGTTTTCAGTAAAGGTTGCCCGGCTTTGTCAAGATAATTTTCGCTGTCGGTTTCGTCAAAAAGCAATGGAAAATCGCAGTCTGGTTCTATATACAGTGAATAAAATTTTTGTATGCGGGCAAATGAAGAGCGTACCAGTTGGTAAAAACCCGGGAAGCGGTTCGTTTTATCCTGATAACTCATCCGGGTATTCTTTTTCTCCTTTAAACGATAGAGGATAACTGGTGTCAGGAAGCAAATTGTGAGGTCGGAAAGACGATTGGAGGCTTCAGGCTGTAAAAAATCAGAAAAACGAACCGGCGATGACGTGTTTTCAGTTATATTCAGTATATAAAAAGGTGTCATCGGCTTTCCGAAACCGCGATTGCACATCTTCCGTATGGCTTCAAGGAAATAAAAACGGTAGTCGTTGAAATGACCTATTAACAGTAAACTGAAAGAAAATGTTTCGTCTTTCCGTATGGTTCCGCAGGGGGTTGATGAATCAAAATGTGAGAAATTTGTCAGTACATATCCCTTTGGGAAACCTTCTTTCAGTTCTTTGTACAGGGGATGCGTTTCCGTCAAAGGAAAGGTGTCGATCTGCTCCCGAAGCGACAGTCCGGTTTTATGAATCCGGATATGTTCGGCGGCAAACAGCAGGTTGTTACGGACGACAGCGCCGGGCCATGCGTCGAAAACCACGTCATCTACAGGACTGATCGTAATATCAAAACGGTTGTAAAATAGTTTGTTAAAAAAAATCAAGTTGGTTTTCATAATAAAAATATGTAGGGATCACCAATCAATCCGTTACAAAAATTGTTACAAATATACAACTTTATTATTTGAATGCAAAAAAATGTACACTTTTGAACAGCCTTCCGGGATTGTGGATTTTAACCTTCAAAAACGGGTATTGGATGATGCTTGTGGGTGGACATAGCTTTTCGCGCTTCGATTTTAAGGTCTGTTTCGGGGTTTCCTGACGTGCCGTTGATGAGGTAGGCGTCAATTTGCGTGTAGGTCATGCCCAGTTCGTCTTCATCGGTTTGCCCGTCCCATAATCCTGCCGATGGCTTTTTATTGATGATACATTCCGGTATTTCAAGATATCGGGCAAGCGTGTATACTTCCTGTTTAGTGAGCATGGCAAGCGGGTTCAGATCGCAGGCGCCGTCACCCCACTTGGTGAAGTAGCCGACAGTACGCTCGGCAAGATTGCCGGTACCAATGACAAAACGGCTGTCTGATTGCGCCAACTGGTAGAGGTATGCCATCCTCACGCGGGGACGAAGGTTCATACGACTTAATGCACTCGCTGCATCATTACATTTGCCGCTCGACAAACCGTTATGTTCGCCGCCCTCAATAGCTGCACATTTGAATAAGGGCGAATCAGTCGAAATAGTCAAAGCATCGACTGCTGGTTTGATGTCGAAAATATGGTAGTGAAAGTTGAATTGCTCAATCAGTTGTAAGGCATGATCCATGCTCTTCGTATTTTTCATGTCGTCGCCGTAAGGCATCAGTACTAAATGGACGTCCACACCGCCAAATTGACATAATCGAGCCACTACACTACAGTCAACCCCACCGCTCATACCCAGAACGACACCTTTATAATGTGCCTGAACCACCTTTTGTTTTATCCATACAGCCATCTTACCGGCATAGATTGATTTATTCCGGTCGTCAATAAAAAATGATTTCATCTGAAAAACTACTTTTTTGCATTTTGGTAGTCGGCTATGAAGCCGAGGCACATCCATTTGGCTAATGCCTGGCGATTATCGCTTGACAGGAAACGCTGCTGGTCGGAACTGTTTTGAATGTTTCCGAGTTCGGCAAAGAGACTGACAGGCGTGGTATTTTTTAACACATACAAGTCGCGGGGGCTGATCGTACCGCTAAAGCCTCTGTCGGCCTGATGCGCATGATAGCGATCTTTAAATGTTTCCTGCATGGTTCTTGCCAAATATTTACCGGAAGCGCTATCTCTTTTATAATAAAAGAAGACATCCAACTTTTGATTTTTACTGCGGCTATCCAAATGAATGAATACAGCCCTTTGGTACTTATCTTTTGATTGACGGGACAAAGCATTGATCTCGTCGCATCGTTGCTGAAGGCGTTTTACCTGATTGCGGGGTATCGTTTTTCCACGACATGTCTCGCGGTTGTAGTTTTTCAGGAATTGTTCGTCGCGTATGCCGTCGTACTTGTCTTGAATGATAATATGAACCGTCGCTCCCTCCATCTTCAGGTTACGTGCAAGTCGCAACATGATATCATATGCATATTCATTTTCATGAATGGCAGCGCCGTTGGCATATCCAATCGCTCCGCAGTCCGGACCGCCATGGCCGCTTACAAGGTAGAAGGTGGCTCCTTTTAGTTTATTGGAATTAATTGTATACTCGCTATATTTTTTTCCAAAAAGCGTCTCTACATTCACGTTACTTTTGGTTGTATTATTCCCGGAACTTTCGGTAATGAGGGTTGCTTTTGAATTTGCGGCACTACCGGTTATGGGAGGTAAAGTATAGGTGACGCCTTTTAGTAAAGCATAATTCTTGCCGAATTTGTTTTTATTCAATTCGACGAAACTATCATAATGTTCTTTCGGATTCCTGCCGTTATTGCGCAGGAACTTGTAAATTCCTTCCCCTTCCTTTGGTTTAGCCGTCTCTGCCGAAAAAACTAAAAAACCGCAAAACAAAAACAAAAAAAATGCCAATGTATATTTTTTCATGCCCAAAAAAGTTTATCAGCAACTTCACATAATCTATGCTTCGTCACAAGTTCAATTATTCATTTTTCACTACAAATTCCGCTACAAAAATAGACAAAAAAATAATGCCGTGTATATTTTTTTGCAATATTTACGTTTATTTAAAATAAGAAAACTATTATTAACATCAATTTCCGATGAAAGTTTATTGATTTATATTATTTTTGCAAAAAAAATAGCGTTATGAAAAGAATTTTATATTTTACATCAATTTTTTTGTTTGCAATATCTTATTGTGTTTCAGCACAAAACAAATCATTAACAGGTATACACATGAGTAAATACGAAAATGAATGGACGGAAGTGGAGCAACTTCGCAGGCAACAATTACCCGAATCATTGCTACCTAAAGTCGATGCGATTTACCGGGCGGCTTTAGCAGAAAATAATTATGAACAGTTGCTCAAAGCGATTATCTTTCAACTGAACAGCATCGGTATTCTGAAAGAAAACGACGAAGGCGCCAACCTGATTTTCAATACGCTGAAAAAAGATGCGGAATCGTTGCCCCAACCTTCAAAAGCCATCGTTTATTCCATGATCGGGCAGATGTACAGGGATTATTATTTGCAAAACAGTTATATGGTTAATAACCGGACAACTGTACTTATCGAACAAACGGACGTCCGGACAATGGATGGTCGAACCATTACGGAAGAAGCCATCAAATACTATAAACTTTCGCTACAGGAAGCCGAAATCTTGCAAAACGAACCGATCGAAAACTACCGGGCGATTTTACTGCAAAACAAAGACATCGGTTACCAGCCAACGCTGTACGACTTGCTGGCAAACAGGGCGTTGGAATTTTATGCGGGTCAATTGGCTACGCTGCCAATCCCCCGGCAAGCTTTTGTGGCGAACAATCCGGATTATTTCGCGGATGCGCGCACATTTGTGGACATCGACATTCAAACCGAAGATACGCTTTCTCTCAATTATCTGTCGCTGAGAACCTATCAGGAGTTGTTGCGTTTTCATCTGGAAAAATCGAAGTTTGAGGTCGCGGAAAGCCAAGCAAACAGCGGGGTTGAAGCATTGATAGAGGTTGATCTGCGACGCTTAGTTTATCTTCGGAGTAACGGCGTTTTCGGCGATAATGAACAATTATATGAAATGGCGCTCGTCCGCCTGAGTAAAACATGTCAACCCTACAATCTGAATGTAAACATCCTGTATCGGCTTGCCGATTTTTACTTCAATCAGGGCGCCAGATGGAGCGTACAGAAAAAAGATGAATATAAATCAGGTTACATCAGGGCTTACGAAATATGCGAACGTATTGAAAAAGAATATCCAAATCAAATCAGCGAACATGTAAAAACGTTGAAACAAAGAATTTTGAATAAAGAGCTCAAGGTGAAGACGGAAAGTGTGCAACTACCCGGACAGCCCTTCCTCGCGATGCTGGAATTTAGAAATGTGGGAACCGTCTATCAAACCGTCTACCGCATGACGGAAGCGGAAGCAATTAAATTCAGGGAAAATCCCGGAAATCACAATCGCGACAAAGAGATTGCCGCTTTTGTAAAATCATTAAAAGAAACAGGCATCCATAGACAAACGAAACTTCCGACTACCACCGACTATCAAAAATATTTGACTGAAATCAAAATATCGCCGCTCGACGACGGATTTTATTTTGTCGTCATATCCGATACGCAAGACTGGCTGAAATCATCAACCGTATATGCAACCACCATGGTGCAAGTCTCACCGTTGATGGCACAGGACCGTTGCGTAGACAATACGATGAATGTATTAGTCACAGACCGTAAGACCGGCAAACCGCTATCCAACGCAAAAATAAGCCTGTACGAAAATAATAAACCGATCGTCACCTTTTTTAGCGACAAAGAAGGCGTCGCAAACGAAAAATTCCCGGTACGTAATTATATCCGACGTTATCACGTAAATGATGGGAAAAAGCAGTTGGTTGTTTTCAGTAGCGTTTATAACAGGAATAATTATGAAAAAGATGCAGTCTATGCGGCGACTTTTACTGACCGTTCCATCTACCGGCCAGGTCAAATTATTTATTTTAAGGCTATTATGTACGAAAAACCGGTAAATAACGACAATAAATTACTGCCAAACAAAACCGTCAATGTACAGTTTCGGGATGCGAACGGACAGGTTATTTCGGAGCAAAGGCTCACATCCAACGAATTTGGCAGTATCGACGGCAGTTTTACGATTCCGCAAGGATTGTTAAACGGACAGATGTATATTGAATTTAGCGGGTATGGAAGAACCTATTTTCGCGTGGAGGAATATAAACGTCCGACTTTTGAAGTGAAATTTTTACCGGTCGAGGGCACTTATGCCTTGAATGAACAGGTAAAAGTGACGGCAAATGCAAAAGCATTGGCCGGATATGCCATCGACCGGACACGAGTCCGGTATCGCGTGGAAAGACATGCCAGCTATCGCTATTTTTACGGCTTCTATCCCCCTAACGATGATTCGCGTGAAATAAGTTCCGGCGTTTTGAAAACAGATGAAAACGGGGATGTGTCCATCGAATTTACGGCACTGGCTGACGATGTTTCGGACGACAGAAAAATATACACCTATCTCGTGACAGCCGATGTGACGGATGTAAACGGCGAAACGCGAAGCGCATCCGTCAGCGTGCGTGTCGCTAACAAACCTTTTGTTGTAAGCGCCAGCCTTCCGGACAGGCTGTTCAAAGACAAAACGGATCAGTTCACCGTAGAAACGGCCAACCTGAACGGCGGTTTCATTCCGGCAACGGTAAAGGTAGAGATTGCATTGTTGAAAACGCCTGGCAATCCAGGAAAGGCTTTACGCCGTCGGGTATGGGACGACAATATTGATTTGCAGACGATTCCGGAAAACGAATTCCGCAAGGATTTTCCGATGGACGCCTATTACAACGACTTGAACCCCTATCAGTTCGATGTCCAGCAGACCGTTGCAGATTATACCATCGAAACGGCGGACAACAAAAAGTTGGATTTATCCTCGCTGAAGCGTTCGGGGCATTACAAACTGAAACTGACGGCCGACAACAAACAGGGCGTAATTACGGATTATGTCTGTTATTTCCATTTTTCGGACAACAAACCGGAAGCGATCGCCGACATGAGTCAATGGTTGACACAGGTCAAGGTGAAAGGCGAGCCGGGCGAACAGGCAGCGTTCCTGATTGGCGGCGGCGAAAAAGAATCATCCGTTTATTTCGAAGTGATTCATCAATCCAAAGTTGTGGAGGCGAAATGGATCAAGACGGGCATTATCCCCCAAAAAGTGTCATTCCCAATTCAGGAAGCACATCGCGGAGGGTTTACCGTTCAACTCAGCATGGTACAGAATAACCGGATTTATTCCGCACTGGCGCCAGTCAGTGTGCCTTTTACCAATAAAGAATTAGACGTTAAATTAGCCACTTTCCGCAATCAGTTGTTGCCGGGCGAAAGCGAGACATGGACGATGCAGGTAAGTAATCGAAAAGGCGAAAAGGAAACGGCTGAAATCGTTGCGTCGCTGTACGACGCCTCCCTCGATGCCCTGAACCCGCATTATTGGAGCGCTTACGGGATTTATCCGATGAGTTCGTACAGTTATAATTATCAATGGAATAAGTCTGCAATTCAACGCCTCGCCGATCAATCGTCCGTGAACAGAACAATGATCAATTATAACCTGCCTGACTTGCTGAAAGGGAAAATCTACGCAGATATCAACTGGTTTGATGCAACCTATAAAAGGGCGTTTGATGCTAATCGTCCGACGTTATTGCGAAGTTATAGCACGGGAGCAGCCGGAAGAGATTTTGTAGAAAGGGCACCGATGGCAGCTATGGCAGTAGCGGAAGAAGCGGTACCAATTGCTCAAACAGAAATGTTTGCCGCTCCGGAATCTGATTTTTTAAATGACGAAAGTAATGACGACGGGAAATCAGATAAAGCGCAAGTCCCATTGCCGGAAGTAGATTTGACCGCCGTCGCCACAAGAACAAACTTCAACGAAACAGCCTTTTTCTATCCTGTATTGCGCACGAATGAAAATGGAGAAGTGTTGATTGAGTTTACCATGCCTGAAGCGCTTACGCGCTGGAAACTATTGAGTTTTGCGCATACCCGCGATTTTAAAATCGGAGAATATACAAACGAACTGATCACGCAGAAACAAGTAGCCATCAGCGCCAATCCGCCACGTTTCTTCCGCGGGAACGACGTCATCGAACTGACGGCAAAAGTAAACAACCTGACCGAAACAGACCTCTCCGGACAAGCCTTGCTCCGCCTGTACGACGCCGTCACCATGCAACCTGTCCGCGTCATTGCAGTGAACGAAGCAATCCGGCAGCCCGAAAGCGCACAACCCTTCAACGTCAAGTCAGGCGGCAGCACCGGTCTTTGCTGGAAACTTATCATCCCCGAAGGCGTCCAGGCCATCACCTATAAACTGACGGCGCAAGCCGGTACGCATACCGACGGCGAAGAAAAAACCGTCCCCGTACTGACCAACTCCATGCTCGTCACCGAATCGCTTCCATTCAGTATCCGCGCCGGAAAGGAAAAATCGCTCACATTTACCAAATTGGTAAACAACAAGTCGAAAACGCTTCGCCACCACAGCCTGACCTTAGAGTATACTTCCGCGCCCGCATGGTATGCCGTACAAGCCATGCCCTACATCATGGAATATCCATACGAGTGTGCCGAACAATCCTTTTCGCGTTATTACGCCAATTCGCTTGCCACAACGATAGTTAACAAAACGCCGCGCATCCGGCAAATATTCGATTTGTGGAATACGCAGGAAAGTCAGGCGCTGCTGTCCAACTTGGAAAAAAATCAGGAACTGAAACAGGTCATGCTCGAAGAAACGCCCTGGGTCATGCAGGCGAAGAACGAAAGCGAACGCAAAAAACGCATCGGCTTACTGTTCGACCTGAACCGTATGAGCAATGAGATGAACCGCGCATTTAACAAATTCAGCAAGGCACAGAACAGCGACGGCGGTTTCCCCTGGTTCGAAGGCAATCCCTCCAACCGGTATATCACGCAACATATTGTAGCCGGTCTGGCTCATCTTGAAAAGTTGGAGGCGCTACCCGACAAACACGGCGAAGAAGCGCAAACGATTGTGCAAAAAGGATTAAGTTACCTTGACAATTGTATCGGAAACGATTATGACGAATTAATAAAACAGAAATCCGACCTCGAAAATCAACATATCGGCTCCATCCAACTGCATTACCTCTATGCGTGTAGTTTCAGCGGTCATCAACCGGAAGGCAAATACAAAAAATCATTCGATTACTACCTGCTTCAGGCCGGCAAATTCTGGGGAAATTTCTCGACTTACAACAAAGCGATTGCCGCGCTTGTACTTTTTCGTTACAATCAACCGGAAAAAGCCGGGATGATCATCCGCTCGCTGAAAGAATATGCACTAAAGTCCGATGAAATGGGTATGTACTGGAAAGACAATGTAGCCGGTTACTTCTGGTATCAGGCGCCCATCGAAACGCAGGCAATGCTGATCGAAGCGTTCAACGAAGTAGCGCATGACGGTGACGCTGTCGAAGAGATGAAAATATGGTTGCTCCGCAACAAGCAGACAAATGACTGGAAAACGACTAAAGCCACATCCGAAGCCATCTACGCACTGCTGATGACCGGCGGTAATCTGTTAGACGAATCGAAGCTGCTGGAAGTTGAAATAGCAGGCAAACCCTTACAGGAAGTCGTCATCGAACCCATTAAGCCCGAACCCGGCACCGGATATGTCAAAACAGGCTGGCAGGGTAGTGTCATAACCCCGTCGATGGGACGGTTGAAAGTCAAAAATCCGAATACCAAAGGAATTGCGTGGGGAGGCGTGTACTGGCAGTATTTCGAGCAGTTGGACAAAATCACATCAGCCGAAACAAACCTGCGAATGAACAAGCAGTTGTTTCTGCGTACATTGACCGAAA
>Ga0082212_10006218_pt1 | contig 16103 bp, 14 predicted proteins | sample TergutNt197P3_FD_71548 | JGI IMG/M metagenome (GOLD analysis project Ga0082212, IMG submission 71548) | Neocapritermes taracua P3 segment gut microbial communities from Petit-Saut dam, French Guiana - Nt197 P3 | ecosystem: Host-associated > Arthropoda: Insects > Digestive system > Gut ... | reverse complement strand
GGAATATCGGCCGCTCTTACCCCCGAAATAACCACCCGGTGCATATTGCTGTACGGCTCATAAGCGGGATTAAAACCTGCGGCTTTTAACCGATCGTAAGCCGTCTTGGCAAGATTCCTGTTTTCAAAGGCACCGACCTGCACCCGGTAAATCCCGTTACTGTTCGGATCGGGGATGTTCGGTGTAATTTTTGCTGCCCCCGCATTTGAGAGTACCGGTTGCTCATTTGAAAAAGAACGCCTTTCCGTCGGTGAACTTGCGGAACCGGGCCTGGGCGGCGGCGGAACAACAGAAGCCGCAGATGCCGGAGGTATAACAGGTGCCGAAGAAGCCGTCTGTCCGTCGCCGTGAATCTCAAACATATAATCCCGTCCGTTAACATTTACTGTAATCCGTATATTTTTTTGCTGTTCAAAAGTTTCCGGGGTAACAGTAACCCGTTGAGGCGGTGCGGCGGGTTGTCTGGGAGGCACCTGCCGCGTAACTACTGCGGTCCGTGGGGGACGGTTGGGAACGGCGGTTCGCACGGGAGGCTGGGGAGCGGGTCTGACAGGAGCGGGCGGAGGTGTTGGTGCGGAATAATCCGCTGTTTCCGATACCTCCGTGTTTTCGGAAAACACTGCGGCTACTGCCGGAGGAACTTCTGATGTCTGAGACAACCAGTCAGACGGTTCTTCTTCCTCATCAACCCATGAATCTGTCTCAGTCTCGGGAACCGTCGCCGCTAGCGGCGTTGCCACTTCAACCGTCTCCTGAGGCGCCGCCCATTGGGGCGATGTCCCTTCAGTTTCAATATCGTCAAAAGCATCGGACTGCTCTTCGGCAAATGCAACTGGGGACGATTCAGAGGACTCCTCGGGAGCTTCAATTGATTCAGGTGCCGATGCGACTTGATTGCTTACTACCTCCACTTTAACCGGCGTATGATCCAGGTCGTCAATATCCAAAAGCAGCGCCGCTTCTTCCGAAAGATGAATCGCCTGCCCCGGACTGCCGCTTACCCGGCCCATTACCCTGACTTCAATAGTTTTATTGTTATCCAGGTTTGTAACCTTGAGTGATGTAGATAAAGGTAACCTTGAATGATAAGCGGCAACATCCGTAGAATAAGTGGCATGTACCGCCGCATATTCTATCTGGCTTGCCAAAACGTTCCTGTTCTGTGCAAATACGAATATTCCGGGAACCGTTGCTAGAAATGCAAAAAAAAGACAACGGGAAAAAATATGTCTCATATGTACCTCTTAATCATTAGGCTGTAATTAATTATATTCAAAAAAACGTAATTTTTCAAGGCTTGCGAATAAAGTAAAATAATGTATAATAAAATACAAAAGGAGTGGATTTTATGGATGCAAAAGCACGGGAAAGCAACAGGTTAAGACAGAGAAAATACCTTGAACTGCACAAGGACGAAGTAAACAGTAAAAGACGGGAAAAGTACCACGAAAGAATCAGCCTTAAAAGATGTCCGCGTTGCGGTGGAAAGGTAAAAAAGGGCCGTACGCTCTGCACTGACTGTTGTGAATATATGCTTAATCTCAACAGAAAATACGCCAAAAGGAACAAAGCGGCCGTAAAGGCGGCTGCCGGAGCCAGAACCAAGGCAAAAAAGCCGCAAAAAAAACGTTAACTTTCGGACAGGCACGGTTTTCTAGAGTTTTATTCGTGGTGAGGAGGATTTAATATCCCTTTGAGCGGGATATTAAATACGAGACCAATTCTTATAGAAACGACGAACTCCGTTGCTCTGCAGCGGGGTTTGTCACTCGACCAAAATCCGGGTTAACATACTGCGGGAGTTCCCGGTAATGTCATGAACGACAATTTCCAGTATCGCCTGCCCTCTGTTAAGAAATATTTCGCCCACTTCAAATGCGGGGTACGGGGAGTACACACCCAATGCGGGGACAAGCCCGTCTCTGTTTACCATTAGTACGCCGTCTCGGGCACCTATCGTATCCAGCAGCAGCGTTCCGACTTCGACCCCGTTAACCGAACAAACGATCCTGTAAGGTGAATATTGTCCGCCTCTGGCATTAGGGGAGACGTCAACCGCATTAACCGCAATGGAGTACCTGTCCTGGCTCACCCTTATCTGACTGCCTTCCACCAGTCTGCCCTGGGTGTTGCGGAGTTGTACTCCCAAAATTTGAGAGAGCCTTTCACCTGAGAAAGGGGCGATAACCATTGAAGGATTCACCCAGCGCTGCTCCTTGCGATCGTACAGTAAAAAATAGAAACCGTCCCGGCGGGACCAGCCGGAAACACCGGCCAGGGCGACGGGGGTTCCCTGATCGATCTGCTGCAGCTTGACGTTTCTTTCTTCGTCCATATAACGGCCGTAAATACTCACCATTCCATCACCGTGATCTACGGCCGACCACGCACCAAGGGGGGACGGCAGCCTGGAAGCGGTATCCCCCCATGTACGGGAAAAAATGAGTTCCCCTTCGCTGGAGGCAAGTACCTGCCCCTGACTTTCAAACACCATCCCCAAAGACGGTCTGCCGTGATCGTTAAAGCCGAAATTCCGTATTACGGCGGCCTCCTGCGAAGGCCATTCCATTGCGAACAGAGGAAGAGAAGATAACATCGCCGCAAAAAAACATTTCCTTAATCTCACCCGCATTTGCTACCTCTTTTCCAAAACAAAAGACACAAGAGTTTGTCCGCCTCCGACCAGCAATTCGGAATCCATTCGGCCTATAAAGAAATCCCAGCTTTTGAACGGGGCCTTAAGCACTGTTCTTCCGGGAAGTTTTATACCGACCAGTTCCTTTTCATTACCTGAAAGGGTAATAATTGCAAACACAATTCCGCTGCCGCCTGTTGTGTCCAGGGTGCATATCTCCCCGTTAAGCTCGATTTTACTGCTTTGCCTTGAACCTGTCTCGTAAAAACCAAGCCCTCCCTCACGTTCAAAAACTATCCAGCGATCATTTTCAACAAATTCAATATGAACGGGGCGGCGAAAGCCGTCTTCCAGAAATTCATGGTAGGCCGGTTTATAATCGATATTTTCGGAAGAGGCTCCTCCCGCAAAGATTCCGCTTGTTCCAAAGCGTTCCAGCAGGAGAAAGCGCTGTGTTTCGATTCCCGATATTATCCCTATTCGTGAACCGTCCCGGGAAATAGCGCAGCCCAGAATAATCGCATAACGTGATCCGCCCGGAGCAAATGAAAATACCTGTCTGCCCCTTCTATCCAGTACCACCGCCGTGCCGTCGAGTAGCCCTGCAAGTACCAGACCCGCCGCGGAATCGATGCAGGTAAGGGGGCCGGCAAATTCATAAGTCCACAGAACGGTACCCGAATCGTCTATTTCGGAAATCGCGTTTTGTTCGTTTCCCACAATAAAAGTTCTTCCGTCCAGGAAGAACGGATAACCCCGGGGATTTTCGATTACGGTAAGGGGATTGCCGTTAACGGCACGAATCTCAATTTTTTCCGGTTCGGCTTCATATTCCACCCACCGATCATAGGAGAGTGAAACATTGGCTTTTTTTATCTGATTAACCGCAAAACGGCCGTCCTTGTCCACATAACCGAACCGGCTGCCCAGTGAAAAGGGTAACAGACGGCCGACGGCTTCCCCGTCAGCTTCTATTGCGTCTGACAGAACAGTGTTACCGTCAGGAGTGATGCTCCCGCCAGATTCAAGGGAACTCAACCACCGGGGAACTAATACGGTTTCCTGCGGGATCGGCCGTGTTGCACCGAAAAAATATACAAAATAAATTACAACTGCAAAAACAAGCCATACCCTTTTTTTTTCACTCACCTTTATGCCGTCCTAAAATGATAATAACCGCAAAAATCCCGAATGACTAGAGGATGATACTTGGTATATTATGAATAAATTTCCAAAAAAAATAGATTATTTATAATGTAGTACGATACATTGACATATACTGCCATTTAATGCTAAAATGGCCTGTATGATTGAAGATGAAATTCTGACGATAGAAGAAGTTGCAAAATATTTACGTGTCTCTGAGCGGACGGTTTACGATTGGGCGCAGAAAGGCGAGATACCTTCAGGAAAAATAGGAACCGTTTGGCGTTTTAAAAAATCGGAAATCGAACACTGGGTAAACGAACGTCTTTCGTCGAACAGGTTCAGCGCCCAACTCAATCCTGTACAGATAAAAACGATTCTTTCACCGGAACGAATACTCTTTTTAAATTACACCTCCAAGCGTGACGCGCTACTGGCCCTGGTGGGGAATCTTGCAGATGCCCCTCAAGTAAAAAACAGCCACGATCTTGCCGCTGAAATTCTAAAACGGGAACAATTGATGAGTACCGCAATAGGCAGGGGAATAGCCATTCCACACGTACGGCTGCCGTCGGTAACCGATCTGGTGGTAGCGGTGGGGATAAGCAGTGTTGATATTGTCGATTTTAACCCCCTTGACGACGAACCTGTGCGCCTGATCCTGATGATTGCGGCGGCAAGCAGCCAGCACGCCTTTTATTTACAGACACTGTCTTTTTTAAGCGCACGGCTTAAACACCAGGTACTCCGCGATTCATTGTTGAACGCCCAAACGGCGGAAAAAGTGTACGATCTGCTCACCGGATTTTCCGACACGGATAATTCAACCGCCGGTGCCCCGGAAGCAGGTTCCCTGTGAAAGCGGGTATTATCGGGGCGACCGGTTATGCCGGCGCGGAACTGGTCAGGCTTCTCTCCGGGCATCCGGAGATCGATTCCCTTATTCTTTCTTCGGTGAGTTTTGAAGGGGGAAAAATCGAGGACGTATACCCCAATTTTTTGGGACGTATTTCCCAGCCGCTTGTAAAGGCGGAAGCTGTTGTTGCCGCAGCCGATGTTGTGTTCGCCGCCCTTCCCCACGGTGTCGGCGAACCGCATGCAAAAACCTGCGCGGAACGGGGAATACCTTTTATCGATCTGTCCGCCGATTTCCGTTTTGACGATGACGAAACGACATTTTCGGCATGGTACGGCAAGTCCTACCTTCACCCCGAATTGCGCGAAATATCAGTTTACGGCTTGCCGGAACTGAATCGGGAACGAATACGCAATCTTGCCGCCTCAGGCCCGGTGATCATTGGTAACCCCGGCTGTTACCCCACCGGAGCTTCGCTCGGTGCTTTCCCCGCCCTTGCGAAGGGGCTTGCGGAAACTTCCTCTACGATCATTATCGATTCCGCTTCGGGCATTTCAGGGGGCGGACGGGAACCGTCCCGTTCTTTTCATTACCCTGAATGTGCCGACTCGGTTGCACCGTACAAGGTCGGCTCGCACCGTCATACGCCGGAAATTGCCCGGAACTTTGCCGCCATGGCGGCAACTGCAACGACAGTTGCCGCATCAACTATTGCAGAGAATAAAATTCCGCCACCAGCTATCATTTTTACCCCCCACCTGGCCCCAATGAACAGGGGCATACTCAGCACGATCTACATCCCCCTTGCCGCCGAATGGCAGATTGCAAACCGGGGAAGCGGAAAAGAGCCTCGCCCCTTTGAGGTGCGCCCCCCTTCACCCGAAATGGAAAACCCGGCAGAAAAAATTCGTGCCATTTACTCAGATTTTTACAAAGACGAACCTTTTGTGCGGGTGTTGCCGGCAAATATAACCGCCTCCACCGGCAGGGTACGTTATTCCAATTACTGCGATATCTCCGTGCATTTTGATCACACCGGCACGACCTTGATCGTGATAACCGCCATTGACAATATGGTAAAAGGCGCGGCGGGACAGGCGGTGCAGAACATGAACGTGATTTTCGGCTTTGAGGAGCGTACCGGTCTGAAAACAATACCGGCACTTTTTTAACGCCTTTTATTCTTTATATCACAGCTGTCTCCTGCAGTTTATTATTCATTTCTGATAGATATTTTCTCCAAAATGTAGTATCTTAATGACATGGATGAATGTCCTTTTTTTACCTCCGGTTTGCAGTTTTCCTGTGTCCGTTGTTCGGCCTGCTGTCGTAATGAAAGCGGCTTTGTATACCTTTCCGAAAACGATCTTTCCCGGTTGGCAAAGGAGTGTGGAATGGACTATACTGCTTTTGTGAAGACTTGGTGTCGGTGGGTTCCCATTGACCGGGACAGAGAGCGTTTGTCCTTAAGGGAAAAATCCAACTTTGACTGTATTTTCTGGAAGAACGGCTGTACGGTTTATGATGCCCGGCCTCTACAGTGCAGGGCTTTTCCTTTTTGGGATTCCGTTGTTTGTTCCGTGCAGGCTTGGAACGACGAGGGCAAAAAATGCCCCGGTATAAACACAGGAACATTGCATGAAAAAGATGAAATTGAAGGCTTTATTCATCTGCTTGAAGAAGAATTGGTGATAGAACGGAAAATACCGCACATGGGGGGTTATTAATGATTGTCCGTTTCTGGGGCGTTCGCGGTTCTTTGCCCTCGCCCGTGCTTCCATCCGCAGTAAAAGAGAAAATAGCCAAAATTGTTCACGAAGCGACACCGGAGGATTTTGCCGGTTCGGAAAGTAAAGAGCGTTTTCTTGCGTCGCTTCCGCCCTGGCTTTACGGTACGGTCGGCGGTAATACACCCTGCATCAGCGTAGAAATTGAAGACTTCGGTGAAATGATTATTTTTGACTGCGGTTCCGGAGTTAGGGAACTGGGACTTGACTGTGACTCGCGGAATCCCCAGCCGTCAAAATACCACGTCTTTTTTTCACATTTTCACTGGGATCATTTGCAGGGTCTGCCTTTTTTCAATCCCGCCTACGATCCTTCGGTAACGCTTGATTTTTATTCGGTACACTCAGGTCTGGAAGACGCTCTCCTCGGGCAAACGGCACCCCATTATTTTCCGGTACGTCTTGAGAATACCCCGTCACAGAAAAATTTTCATCATTTGGAAAAATCTGTTTCTGTCGGGCCTGCCAAAATATCATTCAGGAAGATGAACCATCCGGGTGATTCATATTCTTATAAGATAACCCATAACGGAAAGAAATTTATCTATGCAACGGATACGGAGCTTGCAACAACTGACTTTCTCGAAAATTCCGAAAATACGAAATTTTTTAAGGATGCCGATCTGATCGTCCTTGACGCGCAATACACTCTGGGCGAGGCCATAGATAAATTCAATTGGGGTCACAATGCGTTTTGTCTTTCCGTCGATTTTGCCGCACACTGGGGGATTAAGCGCCTGGTACTCTTTCATCATGATCCGGCCTATGACGACAGAAAGCTCTATGAAATTTTACAATCAGCCCGCTGGTACCTTGAGCGTATTAACGCTGTAAAAATTGAGGTGATTCTCGCTGTGGAAGGGCTGGTTATTTCGTTGTAACCGTGAAAAACATACCTGAAAAAATCAAACGATTAATCAAATTTGCCGCATTCATTTTTGGTCTGGCGCTTTTTACAGTGCTTGTTCTGACCGGCGTTCTAATTTACCTCAATTCTCCGCCTGTTTTACCTGCCGGGGAAAGGGGACAGGCGGCCCTGCGGGATAGTTCGGCCACCGAAACGGCAGTGCCGCAAAAAACGGTTATCTTTGAAGTGAGGAAAGGGGAAAGTGCCCGGTCTGTGGGGCAGAGGCTTGCCGATGAAGGTCTTATCCGCAACCGGTATTTTTGGGCTTTGCTTTGCCGCATCAACAAAGAACATATAAAAAGCGGAAATTTCTCAATTGTAATTCCTTCAAGTCAGCTTGCCATTCACAACCTTTTAGTTTCGGGTAAGCAGATACTGCAACGGGTTACTATTCCGGAAGGTTTCACTTTAAAGAAAACGGCGGCCCTTGTTGAAAGTATAAATATATGTCCGGCTGAAGAATTTCTTCTGGCTGCTACGGATCCCGCAACAGCCGCCCGTTACAGTATTCCCGGCACTATTATGGAAGGTTACCTTTATCCCGATACCTACTTTTTCCCCCAGGGGTATTCTGCGGAAAGGGTTGTACGGGCGATGGCCGATAATTTTTTTTCCCGCATCGGTGAAATTGATGAAACACTGGCCGTTATGCCGCCCGAAGAATTGAACAAAACGGTGATCCTGGCCTCAATTATCGAGCGCGAATACCGCCTTGGCGAAGAGGCACCCGTCATGGCCGGAGTGTTTTTCAACCGTCTTCGTATCGGCATGGCGTTGCAATCCTGCGCCACAGTGGAATACGTGATTACCGAGATACAGAACAGGCCCCACCCCGAAGTTCTTTCTGCGCGGGACATCGAAATATACGATCCGTATAACACCTACATTCACCCCGGCCTGCCCCCCGGCCCCATTTGTGTCCCGGGCAAGGTTGCGCTTATGGCGGCCTTTTCACCTGAAAAAAATCCGTATCTGTACTTTCGTCTGATAGACCGATCTTCCGGTAAACATTACTTTTCCGAAACCCTGGACGATCATATAAGGGCCGGAAGCCTGTATTTAAAGAGCCGGCCGTAGCCGGCCGGTGTGTTTTTCATATTGAACAGAGGAACGTGGTGAGCCGCATATCAAGGGCAAGTATAGAGGAAGTGATCAACCGGATGGACGCCTTAACCGTTGTCCAGGACTACCTCCGGCTTGAAAAAAAAGGAGGGCTTTTTTGGGGGCGCTGCCCTTTTCATGCGGGGGGGCAGGAGAAAACACCTTCTTTTAAAATTAATCCCGAACGCAAATTATACCATTGTTTCGGCTGTAATAAGGGCGGCAGTCTTATCGGCTTTGTCATGGAAATGGAAAAAATCACCTATCCCGAGGCGATTAAACACCTCGCCCGCAAATTTTCCGTGGAGCTTTCCTACGAAGGCGGCGGTGACGGGAACGACCGGGATAGGGAAGTGGAAAACAGCCGCAAGGAGGATCTGTACGAACTGTACCGCAGAACCGCCCTCGCTTTTAGCCATTTCCTGATGGAAAAACCCGAAGGGAAACCCGCCCTGGATTACCTTCTTTCCCGGAACATCAGCGCCGAAATGATCGGGCGTTTTCGCCTGGGTTTTTCCCCCGGAGACAGGAACTGGCTGTACGGTTTTCTGCAAACCAAGGGTTATTCCCCTGAATTTCTGGACGATTCCGGGTTGTTTTCGGCAAAATACCGGGGAATGGCTTTTTTTTCCGGCAGGTTGATGTTCCCTATAGCGGACCGGCACGGCCGGATAGTTTCTTTTGCCGGTCGTGCCATGCCCGGGGAGGTTCAAAGTGACGGAAAGGAGCCTCCGAAGTATATTAACACACGCGAAATTGATATATACAAAAAAGGGCAGATGCTGTACGGCCTGGATCTGGCCCTGCCGGAGATCAGGCGGAGTAAAACCGTCTACCTTGCCGAAGGCTATATGGATGTAATGGCCCTGCACCAGGCGGGAGTAACCGGTGCGGTGGCCACCTGCGGCACCGCCTTTACGGAAGAGCAGGCGAGACTTCTGCGGAACTGGGCGGAAAAGGCGGTGCTTGTTTTCGATTCGGATGAAGCGGGCCAGGCGGCTGTATTTAAAAGTATCATTACCTGCAGGAAAAACGGGCTTACCTGTTCTGTCATTGAACCCGGGGCCTCCGAGTCGCCGGAAAACGGGAAAATTGCCCTGAAAGATCCTGCGGATATTCTGCTAAAATTCGGTGCGGATATCTTGAATAAATCCATGATGGGTGATATAATTGACATAGAATATCTTGTCTCCAGGGGTAAAGCCCTGTTCGATATATCGACACCCCGGGGGAAAACAAGGGCCGTTTCCCTGTTTTATCCGTATTTTAACGCGCTCGATTCCGGAACGGAACGTGATTCATGCATAGAGGCTGTTGCCGATGCGATGCGTGTGGATAAAAGGGCGGTGTCGGGTGATTATGAGCGTTGGCAGCGCTCAGGCAGCGGTGCCTTAAAGCCCTCCGAAAAACCGAATTCCGAGGAGGTTCCCGATTCAGAACGGGCGATACGGATGAATGATGAGCTGTTTTTGCTCATGGTCGTATCGGTCAACACAAATTTGTATCCCGAATTCCGCGCTTCTGTCAGTATGCGGGAAATTGAGGATCCGTCCGCCAAGGAACTCTTCATCGCGCTTGAAGAGTGTTTTATAAACGGAGAAAGCGATGCGGATTCTTTTCTGTCCCGTATTGGTTCACAGCGGCTTAAGGATTTTTTCATTGAGAGGGGGATGTCCCCGGAATTCAGAGGTGATTCAAAACGCGATCCCGGCAGGATGATGGAGGATGGGATCAGGCGGGTAAAGGTAAAACGGTTCCGCCGCAGGTTAACCGAGATTAATGCGGAACTGCGGTTGAAGGAAAAAAATTCCGGCGTCACTGAAGAAGAAAATTTGCAGGAGTTAATTGTCGAAAAAATGCACATTGACGCTGAATTACGCAACTTGGAAGGTAATTGATTGATGGCAGATAACCGCAAACAGGAGGCCAGGACGAAAAACCCGGAGAAAGCAAAGGTAGAAGAAAAAATAATACATATTGATACTGAAAAATTACCGTCCGCAAAAACGGTACGGACAAAAGCAGAATCGGTGAAAAAAAAGGATAAAATTCCTGTCGCAAAATCAGCAAATATAACACCTTCGGATTTGCCCTCGGCGGAAACACCGACGGATTCGACGGCGTGTCAATCGGAGTCTCATGCGGTTGTCGCCGTGGAACATGACACACTGTCAGACCCTTCGGTACTCAAACTGCTGGAATATGCAAAAGGGAAAAAAACACTTTCTTTCGAGGAATTGTCGGATTATCTTCCCGAACATATCTCCAATACTGAAAAAATAGAGCCGGTTCTTGCCCTGCTGGAAGCCAACGATGTGCAGATAATCGTTGATGACGGTTCGGCTGAAGATGACGGAGACTCCGAAGAGGTAAAAAATTCCGAGACGGGCAAGAAACGAGCTGCGACTAACGATAAAGAGGCTTCTCTGATAGACGATCCTATAAGGATGTATCTGCGGGAAATCGGAAGGGAACACCTTCTTAACGCTGAACAGGAAATAACCCTTTCCCGTCAGATGGAGGAAGGGGAAAATATTATCAAGGATGTAATAAAGAAATCGGGAATGGTTATTTCTGAATTTTATTATATCGCCCAGAAGATTTTCTCTAAAAAAGATATGAAAGAGCTGAACCTTTCAAAAAAAGAGATTACCGAGCATATGGCGGAACGCCGCAGACTGGGTTCTTTCTACAAAGATCCCCTGCGGTCAATTCTGACCGATTTAAAAAGTTACATGGAGATAAAACGGCGGCTTATATCCAGAGGGGCGGATTATCTGGAAGACAGGGAAATTGCCGGACTTCGCAGACGTATCACCAGAGTTGTTAAAAATGTTGAAATACATCCGGAAGAAATTTCCGTTTTTTCCGAGAAATTTGTCCAGGCCGCAAAAAAAATCAAACGTTATAAAAAGGAACAGGAACGTCTGGAGAAACATCTGAAGGTTGAATCCCTTAAGGATCTGCGTTCCCTGGGACGGCAGTTGACGATTAAAAACGAACGTGAAAGGCTTGAAGAGGATTTGGGTCTCTCCTCCGATGAAATAAAGGAAAAAATACGGTTGATTCAGGTAACGGAAAAAAAACTCCGTGCCATGGAAGCCGAATTTGAAGAGACGACCGATAACATTAACCTTATGGCAAAAGAGATCAACCACGGCAGGGCGATGATGAAGAACGCCAAGGATCGGTTGATAAAGGCAAATCTGCGGCTTGTTGTTTCAATTGCCAAAAAATATACAAACCGCGGTTTGCATTTTTTTGATCTGGTGCAGGAAGGAAATATAGGACTCATTAAAGCGGTTGAAAAATTCGAGTACCAAAAAGGGTTTAAATTTTCAACTTATGCCACGTGGTGGATACGGCAGGCGATTACACGGTCCATTTCCGATCAGGCCCGTACCATCCGTGTTCCCGTTCACATGATAGAACAGATCAACAAAGTGGTCAGGGAATCGCGTCAGCTTTTACAGTCTCTGGGGCGGGAACCGACCGATGAGGAAATCGCCGATAAACTCGGCTGGCCTGTCCAGCGGGTTAAATCTGTTAAGAATGTTGCCAGGGAACCTATAAGCCTTGAAACACCGATAGGGGAAGAAGAAGATTCCCTTTTGGGAGATTTTATAGAGGACAAGGACGTGGAAAATCCCGCGATACAGACCGCATTTACCCTTTTGCAGGAACAACTGGGCGGGGTACTGTCAACCATTCCCGCGCGGGAGCAGGAGGTTCTTAAAATGCGTTTCGGGCTGGATGACGGCTATTCGCTGACTCTGGAAGAAGTTGGGCTGTACTTTAACGTAACCAGGGAACGGATCAGACAGATAGAGGCGAAGGCCTTACGCCGGCTGCGGCATCCCAGACGGAGCCGGAAACTTAAAGATTTTTTGGATCACTAGAATAAGGAGCAATTGAAATGATTACAGAGAACGATTTGGATAAATTGCGCACCCTTCAGAATATCCTTTCGGAGAAGATCGTGCTTGAGAATGAAATTCAGGATATTCCGAAACAATTGGGTGCGTTGGAAGCGGCTTACAACAAAACCCGAAAGGAATGTATTGAAAAAAACCAGGAATACGAAAAGATAAAATCCGGTGAGGAAAGTACAAGGTTATTGCTAAACGAAGCGGAAGCGGCCCGGGAAAAAGCGGAACGGATGATCTCTGAAATAAATACCCAGCGTGAATATGAAGCCCTTGACAAGGAACGGCATGCGGCTGAAGAGAAAGAACAGTTGTACCGTAAAGAAGTCCAGCAAAAGGAAAAAGCGTTACTGGAATTGGACGAGGAGATACAACAGAAGACCTCTCTCATTGAGCAGCAGGAGGCGGAGCTTGCCGAAAAAAGAACGGGAATAGAAGCAGAAGTTACCGAAAAGAAAAAACAATACGACGAGTTGCTGAAAAAGGAACAGAAAATAACCAAGGACCTTGATAATACCGAGCTGGTATTCAAGTTTGAGCGGATTATCAGAAATAAGGCGGGTTTGGGAATAGTGGCCATTAAGGGCAATGTCTGCATGGGATGCCACATGATTCTTCCGGCACAATTCTCAAACGATGTCCGTCATTGCGAAGAATTTGTTTTCTGTCCTTATTGTTCGCGTATTTTATATTTTGAAGAATCACCCGAGGGCGAGGAAATATTTTTCGACAGCGATGACGCCGGTTCCTTGTACGATCCGGAAGAAGAAGACGAAGAGGAATTTGAGGAGGATGACAAAGAAGAAGAAAAAATCAATATTGATTATGAAGAAGAGTGATATTTGACGATGAACCGGACCGCCGCGTCTTGCAGCTTTCGGGCGGCAGATGAGGAAAGTCCGGGCTCCGCAGGACGTAATGCCGGGTAATCCCCGGGCGGAAATTCGGGAACCACGGTTCTTGAATTTATCGACAGACAGCGCAACAGAAAGAATACCGCCTTTCATTGTCCGGTATACCGGATAGTGAAGGGTAAGGGTGAAATGGCGGGGTAAGGGCCCGTCCCGGCAATGGTAACATTGCCGGCGGCAAGCCTCATTAGGAGCAAAGTCAAGCAGCGTGGGCGATTAGCATCGCTAATCGCTTTGGAGTATCAGCCAAGGTTGATACTCCGGCCGGTGGTCCGCCGGTAAAACGCGGGTAGACTGCACGGAAAGGGCCGGTAACGGTTCTTCGAGATAGATGGCGGTACATCTTCGGCCTCGGGCCGCCGGCTTTGGCCACGGCTATAAGCCGCCGGCCCCGGCCTTTGATGACAGAACCCGGCTTACGGTTCATCGTTTTTTATTATGGAGGGGTTTTATGTATAACTATCTGGAAATGCTGCCGTTAAGTGAAATTGCGAAATATGCGGGGGGCGGGCAGCCCAAAGACGCGGTTTCCTTTGCGGGGTATCCCCGTCAACATCCTTCGGAAAAGAACAATCTGATCCTTGTTTACGATCCGCTGGGATCGAATCCGATTGTACTGGAATTTAAACTGGAGGATGTGCTCTTTGTTGAGGAGATTCCGTCAGCTGTAACCGAAGCGGGGGAGGGGATTCCGCTGATACGGCTGTGGATACGCAAGGGCGCGCATGGGGTTATTCTTGAGCCGTTTGAGGTGAACAATCCGGTTCAATTTGCCGGCAAGTCACAGGAAATACGGGAACGGTTTTTGGGGACCTTTGCGGCGACGGGCGGTAACCGGGCTGCCGAAACCGGGAACAACCGGAAGGGTGTATAATTTTGAAGAGGGCCGCCCTTTTCCTAAACGGAGAGAAAGACGGTACCGTTCATTGCGGCCTTTGTCCTCACACTTGCACAATACCGGACGGTAATTTTGGCGCCTGCGGTGTTAGGGGCAACAAAAACGGCAAAGGTCTTATTCCGTTTTACGGGTACATAACCGCCCTTGCACTTGATCCTATAGAAAAAAAACCTCTGTACCATTTCCGGCCCGGTTCAATGATACTGTCAGCCGGTTTTTTTGGGTGCAACCTTTGTTGCCCGTTCTGCCAGAACTGGCACATTTCCAGGGCCTGCGTCACCATGGGTGACGGCGTCATCGGGGATGACGGCGTCATCGAAGGTGGTGGTAAAGGCGGCACAGCCCCCGGTAAATATATGCGACCCGAAGACCTTGTCAGTGCCGCCCTGAGGCAGAACGGCGAGGCTATAGCTTACACCTATTCGGAACCGCTGGTTCACGTTGAATTTCTGCTTGACTGTATGGATCTGGCGCACAAACACGGCATTGCAAATGTACTGGTTACCAACGGCTGTGTAAACGCCGGTGCGGCCGGAGAGATTCTTTCCCTTACCGATGCCGCCAATATCGATCTTAAATGTTTTTCCCCTGACACTTACGAAAAAACCCTTGGCGGTAATTTAGAAACGGTGCTTGCGTTTATCCGGCTAGCCCGGAAAAAAGGCGTTCATGTCGAAGTTACCACTTTGATAGTCCCGGGTCTCAACGACAACGAGGCGGAACTGGATGATTGTGCGGATTTTATTGTATCTCTTAACAATGAATCGAAAATGCCGGAGATCCCCTGGCATCTTTCTGCCTACCACCCCGATTACCGCTGGAACGCGCCGCCCACCGATCCGGATTTTTTGCTGAAAACGAAGAAGCGTGTTGCCGGAAAATTACGTTATGTGTATGCCGGCAATATTCAGGGGATAGAAAGTAATACCGTGTGCCCCGGCTGCGGGGCGGTATTGGTACGGCGTTTTGCATACAGGGTGGAAACCAAAGGGCTTGCACAGCCTGCACGGGGGGAGTTGTTTTTCCGGTGCGCCCGTTGCGGGGGCGGAACGGATATTAAACGGTAAATTTATACAGACGGCAATCACCGGATTAGTTAACAACTTTAATAATTAAAACCACAATGGCAACAATAAAAGCGACAACTGAAAGAACATACACCCATATGGGGAGTTTTCCCGCAGGGATCATTTTCACTTCGGAATGTGCCGTATTTGCCGGCGGGGCCGAATAGCCGCAGGCCGGGCAACCGTTTAAAAAAGAATTATCATCGGCGGAATAACCGCACTTGGGACAGCGTACCGATGCGAAAAATCTGCCGCATTTCGGACAGGCATTGGCGTTCCTGTCAACTTCCGTGTTGCAGTTGTCGCAGAAAAAACGCGGTTTCTTACTCACATCCGCTCAGGCTGTCCGTTTTGCGGATTCGGACTCTGAAATATGTTTTTTGGTTTCAGCGATTGGCGGGCCGCCCTCCGCCGCAGTCTTTTTCTCTTTACCTTCTTTAGCACCTTCCGTTCCGGAAGAGGTTGCGTCTCTTGCAGAGCCGGCGTCTCTTGCGGAGACAGCGTCTCTAGAAGAGACGGCGTCTCCTGTGGAAACGGTCTCTTTTGGGGCAGCACCTGTGCTGTCCGTTTTTGTATCTTTTTTTGCATCGCTCTCAGCGCCGCTTTTAACACCATCTCCTGCCCCGGTTTCCTCAGGTTTTTTCCCGTCTTTGTCTTTTGACGAAACGGTGGGTCCTACCGATTTTCTTCCCTTATCGGTGACATAAAAACCCGAACCTTTAAAAATTACACCGCCGCCGCCGGAAATTAACCTGCGAACAGCCTCGCCGCATTTCGGACATTCCTTTACCGGCTCGTCGTTTATTAACTGATAGACCTCAAAGTTGTGGTTGCATTCTTTGCATTCATATTCATACGTTGGCATAAAA
>Ga0082212_10006216_pt1 | contig 16106 bp, 11 predicted proteins | sample TergutNt197P3_FD_71548 | JGI IMG/M metagenome (GOLD analysis project Ga0082212, IMG submission 71548) | Neocapritermes taracua P3 segment gut microbial communities from Petit-Saut dam, French Guiana - Nt197 P3 | ecosystem: Host-associated > Arthropoda: Insects > Digestive system > Gut ... | reverse complement strand
GAACAGACGCGTCCTCGATTTTGCTCAAAGCGTATTTCGTACGTTCGATATCGTCCGTCGATTTTCCGATTGAGGTCATGCCCATAATCGCGTTCATCGGCGTTCTTATCTCATGGCTCATGTTCGCTAAAAAGTCGCTCTTGGCCTGATTGGCCGACTCGGAGAGATCCTTAAGCGCCTGAAGCTGAATATTGTTTTGCCTGATCTCCTCCATCATCTGCAGAGTTCTTTGGTTATTGCTGATATCGATCAGGCTTATTATGAACCCTGCTTGCTGCATGCCTTCAAAAACGCAGGTTTTCGTTACGATATAGTAATAGGTCGTATCGCCATGCAGTACGGTCACTTCAGCGTTACTTATTTCCTCGTTATTGGAACCCAGACGGTCTATCGCATCCGAGGGGGTTTGCTCAACGACGATAGAGTTAAGGTAACCTACGAAATCGCTTACCGGCGTTTCATCAAGTTCCAGCCTTAAAGTCGGAAACGCCGCCTTGAAAGACGGGTTGGCGTCGGATATATGGCCGGCGTTATCCAAAACCAGTAAAGCTTCGGAAAACGTGTTAAACAGACTCACAAAGGCTGCGCTGCGGTTGTCAAACAGCCTGAACTTAGTGGAGTATATGGAAAAGATTATGAACATAACAAGGAAAAATAGCGGCGTCGGATCAAATTCCAGATTCAGAACGCCGAATGAGAAGAGGATACTTGTAACCAGAGACAGCACTACCGCGAAAGCGATGCCGCCTAAGAGAGGCGCGGACCGGATATTTTTGATGATATAGCGTATAAGCATGATAATGGCAATTATCAAAGGGATATACGAGATTACGGCGTGGATCATGAACCATCTGCCAACGACCGGGAAATGACCTTCATAACCGGCAATAAACTCGTGGTGCAACGGGTTTGTAAGCAACACGAGGACGTCTATTGCCGCCACGACGATCAGCACCGCAATGATCCTTCGCGAGCGCGCGAACCTGGACTCTGTAAAGTGTAAGATGTACGTCAGAAACAATGCCGGGATCACGCAACCTATCACCAGGTAATATGGGTTGATTTGCGTATATAGTTCTTCGCTCAGTAAAGGGAGTATCCCGTTAAAGAGCGCCCATACCGACATCATCAGCCCCATTGAGAAGAATACTTTCAGATAAGTGTTACGCTTTCCGCGGAACCATATGCGGGATACCAGATAAGTATCTACATATGAGAAAGCCGCAGACAGCACTAAGAAAAATATTCTGGTTTCCATAATCATTACCTTTCTAAACGCGGCAGAGCTTCAAACGCCCTAAACAGAACTGCACTCCATGAACCTAGACTTCAAACTCCTTAAACTCCGCGTGGATATCTTCGTCGGACAGACCACCCTTTGCCATTTCAAAGCTGTTGCTGCCGAGTATATCAGCGACGCTTTTCTGAGGGTTCTGGTGCAGTATACCGGTCAGTTCAATGAAGTCCCGAATTATCTCGCGAGGTGTGATGTGGGTGTCGGCGCCGACACGGTTATACTCGACCGTCAGAAAGTAAAGCAGGTCGTCATGCTTCAGCGACGGCGCGTAGTTATATAACTGCGCGTGGATATCGCGGAGTTTTTCCACTAAAACGTACATCTCCTCCTGCGTGAGCATCTGCAGGCGAATGATTGGCGCCGACAGATCCTTCAGGTCATCGGTGGTGAAATGGCCTTCCGCAAGCCGCGAACGCAGCGCCTCGTAGCTGTATATCCCCCTGTACTTGTCCTCCACGCACTGCGGAGTGCCGCCCATCAAAAAACCGATGTGCTTTGCTTTCCCCTGCAATACGTCGTTGTAAATTGTGAGTATCTTCTCATAATTGTTCTGTCTCGTGATCGAGTTTGGTATCTTGAAAACGTTGACAAGCTCGTCGATCAGCACCAGCAGCCCCTTATAGCCTGCGCTGACGAGGAAAACAGCGAGGATTTTCAGGAAGTCGTACCATGTTTCGTCAGTCACGATGAAGTTGATGTCCAGATCCGCTTTTGCTTCTCTGCGGGAGGGGTACTCCCCGCGGAACCATCTGAGAACATTGCTTTTCACGGCAGAGTCGTCCTGCTTATACGCGCGCCAGTACGCAACTATCGCCTTGGCGAACTCGAATCCATTGACCATTCCTTCAAGCGACCCGGCGACCGCGTATATCTGCTTTTCAACTTCGCGGTCAAAGGCGTCGCCTTCGAGGTCTGAGCTTGTCTTAACAGCCGCTTGGACGCCGGATATCCATTTTTCGAGGATGAGCGGGAGCGCGCCCCCGTCCGGTTTCGACTTTACGGACAGATTATGCATAAGCTCCTTATATGTCGCCAGCCCCTGCCCCTTTGTACCCGCAAAACGCCGTTCGGGGGAAAGGTCCGCGTCGACGACGGCAAACCCCTTTGCGGTCGCATAGTTGCGTATGGTCTGCAGCAGGAAGCTTTTTCCGCTTCCGTATTTGCCGACGATAAAACGGAATGAAGCCCCGCCATCGGAAATCATGTCAATATCGTGAAGGATGGCCGCTATTTCCTGCGCGCGCCCGACCGTTATAAACTCAAGCCCGACACGCGGGACAACGCCGCCCTTGAGGGAGTTAATGAGGATATTAGCTATTCGCGCGGGTACAGAGTTTTCCATGTATCACTCCACCATCTTTGTAACTTCTTCACGGTACTCGTCGTAAATATCTACCCAGTCATCTATCCCGCCGTCAAACTCCATGATGCTGTCTCCGATGTAATCAGAGGCTTTCTCGTTGATGCTGTCAAGCATGACTTCCAGCATAATGCCGTTTTCATCGGCGAATGCTTTTAGGTTTGCGCCGTTTCGCAACGCCAGAGCCAGCGCATCAAGTTCAACTTGCGTCAGAGCGTCTCTCAGGGAGTCCCAACTGTTTATGCCGGGGATTGCTGCCTCGTATGGTGCTTCCGATATCGCCACGGTGGTATCAGTTAAAGAGGTTTCTTCCGTTGCTGCGGTTTCTTCCGCTGCCGCAGTGGCTTCCGTTGCTGCGGCGGCTTCTGTTGCTGCGGTTTCTTCTGTTGCCGCGGCGCCTTCCGTAACAACGGCGAACCCCGCTGCCGCAGCGCCTTCCGTAACAACGGCGAACCCCGCTGCCGCAGTGGCTTCCGTTGCTGCGCCTGATCCCACTACGGCGGCGATTTCGCTTTCAGGCACGGCCAACGCCACCTGAGTACCAAGCGCCTCTTCGCGTATACGCGCGAGATTCACGTGATCGACTGTCACTACGGTACGGTTCATTTCCCTGAAATGATCCGCGACAGCTTTCTCTATCACGCCGTCCAGTTCGGCGCCCGTCACCGCCAGTTCTTTGTAGTATCCGCTGCGGACTTTCAGTTCGGCCGTGAGTTTGTACTTATATTTCAATGCCTTCCGCAGACACGCTTCCGTTTTCTTGAGTATATAGCCGGCGTAATCTTTGTGGTTTGAGTAATACATCGGAAGATTCGCGGACCATCTGTCATTTTTGCAATAGTAACGTTCTTTACCGGGCATTATTACCTGCCGGTCGGGCTGGCTGCGCTTGCTGTAAAACAGCGCCTGATTAAACGGGTTCCATGCGATCCTGTTGCTCATTTTGTATATGAATAACTCATCTAAGCTCTTGCCTTTGCTCCTGCAGTGCTCGCCTATGCGGATCAGCACCGCGCTAAGGCAGTCCTTGAAAATCTGCTCGTTTCCCTCTTCGTAGAACTTAGACTGAGTAACGTCGTACGTTGATATACTGTTCCAGATGTCAAAACTTTTCTCCGGATCACAATCGAATATCAGCGTCAGCGAATAGTATTTTTGCATGTTGTGTTCATCTACGAACTCGCTGAAGCTGTGAGGGAGTTCATAGAATATATGATAGTCTTTAAACCACTTTTGCAAATAGTTTTCGAGCGCCGGGCCATACTTTAGGAAGCCATCCCATATCGAAATAAGCTTGTTAAGACCGTCGGACGGGTCATCAACGCCGATTCCCGACAGCAGTTCATAAACATACAAGAAAGCGTATGATACCGACACAGGGTGTATCTCTCCGCGCCGTACCTTCGTGCGCCATGTGAAATATGTTCTGAGTTGATCGTACCCCATATGCTGGTAATACGGATAGTACATAGAGAATTTCGCGTCGCCGCCGTAGTCATCCGTGAAGTCTTCCATGAACTTGGCTTGCCTGTAAAACAGCTCCGAGTCGTTGCGCGCAAATGGCCTGTCGGACGCGAGGCTGCGCATCTCAAAGAATCTCTCGCGGATCGGGTCGGGCGCTCTTTGCGCGATAGGTTGGGCAGGCGTATAAGTCGCGCTGCCAACCACGCTGCGGCCTGCAATGTCGAGACTCGCTAAGACGCGATCCGGCGAGCTGCCGCTCGCTATGTCACGGTTTATAGTGCCGCGATCCGGCGAACTGCCGCTCGTAACATCGCGATTCATCGTGCCGCGGTGCATCCTGTCGCGGTCCACCGAACCGCCGTTCGTAACATCGCGATTCATCGTGCCGCGGTGCATCCCGTCGCGGTCCACCGAGCTGCGGTCCACTGAGCCGCGGTCCACTGAGCCGCGGTCTGCAAAATCGCGGTTTGACGAGAAAAACCTAAGCGCCTGTTCTGTGGCGGTGTTACGTCCTATACCGTGATCGTATTCGATTTCAGCGAATAGCGCGCTTGTATCCGTGGTATGTAAGTTTTCTTTCCTGTCGTCCATGGTATCCTCAAAAGGGTCAACATAAGTCGTGTGAGGATAATCCTCTTGAATAACATAGCACAAACTCGCCTGATGTTCAATAGATTTCAGTTGATCTGCTTAGAATTCGGCTGACATGCTTAGAATTTAATACTGTTCACACGTCGCCGTCATAGCGGCCAAGCTTGCCCCGGGCTCGACCCGGGGAGCCGCAATCCCCCTCGGATAGGCGCATGACTCAGGGGATTGCGGCTCTGAGGCCGCAATGACGCTGTTTGAAAGAGTACTTCCGGTTGCTCATGAACAGTAACAGAATTGTATTTTGCCGGTGAATATAGTACAATGAGATATGTTTCATTATATCATTTCGGTGCTCTATCGAGGGCGCGCCTACATATAAAGGAGAATCAGCAATTATGAAACAGCCGACGATGAGTAAACTTACAGGGCAGGTAATCAGAGTCGCAGTCGCGCTGGCGCTCGTTTTCGGCCTGATAGCCGCGCTTCCGACAACGACTGCGCAGGCGGCGAGTCAAGTGGTGGTTATATCTGAGAGCCAAACTGCTGATCAGATCAGAACGGCCATTCAGAGCGCTATCGACACAACCGCCCGGGGCGCCGCGATCGGTATTACCGGCACAAAAAATAACTTGAATGGTAGTATTCGCCTGAATATCCCCGCGGGTATAACGGTTTACTGGGGCGCTGAGCTTACAGGTGATTATCAAACCATTGCCTACGGTTTACTTGATCTTAGCGGCAGTGGAAAATTTGTGATCAGAAGCGGTATAATAAGCAACACCACCGCCGCGGAAGGTTCATCTGTCAGGTCCGATGGCGTTGATATAGAGGTCGAGGGAGGCAGCGTTACTACTGTCGGGAGCGTGAGTTCCGCAATCCGCAGCACCGGAAACAGAGTAACAGTATCGGGCGGTAGAGTCGAGGGCGTTTACTCGGCGATTCGAGGCTGAAGGATCACAGTAGCGGGAGGCACGGTCAGCGTGACCGGTACTCAATCAGATGTTAATATTGCAACAGCTATTTCCGGTGAATATTACAGCGTTACGATTACAGGTGGTTCGGTTGCGGCGAAAGGATATGCAGTGCAGTCAGACTCTGCTATAACCGTAACCGGAGGCAGTATCTGTGGCGATCTATCGGATTTTAAAGGTAATGGCTGCACCGTTGCCTACCTTGTGGGAACCAGCCTTGGCGGAGCGCCGCGCGTCACAGGCAACAGTCTGGTAGTCGAAGTGGATTCGCTCGAGATTCCGCGCTCACGGGGCGGCGGGAGCGACGGGTTGACAGTAATAGCCGGTAACGGGACGGCAACATGGGATACCACCCGCGATACTCCGAGAATTGCGTTTGATGTTCCTTTAAAATCCATCATCCCGTGGGAATGGGGCAGCTACGTCGAAACCGGCGCGCCGCCGAGCCCGCCGGGCTCACAACAGGGATCATCGTTTCAAACAGCTATACCCATTACACTGAACACACCTGTGACCGTGAGCATTACGGATGGAGACAGGCAATATTATGCGTTCACACCGACGGTAAGCGGCATTTACATATTCACAAGCTCAAATATGGGCTCCATGGATCCTTACGCCGATTTGTACGATTCAGCGGAAAGGCAAGTTACTCCGGTCGACAACGGCGCCGGGTACTCTTTCCGCCTGACATACGCACTGACAGGTGGTCAAAAGTACTACTTTGTTCCATCAGCATGGGGTTATGCCACCGGCTCCTACACGCTGACTGTCACAACAAAGACTGCCGCTGTCGGAGCGCAATCGGGCAGGCTCACACCGGGGGTCGCGGGTACGGTGACATTCCCTGTGACAACAACGGGCATAGCCAACGGTACATACACGGTATCCGTTGCAAACTTGCCGACAGGCGTGACAGTGCAAGGTCAGGTGATGATCAACAACAACAGCGGCACGCTGACGCTCGCCGGCAGCACAATGACCACAGCCGGAGTAACAAACACGCTGCGGCTGACGATAGATGGCGCTCAGTCTGAGCCGTTTTCGCTCGTTGTGTCCGCCGTGGCAACGACAACGACGCCGATGTCGAATTTTGTCAAGGTGAATACTTATTCCAGAGGTCAGTTCCAGGATGTGAACGAGGCTATGTGGTACGGCTTCGATCAACAGAAAGTCATCGCCGGCGCGTTCGAGTACGGGCTTATGCGTGGCAACAGCGCGACCGCGTTTAACCCGCTCGGCAACATCACGGTAGCTGAAGCCCTGGCGATAGCCGCGCGTGTGCACAGCATATACGCGACAGGTTCCGAAAACTTTGTACAGGGCAATCCGTGGTATGACGTATATATCGAATACTCGGTGATGAACGGGATAATAATGTCGAGCGACTTTACAGAAGTAAACCGTCCGGCCACCCGTGCGGAAATGGCGTACATCTTCTCACGCGCGCTGCCGCAGTCTGAGTTCCCCTCATTGAATACGGTCAACTCACTGCCCGACGTAACAAGCGCGACCCGGTACAGCGACGCTATTTTCATGCTGTACAGGGCGGGAGTGTTGACAGGGAGCGATGCGGTCGGTACATTTTATCCGCTAAACCCGATAACCCGCGCGGAAGCCGCGGCCATAATTACCCGCGTGATACTGCCGGACAATAGATGGTCGGGCAGAAATTACGGATAGTGTTGATTACTTATCCGGTTCACAATGAAAGGACGATCTGAGATCGTCCTTTTTGCTTTTTCACAGCGTTTTAAGGCAAAAGTTGTATTAAAATTCATATTGAATATGCCTCTCCGGTGTGGTACAATCAAGCATTATTGTTTTGCGGAGACACTTTTAGGAGAGGGCGGCATGATAGGGTATATAATTAAACGATTAATATACGCCGTATTGACGATTTTCTTAATATCGATCATAACTTTCGCGCTGATGAAGCTTGTGCCCGGCGGGCCGTTCCTGTCGGAAAAGGCTCCGTCCGCCGCCACGACAGCCGCGCTTGAAAAAAAGTACGGGCTTGACAAACCGCCTGTACGTCAATACCTGACATGGATCACCGACGCGCTGCGGGGCGATTTCGGCCCGAGCATCAAAAAGCGCGGCCGCGAGGTATCGGACATAATAACCACAGGCTTCAAAGTGTCCGCCAAACTCGGAGGCATAGCCGTGCTTTCCGCCGTTGTGGTAGGAGTACCGTTGGGGTGTGTAGCGGCGCTCCGGCGCGGGAAATGGCAGGACAATATCATTCTTGTTTTCGCAACTTCCGGGATATCTATGCCCAATTTCATTGTGGCCTCGTTCCTGATTGTAATTTTCGGAGAACGGTTCGCGCTCACATACGGGATAGATACCCCGGCTCACTATATCATGCCGGTCATAGCTCTCGCGTTTTTCCCGACCTCGTACATCATGCGGCTGATCCGCAGCAGCATGCTCGACGTTATGGGGCAGGACTATATCAGAACCGCGAAGTCAAAGGGGCTGACTCAAATTCTGGTTCTGTTCAAACACGCGCTCCGTAACGCTGTCCTCCCTGTGATAACATATCTGGGACCGGCGATAGCATATATCCTAACAGGCAGCTTCGTTGTTGAAAGGATATTCACCATCCCAGGCCTTGGCAACGAGTTCATCTCGTCGATCACAAACCGCGACTACCCGATGATAATGGGGACCACGCTGTTTCTTGCCGTCATGATCATATCCATGAACGTCATAGTTGACATAGCGTACAAGATCGTAGACCCGCGTATTACGTACGGGAAGTAGGAGAATATTTCAATGGATAAACCGCAGTTCCCGTCTTTTCATGTAAAAATCGATCCGGCTGATTATGATCCCGCCACTATCGCGCAGCGGGAGAGCCTCACTGTAATGCGCGAGAGCGTCAGCTTCTGGCGTGAGGGCCTTGGCCGGCTGCGGCGCAACAAGATCGCCATGGCGAGCCTTGTCGTCATAATCCTGTTTCTGATCGGAGCGTTTATCGTCCCGTCTTTTTATCCATATTCCTATGAACAACAGATACGCGGCAGCGAAAACTTACGGCCGATGCAATATTCCGAAGCGGAGATCGGACGCAAAGCTGACGGCGAGTCTGTTTTTCCTCATATTATGGGCACCGACTCCCTTGGCCGCGATATGATGATAAGGCTCTTGATGGGCAGCCGTATATCCCTGCTTGTCGGGATAATAGCCAGCGCAATAATACTGGTCATCGGCTCGATTTACGGTTCGGTTTCAGGGTATTTTGGCGGTAATGTAGATATCGTAATGATGCGTATAGTAGATATCATATACACCGTACCTGATATCCTTATTATCATACTGCTGGCGGTGACTCTTAAATACCCGCTGAAGAGTCTGGCCGAAAACGTTCCCGCATTCGCGTGGATAAACACTATCGGCGTACCGCTGATATGTATTTTCGTCACCTTTTCGCTTCTGTACTGGGTCGGCATGGCGCGCATCGTCCGGGCGCAGATACTGTCGCTTAAACAACAGGACTATGTTACAGCGGCCAGAGCACTCGGAGCGTCGCACGGACGCATTCTGCGGCGGCACTTGCTGACAAACAACATAGGCACGCTGATCGTGACGACGACATTGCAGATACCGAGTTCTATCTTCACAGAGAGCTTTTTAAGTTTCCTCGGTCTGGGCGTCGCGGCGCCGATGACGTCATTGGGGAGCATGGCGAGCGACGCGTTGAGCGGGATGCGTTCGTATCCGTACCGCCTTATTTCCGCCGCGGTCATGATATGCCTTTTGATACTATCCTTTAACCTGTTCGGGGACGGGCTGCGAGACGCGTTTGATCCCAAACTCAAGCAAGGTGAAGAAGGGGAGAAATAGGCAAGGAGAATAGCTTTGGGTCTATTACTGGAAATCAAAAATGAATACCTGAGTTTCTTCACGCCTGCCGGCGAGGTTAAGGCGATAAACGACGTCAGTCTCACCGTTGACGACGGCGAGGTGCTGGGTATCGTCGGCGAATCCGGTTCAGGTAAGTCAGTGACGGCTTACTCAGTGATAGGGCTGGTGCAAAGCCCGGGCAGGATTGTCGGCGGCAGCGTCAGCTTTCAGGGCCGTGAGATACACAACTTGCCGGAAAAAGAGAAACGTAAACTGCGCGGTAATGAGATCAGTATGATCTTTCAGGACCCGATGACCAGCCTGAACCCTGTGTACACCATAGGCAACCAAATCCGCGAGGTGATTTTGCGGCATACGGATAAAACAAAAAGGGAAGCGCACGAGCGCGCCGCAGAACTGCTGCGCGAAGTCGGCATCAACGAACCGCAAAAACGATTGAAGCAATACCCGCACGAGTTGTCAGGCGGAATGCGCCAAAGGGTGATGATCGCTATCGCGCTGGCTTGCGAGCCCAAGCTTCTCATCGCGGACGAACCCACGACCGCGCTGGACGTCACCATACAGGCTCAGATACTTGAACTTATGGAGTCCCTGCAAAAGAAACTCGGAATGTCAATAATCGTAATAACCCACGATTTGGGCATCGTTGCCTCTATGTGCAAGAAAATCGCCGTAATGTACGCAGGCCAGGTAGTCGAGTATGGAACGGCCCGCGATATTTTCTATAACCCCATGCATGAGTACACGAAAGGTCTCTTAAACAGCATTCCGAAACTCAACGAAAAAGAGTATAAAAGGCTCGTGCCGATTGCGGGCGTGCCTGTCGACATGCTGAGCATACCACCGGGCTGCGCTTTCGCGCCGCGCTGCGAGAGCTGCATGAAAATCTGCCTGAAGGAACAGCCGCCGGTGATACACGGAACAGGAGACCATTACTCCGCCTGTTGGCTTGAAAACAAGCGCTGTCAATTTGAGCAAAAGGAGGCGGTGACTTTTGCCTGAAACGACTTCGGAAAAACTGGTTGAGGCCATAGGGATAAAGCAATACTTCCCGGCGGGCGGAGTCGGCGCCGGCAGGAGGTATGTAAAAGCCGTTGACGACGTCAGCCTCCATATCTTCAGAGGCGAAACTCTGGGGCTGGTCGGCGAATCCGGGTGCGGCAAAACCACATTCGGGCGCACGATCCTCAGACTGTACCCCCCGACCGAAGGCATAATTATGTATGACGGACAGGACATAACCGATGTTCCGATGTTTCCGTACCGCAAGAAAATGCAGATCGTGTTCCAGGACCCCTACGCCAGTCTGGATCCAAGGATGACTGTCGGCGACATAGTCGGCGAGGCGATAGATATACACAAACTGGCGGACAATAAAAAGCACCGCCGGGAGCTCATAATAGATCTTCTCAATCGGGTCGGACTGAACTCGGAGCATTCCAACCGCTACCCGCATGAGTTTTCCGGAGGTCAGCGCCAGCGGATAGGCATCGCCCGCGCGCTTGCCGTCGGGCCTGAGTTCATTGTTTGCGACGAGCCTGTATCCGCCCTCGACGTATCCATTCAGGCGCAGATAATCAATATGCTCGAGGATCTGCAGAATGAAAACGGTTTGACATATCTGTTCATTGCCCACGATCTCTCGATAGTTAATCATATATCAAGACGCATCGGCGTCATGTATCTTGGCAAAATGGTGGAACTCGCGGAGAGCACGGAGCTTATATTCCACAATGTTCATCCGTACACACGCTCGCTTGTATCCGCGATACCTATTCCCGACCCGGACGAAGCGGAGCGGAGCGAGCGGATCGTCATCGAAGGCGACGTGCCAAGCCCGCTCGACCCGCCAAGCGGCTGCCGCTTCCGCACCCGTTGCTCATATGCGAGCGAAAGGTGCGCTCAGGAGGAGCCGGTTCTCACAGAGATATCCTCAGGCCATTTTGTCGCGTGCCACACACCGCTTGTGTAGGGGACGCACACCGGGCGTCCCGCCGCCCGATCATCCACCCCAATTTCCACGTGCGTAGGGGACGCACACCGGGCGTCCCGCCGCCCGATCGTCCACCCCAATTTCCACGTGCGTAGGGGACGCACACCGGGCGTCCCGCCGAATTGTTTTGTAATATCCCGAAGATTGAAAAGACTATTTTCGGTATATATAATATTTTATGAGGAGGCATATAAAAAATGAAAAGAGAAATGAAGCGCCTGTGCAAAGCAATGATAGCGATACTAATAGTCGCCACTGTTATCTTTGCTGTAGCCTGCGGACCGAAGGCCGCAGAGACAAGCGGCAACTCGGCGGCTCCCGGACAGGCGACCGGCGGAGCCCCGGGCGGCGGTGAATCCACCGGCGGCGGAGGAGCCCCGGCGGGAGGCGGCGGAGGCTCTGCCGGAATCCCTGAACTGGCCGTATGCGTCGGACCCGACCCTGACACGATAGACCCGGCGCTCAACAGCTCGGTGGACGGCGCAACAATGATCATCCACGGGTTTGAAGGATTGTACACACTGGACAGAAACGGCATACCGGTTCCCGGACAGGCTGAGAGCGTCGATATAAGCGACGACGGGACTGTCTACACATTCCATCTTCGCAGCGGATTGAAATGGAGCGATGGTTCTCCCTTCACAGCAAGTGACTTCGTTTACAGTTGGAACCGCGCTATCGATGAAGAAACGGCAGCGGACTACGAGTACATGTTTGACGTAATCGTCGGATATGACGACGGCCGCCTTGACGTAAGGGCGCTCGACGATACGACCCTGGAAGTTAGGCTTATAGCGAGGACCCCGTATTTTCTGGAGCTAACGGCATTCCCCGTATACTTCCCGGTCAACGAAACGATCGTTGAAGCCAACGGAGAAGCATGGGCCGTCTCACCCGCGACATATGTCGGAAACGGCCCGTACCGCATGATCGAATGGGTCCCGGGTTCACATATACTCTACGAAAAGAACCCGAACTATTGGGATTTTGGCGCGCTTGGCCCGGAAAAAATCAGGTTTGTCCTTATGGACGACAACAACGCGCAGCTTGCGGCATTTAACAGCGGCGGGCTGAGATTCATCGACGACGTGCCAAATGATGAGATCGAAGCGCTGAGAAGCCGCAACGACTTTTTCATCATGGGGCAGCTTGGTACTTACTACGTATCGTTTAACGTTCAGGAATACCCGCTCAACGACCCAAGGGTCCGCGAGGCTTTGACCCTGGCGATCGACAGAGACTTTATAACGAAGAACATCGGCCAGGCAGGGCAGATAAACGCAGCCGCGTTTGTTGCCGAGGGCATCAGTGACGCCGCGCCGGGCAGCTCGTTCCGTGAAGTTGGCGGTAACTACTATGACCCGTCGCCCGCAGGATACGCGGCTAACCTCGCAAGGGCAAAAGCGCTTATTGAAGAAGTGTTCCCGGACGGTAATGTGCCGACTATGGAGTATATTTACAACACCAGCACAGGGCATCAGTTGATAGCCGAGGCGCTTCAGTCGATGTGGGCTGAGATAGGCGTCAACGTTACGCTGGAAAGCCAGGAGTGGGCAGTGTTCCTGAACACGCGTAAGAACGGCGAATACCAGATCGCCCGTAACGGCTGGCTCAACGACTATAACGACCCGATCGGGATGCTCGACATGTGGATCTCCAACGGAGGTAACAACGACGCGCAATGGTCGAACGCTACGTACGACTCGCTGATTGCTCAGGTAAAATCGACGTCAGATCAAGCGCTGCGCATGAGGCTAATGCACGAAATGGAGGATATCCTCTTTGCGGAATGGGTACTGGCTCCGATTTACTACTACGTGGATATATACATGATCGACACGAGCATCCAAGGCTTCTTCGCATCGCCGCTGGGATACAAGTACTTCATGTACGCGTACGAATAAAGCGAAGCAGTAGCAGAAACTCTGTGTAAAACAGTTCAGCAGCAGATAATCCAATAAAAACTCAGGGGCGCGATCATTCGCGCCCCTGATGTACTTCTCAATGTACTTCTCAATGTAATGCTGCGATTTAATATGTCCCTGCAGATTGTAGACTGTCATCAATACTTTAATACACAGGGATCTTCTTATCACAGTAGCCGCATCTATCGGGGCCGCTTTTAGAAACGAGCCGGGGGAGGTACAACTCATTTTGTGTCACGCAGGCCGGATTGCCGCAATCAGCGGCATGGCGCTCCGTGAGCGTTTCCGAACCGCGCGCGTTTCCGGCGCTCATCGCCTGCGGCGTCTGCCGCGGCATGTGCAAAAAGTCAAGAAGGAGAGCCATACGGATGAACATACCGTATCTGGCCTGCTCGAAATACACAGCGCGCGGGTCGTCGTCGACGTCCTGTGCTATTTCGCCGTATCTGGGCAACGGATGCATAACTAGCATATCTGATCTCGCGTTATCGAGCAGTTTTCTTGTCAACACGTAAACGTCTTTCAAACGCCTGTATTCGGCGGCGTCGTGGAAACGTTCCCGCTGGACGCGAGTCATATAGAGGACGTCCAACCCGGAAATGCAATCGGCAAGGCTTTCCGACTCCGTATAGTCCTGTTCGCGGGCGCGCATCTGGTCGAGATCGTACTCAGGCATCCGGAGTTCTTTCGGTGAGATAAGGCAGAAGCTGATCCCCGGGAACATCGACAGCGCTTCGACGAGGGAGTGGACAGTGCGGCCGTACTTGAGATCGCCGCAGAGCCCAACGCGGATGTTGCCTATTCCGCCGCGTTTTTGGGCGATAGTAGTTAAGTCGGTAAGCGTTTGCGTGGGATGAAAATGACCTCCGTCGCCGGCGTTGATAACCGGGACCTCCGAGTACAACGAGGCGGCCGTCGCCGCGCCTTCCTGCGGGCTTCTTATTACGATCGTATCTGCATAAGAAGCAGTCATCCTTATCGAATCAGCCAGCGTCTCACCCTTAGACACCGATGTGCCCAAGGGGTCGGAAAAACCGAAGACGCCCGCGCCAAGCCTTTGCGCCGCCGCTTGGAACGAGAAGTTTGTCCTTGTACTCGGTTCATAAAACATTGTAGAGAGCAGCTTCCCCCTGCAGGAATCTACATACACCTCCGGGTGAGCGATAAGCTCGCAGCAGGCTGCGTACAGCTTATCCCACCATTCCTTAGACATATCTTCCACACTCACAAGTTTGCGCACAGGAGTCATGCTCAGCGACCTCCGTTTATCACGAGTTTTTGTGGGTCTCTTCCCAAAGCTTTCTCAATTCCCGCAATTTTTCCTGCTTACGTTCGTATCTATCCCACGCCTCCAACGCAGCGGGTTTCAGTTTTGGAGCAAAGAAGAAGAGCGTCGCGCCTCCGGCAAAAATAGCTATACTGATTATCTGAGACGTAGATATACCGCCGTATACACCGCGAATCTCATCTCCCCTGAAAAACTCGATTATGAAGCGCGCAGGAGCATATAAGAGGGCGTAAAGCGCGACCACGCGTCCTGGCGCGTAGTTCTTTTTCTTAGTAATCGTGTAGTGTGAAAACAGAAACAGCAAACAAGCTATGATGATATTGCAGCAACTCTCGATCAAAGGCACTGCCAGCAAAGGGACTCCCGGAGGCGCCGACAGCGAAGCCTCGGGGTAAACTATAGCGAACGGATGTGTGTGCGAGACTTCCATTCCATAGCAGCAACCGCCCAGCAGACACCCGACTCTTCCAATGGCGTGGGCGATGGGGGCGACGGGAGCAAGAAAGTCAAGATACTGCAACAGAGGAACTTTCGCAAGTTTGGAGTATAGGAGCACAGAGACAGCGGCGCCAATGAAACCGCCGTAGAAAACCAGCCCTCCGACACGCGCGAAGATAGCTCCTAATGCTTCCTTAAAAGGCAAAGGCGCGACCAGTTCACTCCAGTCGGCGATCAGCCCGGGCAGTTCTAATAAAACATGCAGCAGCCCGGCGCCAACTATTCCGCCTATAAAACACATAAGGAAGAAGTTCAGCACATCGTCGGCAGGCAGCTTTCTTCGCCGTGCGTAGAAAAACAGAATGCAAAATGATACAATGCCGGCAAGGGCTATCATCAGGCCAAACGTCGGGATCGGTCTTCCGAAAACATTAATAAAAGGTTGCATGAGTTCACACCAGTTCCGATAAGAGGATACTTACCTAAACACTAACTCGGATAAGCCTGAAAAATCGCCCGGGTTCACATAATGACTCCGGGCGATTATTCTTTCAGAGATAATTTACCACAGCGACCATGAAGCATTCCATGCATCGTTGATCGCGTTTGCTGCCCTGCAGATGCAGACGGTGCATACGAAGAAGAAAATCACTGAGAATACAAGCCCGATAATGCTCAAAATCAGACCTGCTGTGCCGACTCCCGCGGGGGCGCCAACTTCGGCATTCTTCTTCCTGCCCATGATCGACAGAACCAAACCGACTGCCGCCAGTATCAATGCAGCGATGTTGACCATATAGAACCAGCAAAGTATCAACGCGAGAATGCCGCAAATCAAACCTCCTATGCCGAGGCCGTTTCCGGGAGGAGTGGCGGGCGGAGGTCCGGCCGGATAGCCCGGCTGCT
>Ga0082212_10006215_pt1 | contig 16110 bp, 10 predicted proteins | sample TergutNt197P3_FD_71548 | JGI IMG/M metagenome (GOLD analysis project Ga0082212, IMG submission 71548) | Neocapritermes taracua P3 segment gut microbial communities from Petit-Saut dam, French Guiana - Nt197 P3 | ecosystem: Host-associated > Arthropoda: Insects > Digestive system > Gut ... | reverse complement strand
GAACCTAGCACCATTATATGTGTAATCATAACTGCCACAACAACTGCTACCGCAACCACTATCGTAACCACAGTCGGTCTCGTCATAAATGGCACCGCTAAATGGTGACCAGCGAACGTAGAAGGGACTCCATGGTGTTTCGTCATCTTTCCAACCCGTGTAGTCAAGCACTTCATCGTAGTTATCGCAACCACAACTGTATCCACAATCGCCGGTACAACTGTAACTACAACTACAACTTTCATTGCAACCGGAACTGCTACTCGCGCCCGACTCGGAATAGTAGTACGTGATGGAAGAATCATCAACCTCTTTTGTTACTTGATTCTCCACGCTTGCTGTCTCATCTCCCCATTCCGCTAGGTAGTCGTAGGTAACATCACAGTGACTCTCGGAGATATATTCGCAACTATCATAGTTGTAACTGCTACAACTGTAGGAGCAACCACTACAACCATAATCACAACCACAGCCGTAATCACAGCCGCACCCACAGCCACTATCGTTACAAGAATAGCCCCAATCTTTATAGACTTCCGAGAAACTATAACTTGATCCAGAGGAATTGTAAGTCCCGTTGCCGCTTGCATTTCCGTCAAAGGATACCAGTGAGAATGCGCCGCCGTCACTGTGCCAACTTTCGATCATCTCTGCCGAATACTCTTCAGATATTTCCGATGACAGTGCTGTCTCTGAGAATGAATGAAGATAACCACTAGAATAGGAACTAGCATTGCCACTGTGATAACTTCCATCTGACTGAGCAGTGTAGTAGGAAGAGAGTGACATTTCATATCCACCACTTGCAGACACATTGACTTCCGAGTCGGCAGACTCTTCCCAAACAAGTTGTCCCTGACTATTGGCTTTGTTACTCCACTCACCGATGATCGTTTCGGTGTATGCTTGCTCTCCCCATTCCGTTAGGCTTGCATCACGCTCAAAATGCGTAGTGGAAACGACGGGAACGTATTGGTAGTCAATATAACCAGTGCTATTCGTAGTGGTATCTTTACTTTCGTTGTGTGTACCATTGCCCATGTAGGAGGAACCTGATGCGATGTTTTCGATGTAACTTCCTTCGGATTCACGGATAACTTGACCATTGATGATACAGAACGAGATATCCCAATCTTCATTGTATTGGTGAGTAACATAAGCATCTTGTGTACCCGTGATGGTACTATCATAGAACCCCCTTTCGTATGTCTCTGATGAGTCCCAAAGGTAGGTGTAATGGTAGTTTCCGCCTCCCATTTTGTTGTCGTCGCCTTCACCTTTAACGAGCGTTGCTTTCCATGCATTGGCACCGTCATAATAGACCCAGTTCACTGTACAGGATTCTCCGTGCGAAGCCCCTTCGGAGATGTAGATACTTCCCGTTGCATGGAGTGCATCAAGCGTTTCTTCCCATTCGTAACCGAAAGCATCGGTGGTTGTTGCATCGCCGGTGGTCTGCCATGTTCCGCTATTCCAGAAGTAATAGATGTTCGTCTCTGATGATGAATTTGACCAACTGTTGCCATCGAGTGAGTAACTGAAATCTTCTAGGGAAAAAGACTCATAGTAGGAATCCGAGTAGTTGTAAGAATCGGAGAAGTGATCGTTAGCATAACCATTGCTCACGCCCCAATCATTGTTTGTTTCTATTAACCAAACCTTTGTGTACATGTCGGCACTGTACGACTCGGATATTGAGAATGATTCGCTAACAGTATAATCGGAGGTTTCATACACGTAGAACAGGGATTCGCCATAAGTGCCTGTTTCGGCAATTATTCGTTCATCGGTGCCGCTGCGCTCTGATGTATTTTCATTATGCGAATGGGTAATTGTTGCTGTTTCGGTGAGGCTATACTCTAATGCAACTTCCCAGCGAAAGGTCAACTCGTCGGTTTCTGATTCAACCAAGATGCCGTCGGAAAAACTGTAACCGGCTGTCAACGTAAAGGTTGATTCGTAGAGACCGTCGATGTAGGAGACGGAAAGGGTGTAACCATATCCATCTTCGTATGTGTAACCTTCTAGGGATGTGTAACTGTATGAATAACCGACCTGTTCTTTGTAAGACCAGTCGCCATTGCCAAGGTCTTGGGAAAAGATGCCGATGGTGATGGTTTCTTGATACGAACCGAGAAGCGATGCTACATTATTGTCGTCCAGAGAGGTAACATCGCCCAGTCGTGTTACGGAGTCATAGGCGAGAAAATTTCCGGTGATGTCGGGGGTGAATGCGGAGGTGGCATCGATTGCCGAGTTATTTCCGCCGACGGAGATTTTTCCGAAGTCATCGGAGTTGGGATTGGTTTCGTAAGTATCGGGTAGCGTGTCGGTGATGCTGGCGTTGTCCCACCAATCCCAGTCGAGAGGGGCGATGGAGAGCATTTCTCGCGGTTCGAGTTCTTCGATTCGGAGGGATCGGGTTCGTTTTTTGGGAGTCTTACTCGTTTTCGGGCTTCCGAAGAGTATCTCGCGGGTTTTTTTGAAAAATGAGTGTATTAACAACATATTTTCGCTACCGTTTAGTGTGATCATAGGGATTGTACCATGTGTACGGGGGAATGTCAAGCATTTTTTTGGCAGAATTTTTGAATTTTCGCATAATTTTCCAAGATTTCTCCCAAGGTAGCGGCTTTTCCAACGTAGTAAACGGTGACACCTTGTCTTTTTTTCCCAGTTTTCTCAAGCAGACGGTTTTTATGTCCACTACGTCCCTTGCCGCACTCGCCGCCACCCTCAAATCCATTCCCGATCCGCGATCCAAACAAGGCGTTTCCCATCCCTTCACCGGACTCCTCGCGCTCGTCCTCCTCGGACTGACCGCCCGGCATATCTCCATGAGCCACATCGTCGAATGAGCAAAACATCGCTGGAAAGAACTCAAAACGCCTCTCTGCTTAGTGTCATTTGTTATTCAACAACAGCAACGTTCTTTCTATTACGGTGTCAACGACATCTTGAATCGTTTGCGGAGCCGTATAGAAATGAGGAACAGCAGGTTGAATGATCCCCCCCGCCAATGTTACACGCTCCATATTTTGAATGTGAATGAGCGACAGCGGCGATTCCCGAACAAGCAAAATCAACCGCCGCCGCTCTTTCAGTTGCACTTCTGCAGCACGATGAATCAAATGTTCATTGATACCCAATGCAATACAACCGAGCGAACTTCCCGAACAAGGGGCGACGACCATTCCGTCAAAATGAGCGGAACCGCTGGCAATCGGTACGTTAAAATTGTGCGGTTCGTAAATCACGAGTTGCGAATGCGTTTGCGGCGGCGCAACCCCTTCCTGTGCGGCAGATTGATGCCATGTCGGACTCATCACGAGATGAACCTCGTGTTCTCTTTGCAATAGCAATTCTAATAATCGCAAACCGTACACCGTACCGCTTGCGCCGGTCATACCGAGAATAATACGCATTCTGTTATTGAGATGTAGGCTGTGAAACAACAGCGGGAGCGGAAATGCGCTGCACTAAGCGTTTTCCCCCGTAGATCCGATTGGCGAAAACATACTCTACCGCAAAAATACAGGCAAGCAGAAGCATAATCATCGCATACATTTCTTGTCCGACACGCCGACGAGCAGTACCCATGACAATCTCTTGCGGAGTCCGTACAACTTGGTATTCGTCCGCACCGAAAAGCCGATCAAATGTCGTTTCCTCCGCCTTTTTCAAGACCATCGCACTTGCCGGTATATTCGCACTGAATCCCAAGTTCAATGCCAACTCCCCCGCCCCGCCGGCACGTACAATGTAATTCCCCGGCTCTGCCGTCGTTGGAATCACGATCTCCCGACGGATAGGGTCCGGCGTTATTCGCTCCGACTTTCCCTGCGGCGTGCCCAAAAGGCAACTCGTCGGAAACGTCGTAATGTTCGGACGCAATATCACCGGTTCGCCAACGTTAAAGTTGGATTTCTGATTGCCGATGCCGACGAGATGGTTGCCGATTCCCTCGGCAAGCAACATGAACATCCACGAAGTCTCCCCTCGCGTCCAACCGTTCCAAAATCTCTGTGTATCCGCTGTTTCCGAAACCGGCGTTGTGACCAACACCGTTCGCCCGCGTCCCAATGTTTGCGTGAGAATCGCTGGTTGATTATTCGAAAAACGACCAGCAATGTCGGCTCGATCCGAAAGTTTTTCTAATTGCCAATATCGAAAAACAGGCTGCGCATTCCACGGTAATTGATCCAACGTCCCGTGTGACCGAAACGGCGTAAAAATAGGGGAAATACCCGGCATCAGCCAAAGATCGCCGTCGAGATTCCGCGCCTCACGAAGCAACGTTGCTCCCAGCACGTCGGTTGCGGTGGAATCATTGAACGGTTCTAATTCGTTTACGTGCCGACCGAGAAAGGTTCCGACACCGTAACCGGCGGAAGCGTAATCGGCTAATTTTTTCCACGTCACCGGAGAAACCGACTGCGGATCAGGGTCAAGCAACACAACGGCTTGATAATCCTGCAACTGCGTCATCGTCATCCCGGCGAGTTCCGAAATCGGAGACGTTTCAACGGCAAACGGAATGGTTTCGAGGGCTTCGCGAAGAAAAAGGGAAGTTTCTGGAACGGGCGGTTGAGCGAAAATCAATACTTTCTGCGGCAGTTGCACCGACAGCGTGAACCAACATTGGTCGTCCATCGACAACGCATCGGAAGTCGAAAAGCGAAGTTTCCCTTGTTGCGTACCGGGTTCAAATCCGCCGGTCAAAACCATTGGAAAAGAACGTTGCGTATCCCCGTCGGGAAAATCGACGGTTTTGGATGTCCGCACCGTTTCGGCAGTCGGGTCGTGAGTGTTGCCGACGAGGACGAGTTCGACCGTTTTCGTCATTGCCGGTCCTGAATGAGCAACGTGAACCTCCATGTGGACGGGTGCATGGGCAACGGGTGTTTCGGGAATGAGCGTAAATTGCCGAATGGAGGAATTGCTGGGTTCCAAAACACTGACATCGACGATGAATATCTCGCCGTCGAATTGGCGCAGTGAGTCCGAAGTCATCGAAACATCCCAGCCCGGCAAAGAAAGATCGGAAAGAACGTAAAGTTCCTGCTGTTCGTGCGGACTTTCCGAAAGCAGTGCGGCGGCACCTTGCACCACTTCGGCAACAGGACGACCGAGCGGCGTGATGCGGAGACGTTCGATTGTCTCCGCTGCTGCCAGTTGATCGACTTGAAAAACCGGCGATTCCGGTTCGCAACCCAAAATGGCAATGCTACTGTTTTGCGGCATCTGGCGGAGAATCCATTGGGCAAATACTTGGGCTTCTTCCAGCCGGGTTTTGTTTTCCGCCATGTAATTCATTCGGAGCGATGTGTCGATGACGATGGCGGCGGCAATTGGGGCATCTTGACTGCCGAACGAGGAGACCATTTGGGCAACGAAGCCGTCGGGATTTCGGGAAAAGGTGGGAAGCCAACCGAGTTTGATCGTTGGTCTTGCCAATGCGAGTCCGAGAAGTGTGAAGAGCAGGATTCGCATGGCGAGGAGCAAAATGTTTTTCAGTTGGTAGTTTCGTCGATGTGTTTCGATTTTTTGCAGGATAAACATCACGGCGGGAAACTCGACGAGTTTTGGTTTTCCCTGCATGAGCAGGTGCAACACCACTGGTACGGCTGCCGCCGCCATTCCGACGAGAAGTAATGATGCAGTGGTGAGGGAAAACATAGTGAAGTCGCTTCGAAAACGAATCCAATTATACCACAGCGTGGAAAAAATCGTTTGCACAGGATCAGATGCAGTCGTCAAGCCATCATATCTTCCTTGCTTTATCGCCCGATCCCTTCGGTATATTTTTGAAACCGTTGCAAGAGCGTTGACGGGGCTGGGTAACGCTGTGCCTCCGTCTGCCGTCTGCTGTCCTGTATCGTCTGAATTTTCTGCAATGCCGAACTGTCCTGATTCGGACGCAAATCTAAACTCCGTAATGCCTCCTTCCAAGCGTCCAAGCCGTCTTCCTCTGGTTGCAGTTGCTTACTCTTGTCCGCCATCTCTTTCCACTTTGCATAAAATTGCCGCAGTTGATCTTCCGACCAATTCAATTTGTTCAGCAAGTCATCGCTCGGCTTATCCTTCAACTGATCTTCGAGATATTCCAACACCAAATTGGTCATCTTTTGAGCATATTCCAAGTTTGGGTCATCCGGTGTCGTATTCGTTCCAAATCCAGCACCGTCATTATTACCAGTGCCGCCAGCGCCATTCCCCTTCTGTTGTGAATCGCTTTGTTGCTCTCCCGGTTGCGGATTGCCTTGTCCCTGCTCTCCCGGTTGCGGATTGCCTTGTCCCTGCTCTCCCGGTTGCGGGTTGCCTTGTCCCTGCTCTCCCGGCTGCGGGTTGCCTTGCCCCTGCTCTCCCGGTTGCGGATTGCCCTGTCCCTGCTCTCCCGGTTGCGGATTGCCTTGTCCCTGCTCTCCCGGTTGCGGATTGCCTTGTCCCTGCTCTCCCGGCTGCGGATTGCCTTGCCCCTGCTCTCCCGGCTGCGGATTGCCTTGTCCCTGCTCTCCCGGTTGCGGATTGCCTTGTCCCTGCTCTCCCGGTTGCGGATTGCCTTGCCCCTGCTCTCCCGGTTGCGGTTGCATTCCATCCTGCGTTGGATTCGTCGACTCCGTCGGATTATTCGGATCGCCTCCCTGATTGCGACGGTCTGGCGAATTCGGATCGAGATTTTCATCTCGTTTGCTCTCTCCCGAACCCGTTGCATCCTGACCTGCGTCGTTCCCTTTTCCTTGATCTTGCGGACGTGGTTCGCCGTTTTCGTCTAATTTGCCCTCTTTTTTCATCTGTTCGATGATTTTCTCCATTGCATCGCCGGGTTGCGTTTCGGGATTCGGACTAGAATCGCCCCCCCCCTGCTGATCTTGTCCTTCTGCTGATTCGCCGTTTCCCGAACCTTTGCCCCGTTCGGCGTTCTGCGGATTTCCCCGCTCATCACTCTTCTGCCCTTCGCCAACGTCCCCTTCCGTAACGCTTGTTCCCTCTTTGTCCGAAGGGTCGTTTCCCGCCCCTCCTTTGTTCCCCTCTCCCGACTGGTCTTCCTCACTTGAACCGCCGGAACCATCGGGATTGTTATTCTGTCCGCCTTGTTCAGGATTGTTCGGATCAGATTCCTGTTTATCAGGATTCTGACCGTTCTGCGGAGTATTTTTTTCTTCGGTATTTTGCTCCTTCGATTGCGTATCTTGTTCGTCGGGATTCTGTCTCTGCGGTTGCGTATCTTGCTCGTCGGGATTCTGTCCCTGCGGTTGCGTGTCCTGTTCGTCGGGATTGCCGGTCAGATCATCCTGTTTTTCCGGGTCCTTTTCGCCGGACTTGTCCGGTTGCTGTTCCGGGTCGTCGTTCGATTGTTTTTCGCCGTCGTCCCCTTTCTTTTCTTCGTCCGATTCCGGGTCTTCCTCTTTTTCGGCGGGGTCAATTACGTGAATCGTGATCTTTCGAGTCAAACTGACATTGGCTTCGGGCAGTTTCGTGTCGATTGCCTCCACCCAAATTTCGACGGTGTCCCCAACGGAAAGACGTTTGTCTTCCGGCGAAAAGAATGCCGTCTTATTGATCTGCTTCCGATGCTCTGTCGGTCCCGTTACCGGCGAATTAGGCAATAATTGGACATCGGGAATCCGTATCCGCTTGTCGGGAGACTCCGTTTTGAACCGAAGATACCGCAATGCAAAGTCGGGGTCTTCCGCCTGAATAGGAAGTTGCAACGTTTGATTGAACGGCAATTCAATGTGGGCAACGTCTTTCAAATGCACAGCGGTATCTGCCCATTGAACCTTCGGCGGTTGGTCAGGGATAACCTCGATCCGATAGATTCCGCTCCGCCGGGAAGCGTTGCCGTTGGTGTCCGTCGCTTGAAAAGCAAACGTTTTATGCGGACAGGGATATTTCAGCATGAATGTTCCCTTTGCTTCGGTTCCCTGTGCGTCAATGGTCATTCGGACTCGGCTTGCCGGATTCTCATCGAACACAAGAGCAATCTCGTGTAGTGGAAGCGTACTCCGAACGGCAACCGTTACCGCCGTTCCTTCGAGAGCCCGAATATCACCGCCACCCTCGCTTGTTTCGGAGGGTAAACCGGTGTAGTCGGGATAACTGTACTGCAACGAAACGATCTCGACGGATGCCGCCGGAAGAACGTCAATTCGGTATTGTTTGCTTCGGCTGTCTCCTTGTGCAATCCAGTAATCGACACTGCTGTTGAATCCGCGTTCCATGCCTTGTCTTCCGGGCGGGAAAGGGGTCTCAAACGCAATTTTTCCTTCCGGTTGCAACATCGGTATTCGTTGTTCGACCGCCAATCCGTCGTCCGTCGAGAAAACGAGATAGACGGGTTCGACACTTTGGCTGATGATCTCCGCCGAAATGGTCAGTGACTCCCCTTGCAAGGCGGTAATATCGCCGGGACTGACATTCCGAAATTGAGTCGCTTGCGGACGCTCTATTCCGCCGAACGGAAAAAGAACTCGCGCAATGGACGTAAAGGGATTTTTCGGGGAAAAAGCGGCGTAAGCGATAAACGAAAGGAGCAAAACCGTCAGAATGGTGCCGATCCAAATCAATTTTCGGTAATCGATGGCGTGTCCTAACGGAACGGTTTGAACATGTCCGGCGGCTGTTCGGACGATACCATCGAACATTCGGTCATGGATTTTATTGTCGTGAACGTTTTCCCGTTCTTCTCGTTCCTGCCGGAGTAATAACCAGTTAATCAGAGAGTTTTTGAATGTTGGAACATCCTTTTCGATCAGATCGGCGGTATAGACGGGATTGATCTGATAACGGAAGAGCGGGATGATTTTCCAATAAATGTAAAACCCGGCGGCGGCAAGGAGAGCGGCGAAAACTCCGAAACGTTGCAGCATGGAAAGTCCGTTTTTGAGGAGCCAGTGATCGGCAAGGATTGCGAGAAACAATCCGCCGAGGAGCAGGGAGGCGACGATCAGCAGGGAGACCGTAATATCGACTTTCCGAACGAGTCGGCTTGTCGTATCGATATGCTTTTCAACGGTTGATTCGAGCGGGGAAACGATATGGGAGCTCATTGGGGAATCTTCCTGTTTTTTATCGGCAATTGAGTTGCAACGAGGCACAGAATATCTCCGATGTCTGATTATACCACAAGAACGGCAAAAGTGTCATAAAATTTACTGACAGGTTGATTGCAAAATTTTCGTGATTGTGTTACAATGTGCTCTTTCCCTCGTTTTCATTCATTTATCCATGCCGAAAAAAGCCGCCGCTAAACCCAGCAAAGCCGAAAACATTCTCGCCAGCAATCCGAATCTGAAAAACGCCCTGACGCAAATCGAAAAGCAGTTCGGCGAAGGAGCCATCATGCCGCTCGGTCTGGATCGCACTCCCAGCCTCTCTGGCATTTCGACGGGATGTCTCTCGCTTGACCTTGCTCTCGGCGGCTTCGGTGTGCCGCACGGTCGGATCATCGAAATCTTCGGTCCCGAATCCAGCGGAAAAACCACCCTTACGCTCCACATCGTTGCTCAAGCCCAAAAGGCAGGCGGAATAGCGGCGTTCATCGATGCCGAACACGCTCTCGATCCCAGTTGGGCAAAGCGGCTCGGTGTTGATCTCGAAAGTTTGCTCGTGTCGCAACCGAGTTCCGGGGAAGAGGCATTGCAAATTGTGGAAATGCTCGTCAAATCCAATGCGGTGGACATCATCGTGGTTGACTCCGTGGCGGCACTCACTCCCGAAAAGGAACTCAAAGGAGAAATCGGTGACTCGTTCGTAGGCTTGCAAGCCCGGCTGATGAGTCAGGCTCTCCGAAAATTGACGGGAATCACCGCAAAAAGCAAGACCTGCGTGATTTTCATCAATCAACTTCGGGAAAAGATCGGCGTGATGTTCGGCAGTCCCGAAACGACACCCGGCGGAAAGGCGTTGAAGTTTTACTGCTCCTGCCGAATCGATGTCCGCAAGATTGGGCAGGTCAAAGAAGGTGAACTCGTGATCGGTCAGCGAGTTCGAGCAAAGGTCGTGAAAAACAAGGTTGCTCCGCCATTTCGAGCGGCAGAGTTCGATATGATGCACACCAACGGCATCAGTTACGAAGGGGACATTTTGGACTTGGCGGTAACTCAAAAGGTTGTTACGAAGTCGGGAGCGTGGTTCAAGTACGGCGACGAACAACTCGGACAGGGACGTGAAAAGACAAAGCAGTACCTGAAAGAGAATCCGAAGTTTTTGGAGAAACTCAAAACCGAAATCGTCACGGCGTTTCACGAAGGGGGAGCGGAAATCTTCTCCGGCGGAGGTGAAGGCGGCGAATAAAAATATCAGAACATACACGAATCAGTAGTGGGCGAAGAGACGGTCTTCGTCCACATCTGCGCCGTGAAACACGCAATATCTGTTGACAATCCTATTTCGACAAGGTTTCAATCAGACTGACGAGCGGCATAAACAACGCAATAACGATGAAGCCGACGACAACACCGAGAACCATCACGAGGAGCGGTTCCAACATTGCCATCAATCCATTGGTTGCCGCCTCGACTTCTTGGTCGTAAGTGTCCGCAACCTTATAAAGCATCGTGTCCAATTCTCCTGTCTCTTCACCGACATCCACCATGTTCACGACCATGTCGTCCATAATGCGGGTTCGTAACCTCAACATGTACCATAGTGCTCCGACAATGGGTATGAAAAAGAAAAAATAAAGCAACGCACCGACGTGAAACGGCGGTCGAGAATAAGCCTTCATCGGGTTGGCAATCGTATCACCATCACGAATCGCTTCGAGAATTTTTTGAAACATCAGTTCAAAAACACCATTATTGCTTGCTTCTTTGGTAATGTGCAGTGCTTCCAAAATCGGCACACCGGACGTGACCAACGTTCCGAGCGTTCGGGTGGATCGGGCAATGGTGGTCTTTTCGACCAAAGGACCGAAGATCGGGAGTTTTAGCAGGAACAAATGCCAACCGAAACGTCCTTGTTGAAAACTCGTGGTCAGTTTAATGAGCAACCAAATCGAAAAGGGAACAAGCGGTATCAAATACCAATATGTCGCAATGGCGTTAGACGCTCCTATCAAAAATACTGTCATCGGAGGCAGTGTTGCGTCGAAATCAAGAAAGATTTTTTCAAATTCCGGCACAATTTTGAGCATAATAAAGATCAAGATACCGACTGCCGCAAGAACCACGAAGACCGGATAGGTCAATGCCGACTTAATTCTTGCTTTGAGGTGTTCGGAACGTTCCAAGAACTCGGCAAGCCGTTGCAAAATGGTTTCAAGTGCACCGCCCGCCTCACCGGCTTTGATCATGTTGACGTACAATCGGTCAAAAACTCGCGGACTTTTTCCAAATGCTTCCGAAAGACTTGATCCTCCTTCAATTTCATAGATGGTGTCGATGAGACTGTTGCGTAATCCGCCGTTGGGTGCCTGATTTTTCAGAATGTTGAGACTTCGTAAAATGGGAAGACCGGCATCTTGCAAAATGGAAAGTTGCCGGGTAAAAGTTGTCAAATTTTTGGAAGCAACGAAGCCTAGAGCAAACGTTTTTCCAGCGGCACCTTTCTTGCCTGCCTTGGTTTTCCGTTCTTTGTGAAGAGCAATTTTTGTCAGATGGTATCCCATGAGACGAATGGTCGCCTGTGCGTCTTCTTCGGTAGCGGCTTCAACAACATCCTTGATTTCTTGCCCTTTTTGGTCAATCGCTTCAAATCTGTACTTCGGCATATTTCGGACGGGATAGGAATTTAGCGAAAGGACCTTTTCTCGGTCTTCCTGCCAATTTACCTATTATACCAAAATCGAAATGCGATGGGTAGCCCCCGTTTTTGCGAAGTCGATGTGCAAGGTTTTAGGCTTTCGCCAGAAAATAACGTCCCCTCCCCCCTTGGGGGAGGGTTAGGGTGGGGGGAACTGCTAACGATTCAAGCCCTCACCCCAGCCCTCTCACAGAGGGAGAGGGGGCAACACCCCATAGATGTTTTTAGGACACTCCAACGTTTGGGGTTTCGATCACGTTTCCGATTCATGATGCATACCAGGACGAATCATGAGATCGTAACAGAGTCCTCCCAGCACGCTACCGACACACGGTGCAATGATATACGCAACCCAAAAACCGTGTCCGTTCGGTCCCGGTATTGCTGTACTTCCCCAGCCTGCAAAAAAGGCAAACAAACGCGGTCCAAAATCTCTCGCCGGATTGAAACCTGCCTGGGTGAGTGGTGCAATCAGTGAAATCAACATCGCTATCGTCAAACCTATAAACAGCGGTGTCAGATGCGCTGCCGGTCGTGCTCCGTTTCGGTGATCGATCAACGCAAAGACAATGAAAGCCAAAAAGAATGTACCGATGGCTTCGCCGAGAAACGCCAAGAGCATCGGAACTTGTTTTTCCCAATCCCGATTATTTTTCCAATCACCGTCGGCAACAGCATGCGGCGAGGAATAATATTCTCCATAACATCGGGCAGTATTGATGCTATTTGATTCGAGTCCCTTTGCTGTTTCAAATGCTTTGATGCTGGGCGAAAACAAAACGAACAATATGGCGGCAGCGCAAAACGCCCCGGATAATTGACCAATCCAATAGGGAACGACTTCCTTCCAGGGCATTTGACGATGTACAGCGAATGCCAGTGTCATGGCAGGATTCAAATGTCCGCCGCTGATGACACCGGAAACATAGATACCGAACGCCACGGCAAGTCCCCAAACGGCGGCGATTTGCCCAAGTCCGACTTGCGCATCATACAGCGTGGCGGTATGCACGACTCCGCACCCAAAAAAAACCAAAATGAACGTTCCGACGAATTCAGCAAGAGGTTTACGCATGGCTTATACTGTTGACGTTATCCGATATTAGACATTGTCCTATACATGGCGGTATTTTACATCATGCGTATGATTGGGCAATGGGGGGTGTTACTCATTTACGAAAACCGTTCAAACCCTTTCGGCAACGGAGCGGTCAGTTCGATTCGCTCCTTCGTTGTGGGATGCGAAAAGGTCAATTTCCAAGCGTGTAAAGCGATGCCGTCGAAAAAAGACATTTTCGCCCCATATTTGACATCGCCACAAATAGGAAAACCGCGACCGGCAAGTTGCACACGAATCTGATGTTTGCGTCCCGTTTCGAGTTGAATTTCAACCAACGAGCATTGATTGATTTGCCGCAGTTTTCGATAGCGAAGTTTGGACTCCTTTCCCTCATCGGATTGCACCCGCCAAACTTTACGGTGTCGTTTGTCTTCGCAAAGCCGATCCACACATTCGGCTTCGACCGGTGTAATGGAACCTTCGACGAGCGCGGCATAAATTTTTTCGACAGTGCGCTCCCGAAATTGCTCGTTGAGTCTTGCCGCCGCTTTGGACGTTCGGGCAAAAAGGACGACTCCAGAGACCGGCACGTCGAGTCGGCTGACCACTCCGAGATAAACCTCTCCCGGTTTGGCATATTTCTCTTTGATATACGCTTTCGTTTGTGTGAGGAGTGTTTCTTGACCGTCAGGCAGTCCCATCGTGGCTAATCCCGGCGGCTTGACCAAGGCGATGATGTGATTGTCTTCGTAGAGAATGTCCATCTTCATTATGATTATACCACACATGGTTAAGAATTTCCGTGAGTTTTTAGTTTTTTTGTACCGATTGTCCCGACTCATTTTATCGGTTATACTGACATCCATGCCTGCCTACATTTTTTGCTTTTTCCTCGGCTCATTTCTGGGCTTCCTTGCCAGTGAGTTCGCCGACCGATGGGGATGCTCCCAACGCTACCGCTCTTCATGGCAAAAAATAGGGGGCATCGTTCTCGCCTCCGGCATCGCCGCCGCGCTGCTCCACCACTGGGAAGTGGAATACCTCATGTTGTTTCCTGCCGAGTTATTGCGGGAAGAGGATTACGGTTGGCAAAGTGATTTGTACATACCCGCTTTTAATGTGTTCTTTGTCCATATCGCCCTGCTTACCTTTCTTCTAGCAGCAACGCTGACCGATTTTTACGAAATGGTCATTCCCGACTGGATAACGGTTTTCGGGACGATTGAAGGACTATTTTGTGCGGTAACATTTACCACATTGCCGGTAACGGAACTGCAATGGACGAGTGATTCCTTTTCGCCGATTGTCGTACCGCAAATTTTTTACGTGCACGTTTGGAGTCCCAATCCTGCCGGGACATGTTTGCTCGTCATCATGACTCCTCTCTGGTGGTTCTGGTGCTTTGCGATGCTCGACAGAGTTTGGTACACAAAATTGCCGTTTCGTAAGGCAAATGCAATCTTCTGGCGATATTTGCACCGTTCTCGGAGAACGATGTATATTATCGTTGCAGCGATATTCATGCCCATAATTTTTGCACTTGTTGACAATCCCGAATCACAAATCGCTCTCCTTTCCGCCCTAGTCGGCATGGCAACCGGCATGGTGTTGATTTGGAGCGTTCGACTCGTTTCCCGATGGGTCTTGGGCATCGAAGCGATGGGCTTCGGCGACGTGACCCTGATGGGAATGATCGGTGCCTTTCTCGGTTGGCAAGCAGTGCTGGTCGTCTTCTTTGCCGCTCCCTTTTTCGGCTTGGTCTATGGCATTGTCAATGTCGCACTCGGCAAAGGCAGAGCGGTGCCTTACGGACCCTTTTTGTGTTTGGCGACGGTCTTCGTCGTCATTTTTTGGCGTTACGTTTGGGAAGCAACTGCCGAATACTTCGCCTTCGGCATTGGAACCATCGGACTTTTCTTGCTGGTGATGCTAGTGCTGTTCGGTGGATTGTTGCACATCGTGCATCAGGTTATGGGACGGCTACGACATTGAAGGACGTTTCCATCCCCAAATCAGTGTTGCGATGCCGAACGTCATCGGTTTCATTTGGACATCGGCAACTCCAAGTTGCGTGAGCCGTTCTGCCAGTTGTACCGGCGTGTCAAATTGCAACACACTTTCCGGCAGATAACTGTACGCCCGATCTTGATTCTTGGCGAACCATTGTCCCAGCCTCGGCAGTACGGTGCCGAAATAGAACCGATAACACTGCCGCAAAATCGGCAATGTCGGCAACGAAAAATCGAGTACCGCAACGGTTCCTTCCGGTTTGCAGACTCGTACCATTTCGGTAAGTCCCTGCTGGTGGTCGCAGACATTCCGCAGTCCGAACGCAACAGCAACAACAGCAAAACGGTCATCGTCAAACGGCAACGCCAACGCATCACCCGTGGAAAATTGCAACATGGAACAACCTTTTGCTTTCCGGTGAGCGACTTCGATCATTTCCGACGAGAAGTCGATTCCGTGAATGGTGCGTTTCATTTCGTGCTTGCGTTGTTGTTTTGCGAAAGCGAGGGAGAGTTCTCCGGTGCCGCAACACACGTCCAAAACGTCGCCGTCGATGGTTTTATCATGGAGCAGTTGTCGGGCGGTGAGTTTCCGCCAGGAGCGGTCGATGCCGAGCGAAAAGATATTGTTGATGAGGTCATATCGGTGCGCAATGCTATCGAACATTCGGCGAATGCGTTCCGGCGACTTATTCACTGGGGGGGAAACATGCGAGTTCACGCCGATATTTTACTATACTTGCCCCGGATTGAAACTATCCTTTGTAGTTTTGACAAGATTTACGAGATCATACAGGATTTTTTTTGACAGGATTGACAATGATTTTCAGGATGGAATACAAATTTATCCCGTAAATCCTGTCAATGAAAGACAATGTGTCACCGTGTACAGTATCCAATGGAAGCGTAAGGCTTCCGGCGAAAAGTGCAATACCCTTTTTGTTCTTCGTGTCCTTTGTGAAATCTTTGCCGACACAGCGAGGAATAGTGGCAAAATTCCCAAAAAAATGCTTGACATTCCCCCGTACACATGGTACAATCCCTATGATCACGCTAAACGGTAGCGAAAATATGTTGTTAATACACTCGTTTTTTACGAAACCACGTGAGATACTCTTCGGAAGCCTGAAAACGAGTAAGGCTCCCAAAAAACGAACACCATGGAGTCCTTTCTACGTTCGCTGGTCACCATTTAGCGGTGCCATTTATGACGAGACCGACTGTGGTTACGATAGTGGTTGCGGTAGCAGTTGTTGTGGCAGTTATGATTACACATATAATGGTGCTAGGTTC
>Ga0082212_10006214_pt1 | contig 16110 bp, 14 predicted proteins | sample TergutNt197P3_FD_71548 | JGI IMG/M metagenome (GOLD analysis project Ga0082212, IMG submission 71548) | Neocapritermes taracua P3 segment gut microbial communities from Petit-Saut dam, French Guiana - Nt197 P3 | ecosystem: Host-associated > Arthropoda: Insects > Digestive system > Gut ... | reverse complement strand
CCCGCGTCAAACAGCATATCGGTGACGTCTTCAATAGAGAATCCCTGTTTGACCGTTACGTTTATCTGCTCGTCTTCAACTCCGAAGCCCAGAACGTCGACGACACACATCCAGATCAGTGAAGCCAGAATGAGGCTGACGGATATAACGAACGCGGCGTAAAGAATCCCGCCGATGCAGCCCGTGCGTCTTTCCCGCCGGAGCCGCAGCGGCCGGTGCTCGGGGACGTCCCTGTATGCGCTTTCGAAGTCAAACTTGACTTTGAATTTCGCCGAACCGGCGTCGAGTTCCGGGTCGTCGCGCTCTGTCAGCCTGCCGCTGGGCGATATGTCAAATGTTCGTATCTGCTGATCGTCGCCTGACGCGGCAGTGTCGTTGTCGATAAGCGGTCCGTCTTCACCGTCTGCGGGAACAGGTGAGACGCCCTGCCGGTCTGTCGGCGCCGCGCCTCCCGGTTTTCGTGCTGGCGGTTGCGCGCCCTGCCGGGGCGCTCCGGCTCCCGGTTTGCCCGATTGCGCGCTCTGCTGGCCTTGTTGGCCCTGCCGGCCCGCCGCCGCCGCGCCGGTCGCGCCGGTCGCGCCGCCTCCCGGTTTGCCCGATTGCGCGCTCTGCTGGCCTTGTTGGCCCTGCCGATCTGCCGCCGCAGCTGTGCCGGTCGCGCCTCCCGGTTTGCCCGGTTGTGATTTTGCGCCCTGCCGGGGCGCTCCGGCTCCCGGTTTGCCCGATTGTGCGTTCTGTTGGCCATTTTGGCCCTGCCGGCCCGCTGCCGCACCGGTCGCGCCGGCCGCGCCGCCCGGCGTTTCCGCCGCAGCGGAAGGATCCGACCGGACCGAATCCTGATTCTTTGGTTCTGTAACGCTGTGTTCCAGCAAGCTCTTGACTTCTTCAATGACTTCCAGATCCGAATCCACTTTTTTCAGGAACGCGGAATCGGGTATATCGCCTGAGGGCGATATACCGTTGTCGCGCAGTGATGAGAAATCATTCTCGTCGGGATCATTGGGCAAAAAACTCACTCCTGTATGATGATCCTGGTTTTTACTTCCGTCACCAGGCACTTTACCGCGATATCATGACGCTCTCTCGGAAGCTCTTCCCTTATCAAACGCTCCCGCGCCAGACCGACAGTATATGCGGGAAGGCCGCTTAAAAACCTGTCGTAATACCCGCCGCCGTAGCCCAGGCGGAATCCTGACAAATCATATGTCAGCGCCGGGACGATCACAAGCTCCAGTTCCCCGGGCGCGATGACGGGGGCGCAACCCTGCGGCGCCGGTATCCCGAGCATCGCGGGCAGCAGTTCGTCAATATCGCCAACGACGCGCGCATCCATAATACCGCCTTTATAGCAGTATGGAAAAGCTACGGTTTTTCCCATGGACTGCGCCGCCCGCGCGACGCCGCGCGTTTCCGGTTCTCTTTTGACGCTGCAATATATCATAATGTTCCGGGCGGCTATGAACTCTTCAAGCGAGATTACCTGTAACAAAAGCCCGTTGTCGGAAGCGGCAATGTAATCGTCCGGCAGCGCGGCTATCTCTTCGCTCACTTTTCTGCGTAAATCAGCCTTCGAATAATTCATAGTTCGCAATTCATTGTCAGCTCGTAGATTTCCTGATGGAGGTCGTCCGCGGCGCGCTCACGGCCGTCTGCGACGCATCGTACCACATGCCAGCCGAAAAGCTTCGAGGCCTGTTCGCCGCATTGGACGCATTGCTCCAGATACGTCGGGTCTTTTTCGTGGATGTCGCCGGTCGTGTCCGTTTCGGCTTGTCTGGCGTGGAGCCGCCGCGCCGCGTGGGCTGCCTCGATATCCAAATAAATAACCGTATCCGGGGCCGGCAGACCTATCAGGTCAAACTCGTATTCATACAGCCACTTAAAAAAACGCTCGCGTTGCTCGGGGAGCAGTTTTGCGCCCTGGTGTATCGCGTTGCTCGTCGTATATCTGTCAGTAAGGATCATTCCGCCTTCCAAATAGTACCCGCGCCAGTCCTGGACATATGACGCGAACCTGTCGACAGCAAAAAAAGACGATGCGGCGTACGCGTTCACCGCGTCCGGATCTTCACCGAATTCGCCGTTTAAGTACATTTTCAACAGTGAGGAAGAGGGCTTGTCATAACGCGGAAACGTTACCCGCATGAAATCGCGCCCTCTGCTTGAAAGGTGGTCGCAAAGCAGTTTGAACTGTGTTGATTTTCCACTGCCGTCGATACCCTCGAATACGACCAGCCTACCCATGGCGCTCCGTCCTTACATAAAACATATCACGTATACCGCATTCCGCGCAGTGAGCGCAGCGCATATATACGGCGCGCGCGCAGCAGGATCCCGCCCCGGAAGATAAAGCGCATGACCGCCGCGCAGCGCTTTTCGCGCGCCGAGGCGCTAATGTACCAGGCCTCCGGCGTCATTCACCGCGCTCTTGCGCGCTGCGGCGATTTGAGCCGTTTACCCTTTCCCAAATTACTGCCAGAACAAACAGAGGCAGCTTCAGGCTCCGCTTTAGCCGGCGAGGCTCGCGGACGATCCTGTACAGCCACTCCAAACCCAGCCTGCGAAAAAAAACCGGAGCTCTGTTTACTCTGCCCGCGAAAACGTCGAGGGCGCCGCCAAGCCCTGCAAAGAGCCCGGCGTTTATCCTATCGATGTTACTTGACATCCAAAGTTCCTGCTTTGGCGCGCCAAGACATACGAGCAGAAGATCGGGGCATTCGGCGTTTATCCGGTCGATCACCGGATCGTCTTCGGTGAAATACCCGTCGGCCGCGCCGGCTATACTCAGCCCCGGATAAACTTCAGCCAGTTTCTGTCCGGCTTCTTCGGCGACGCCGGGTTTTGCGCCTAACAGAAAAACACGCCTTCCGGAACTCGCCAGTTCTTCGAACAGTCTCGCGATGAAGTCGATGCCGGGAACTTTACCGCCGACCAGAGGCGCGCCCAGGATCTTCGCGCCGAGAACGATCCCGACTCCGTCCGGAAGAACAAGTCCCGCGTTATTTATCGCGGCGCGAAGAGCTTCGTCACGGCGCGCCATCCATACTATTTCCGGGTTTGGCGTTACTATATATGCCTTTTCGCCGCCGTCCAGTTTTTCGCAAGCCAGCGTTACCGCCTGCTCTATAGTTACATCGTCAAACCCGACCCCAAGCACGTGAACTCTCATCAGGACGTGCCTTCCATCGGTTTCAGTTCGGGCTTATCATCGGTCAATCCGTCCTGTTGCATCAGGTTTTCGAGTACGTTGATATCCGCTTCGATGTCAATGGCGTCCGCCCTGAACAACTGATCCAGTTGCTGCTCATATCCGGTTGCGAGAGTGTCAAGAATACGGCTTATGTTTTCCTTTGCGGAGGTGATGTTTTCGCCCTTGATACCCTGTTTTTCAAGAGTAGCGTATGAATGAAGCAGCTTCAGCGTGGTTGGAAGATAGTAGTTCATGAACCTTCTGATCTGGGGGAGTTTTGAAGGGTCGTCCTCGACGATGCGGAATATTTTTGCCGTCAGTTCTTCAATGCGGTCGATCTTGTCGGAGATCGCAAAATCGACGATAGTGTCGTTTAAAGCGCGCAGTTCAAGGATTATCGCCATATATTGGTTGACGGGGGTCTCGGCGGATTCGGAGGGCGCAGACTGCGGCTGAGCCGAGTACTTTACGCGCCGCGCTTCCTTAGCGGCTTCGGCCGTGATGACCAGGCTGTCCAGTTCGCCGTCGATATATGCCTCGGGGCCGAAATAACCGTCGCTGACCATTGCCTGAATGTCGCGGGTAACCGCCCTGCCCGATTTTCCCGACATCCGGATAATATCCTCCATCGGAACGATACCGTGACCGCTGACGAAGGCATAGTATTTCTTGTAACGGCTGAAACGGCGGACGCCGATATTGCGCGAGAAAAATGATATGAAGGCGCCAACGAAGTAGAACGCGCCCATCCACAGGTCGCGCCAGCTCGCGGCGTTGCCGTTGCCCCATATGTCGGTCGCGGCCCTGACTATCGTGTTCGCGCCGATGCCAAAAAGCACGATCGCGATAAGCAGCAGTATGACCGAAATGAATTTGCCGGATTTTTTTTCGAGCCGGTTCTGGTCTTTATCCTTTTTGGCAGTCTTTTTCTTCGGGCGCGAATATACGCGCGCCGTGTTGTAGTATGTTCCATACGATTGCTGCTTTCCGTAGCCGGAGTATTTTGACGACGCCTGACGCGCTGCGGTTTCAAAATCACGCGCCGCCTGGCGGGCGACGTCTCCTACTTCACGCGCCGCGATGACGGCCTGCGAAGCTACTGAGCGCGCGGCGTTTTCAATGCTGCGCACCGGATCGGAGCTGTTCGGCGAGGCCCTGTAAGCTGTGTTTCCCGCGTTTGGCGCGGCGCTCCCGGACTGCGGCGCTGCCTGTCGAGCGGCGCCTCCGGCGTTCTGTGAGCCCCCGGCGTTCTGCGCAGCCCCGGCGTTCTGCGAGCCCCCGGCGTTCTGCGCAGCCCCGGCGTTCTGTGAGCCCCCGGCGTTCTGCGAGCCACCGGCATTCTGCGCGGCCCCGGCATTCTGCGAGCCTCCGGCGTTTTGCGCAGCCCCGGCGTTCTGCGATGAATTCTGCGAAGAAGCGTTATACGCGCTGTTTCCGCTCTGTCCGGCTGATCTTCCGGCCTGAGACGCCGATGCCTGACGCGCGGCGTACGCAGCCTGCGCGCTTGTCCTGTTTGCCGTCCTGCCGGCGGGGCCTGCGTAACTGCGCAGTTTTCGAAACAGCAAAAGAAGGCCTATCGGCCAAAACGCGAACATCAATATAAAGACTATGACCCACGAAATGATTTCACCGGCCTCGTCTCTGTCGGGCGCGTTATTTCTGTTGTTCTGATACATCACACGTACACCGCCGTTAAGTAAATAGCACTATATAGTATAACAGAACGGCGGCTGCTTGTGAAGCATAATGTTAAACTGTTGATTTACTATGTGTTAAATTTACGTTAAAAAGATAATGTGATGAATTTGTAACTGTTCAGGGGACGCCGGGGATGTACTCTGATGATGCGTGAATCGTCTGGCGGAGGCCGGCAGACGCACATCCCGGGGCAGGGATAAAGCGATGGTATGCTGTTGGAGCCGGCCACGCGACTTTTCATGCGAAGCAGAGTACATCCTCGGCGGCTCGTGTACTGTAACATAAGATTTGCGCAAAAAATTTGACATTCCGCGGCGTTTGTGATATTGTTTGTGAAATTTTTCAGGAGAAACGCCATGAACAATACGTATGCTTGTATTTTTATGCAACTCGGTATTCATCGATCACGCCGGTAACTCAAACGAGACGGCCGGTGTGGGCGCTGGAGGCGTTGCATCGGCGGGGAGACAGTACTACCATACTCCGAAACAATGCGTCGTTCCGGAGTATTTTTTATTTAACAGGAAACGAGATGATCCGCAATGACCGCGATCAACACAAAGAATCTGACAAAAATCTATCGCACCAAGGTAAAATCCGAGGGGTTGGGGGCGAGCTTTCGCGCCCTGATAAAGCCTGAACGCAAAGAGGTCCAGGCTGTGAAAAACATCGACTTAAGCGTCGACAAAGGGGAGATCGTAGCGTTTATCGGTCCGAACGGCGCCGGAAAATCGACTTTCATAAAGATGCTTTGCGGCATACTGCACCCTACAAGCGGAGAGATATCGGTCCTGGGGATGTCTCCCGCTGCGCAGCGGCGCAAACTCGCGATGCGCATCGGCACGGTATTCGGGCAGAAATCGCAGCTGTGGCTGCATCTCCCTGCGGTCGACAGCTTCACGCTGCTTGCCGCCATATACGAGATCGAAGACAGTGAAAGGCGCCGCCGCGTCGCCGAGCTGTCAGAACTGTTTGAACTGGGCGATTTCCTGAAGACGCCCGTGCGTAAACTGTCTCTTGGCCAGCGCGTCAGATGCGAGGTCGCGGCGTCCCTTCTTCACGACCCGGAACTGCTTTTTCTCGACGAACCGACCATTGGGCTGGACGTCGTCGTCAAACAAGCGATCCGCGAACTGATCCAAAGGCGCAATAAGGAACGCGGCACGACTGTTTTCCTGACCAGCCACGATCCTTCCGATATAGAGCAACTCTGCCGCCGCGCGGTGGTCATCGACCATGGAAGGCTCGTTTTGGATACGCCGGTGGAAAGTCTTAGAAACGAATATCCGGGCATGGATATGGAAGACGTCATCGCCGCGATTTTCCAAAAGGAGACGGACTCATGAGCAAGCTGAGAAAATACGCCGTTATTACGAGGATCAGTTTCTCCAACACTATCGTTTACCGGGCCTCTACAGTATCCCGATTCTTTTTCTATACGCTGTTCATCTATGTGTTCATGAGCCTTTGGCGCGCTATCTATCAGGAGGGCAGCGTCAACGGCTACGGATACGCGCAGATCGTGTGGTATCTGATAATGACTGAGTTTGTCGGTTTTGCGTGCGGTACGGATATTTTCCGCACAATGAACGAGGAGATCAAATCCGGTTCCATTGCATACCAGATCGGCAGGCCCACCCACTATGTCCTTTATCAGTTCGCAAACTCGATGGGGCAGTTTATATTCAACTTCGTGAGCTTCGGGATACTGGCGGGCGCTCTCGGGCTTATGTTCGTGGGGCCGCTTCCCGGATTCAGGTTGGCGGGGCTGGCGCCGCTGCTGCTGTCAATAGCGCTGAGCGTACTGCTGAATTACTTTTTCCTGATGCTTATCGGGCTGTCCGCCTTTGTGCTCGAAGACAATTTCGCGCTGTACCTTATATACCAGAAGCTGAACTTCATGCTGGGAATGTTCCTGCCTGTGGAGTTTCTGCCGTCCTGGCTGCAGCCCGTCGCGAAGAATCTGCCGTTTTCCTACGTATCATGGGCGCCCGCGAAGATTTTCGTAAACTATTCGCCTGAGCTTTGCCTGGAACTGATCCCAAGGCAGGCAGGCTGGACGGCGGCGGCCGTCGCGCTGACTTTCTTTTGCTATCGGCAGAGCGCCCGCCGCCTGCAAGTCAACGGCGGGTGATACGCCCCGGGGCGCGGGCAACTATGAAAGAAAACGCAGTCGCGCAAACGCGACTGTTCAAACCATAAGGAGGCGGCTCTCGCGGCTCGCATTAGTAACAATGAAAAAACATCTGAAAATATTCGCCTGCTATTTCCGGCTGAATCTGGCGTCCGCGCTTGAGTATCGCGCAAGTTTCTTTACTCAGGCGTTCGGAATGGCGCTTTCCAACAGTTCGTTCATATTTTTCTGGTGGATAGCGTTTCAGCAGATAGGCGGGACGATCGCCGGATACTCCTTCAACGACGTGCTGTTTATCTGGGCGGTCGCCAGTTCCGGGTTCGGGCTGTCGAACATTCTTTTTGCCAACGCGGCAGGCTTGACAAAGCAGATAGTGACCGGAGAACTCGACGCGTTTCTTCTCCAGCCGTGCAATGTGCTTGTAAACGTACTGTGCGCCAAGACAAACCTGTCCGCATACGGCGACTTGCTGTACGGTTTTGTGATCATGATAATAGTCTATCCGCTAAGCGGGGCGGCGTGGCTTTGGTTTATATGCGGGATCCTTGTTTGCGGCGCGCTCATCACCGCGACCAATCTGGCGGCGCACACGCTGAGCTTCTATTGGGGCGACGCTTCCATAGTGGGAGGCATGGCGGTGGAGTTTATGATAAACTTCTCGATTTATCCGGAAAAGATATATGCTCCGGCAGTGCGCGCGCTCATGTACAGTGTCCTGCCCGCCGGGATCGCGGTGCATGTCCCGCTGCGTCTGTTCCGGCAGTTTTCGCCCGGCGCCGCGGCTGCGGCGCTGGCGGGGGCGCTGCTGTACTGCGCGGCTTCGGGCCTGTTTTTCATGCGGGGTCTGCGCCGGTATGAATCCGGTAATGTGATCGTTACGAGATTGTGATTGACAACGCGGGCTGCCGGGCATATGATTTACCGGCGACGGCCACTGCCCCGGCAACGGCCACTGCCCAGGCGACGGCCACTGCCCCGGCTGCGCGGCCATAAGCATAGAAAGGAACAGAGAAATGGTCTATATATTTATTTTTTTAGCGAAGTTATTTGAAGTGGCAATAGCCACAGTACGCGTCGTATTGACGTCCAGAGGAAACAGGCTGGTGGCAAGCCTTATAGCCATAGTCGAGATCACATTATGGCTCATCGTTACAAGCACGGTGCTGCTCGGCATCAGCGAAGACCCGTTCAAGGCCGTGGCATACGGGCTGGCGTTCGTGGCGGGGATATACCTGGGCATCCTTGTTGAAGATAAGTTGGCGCTCGGACTGGCGCAAATCGAGATAATAGCGGAGTTTGAAGCCGCGAAGCATATTACGAAAAAACTCAGAGAACGCGGGTACGGGGCGACTACTTTCGACTGCGAGGGAATGGAAGGCAAAAAACTGTCGATCGTTCTGAAAGTGCTGAGAAAGGACATTCCTCCGACAGTCGAGCTTCTAAAGGAACACGACGTTCAGTTTGTCACGATAACGGACATAAGGAAGGTCACCGTAGGAAGCATCGGCAGGCGGATCGTTCGCGGGATCGGCGTGGGACCGGAATATTAAATACGTGATACATCTTTGATACGTTCCCGCTGTATCATACGGTATATGGCGGGAACTTTGCTTTCCATGCCTCGTCGGATGGGGTATGGAGTCAATGTATGTGGGGGGGCGGACGAAATAAAAAAGCTGAAAACTCTCTTGATCGTCCTTGGAGTATCGTTAGCGATCTCCGCCGCAGCGTATCTGACGGTCATCGGCATCAAATTCACTTTCTATGTACTGTGCTGCGCGGCGTGCGTTTCTCTGCTCTACGGCTTTTTCTTTGATAAGCTCATTGGGAAAAAATGGCTGAATCGCTGCATGATCGCATTATGTGCCTGCTTTATCGTCATGGTTATATCGCTGGGCGTCTATGGCAGAAAAGACAATGTTACGTTCGGCGAGAACGCGGTCATTGTGCTCGGCGCCGGGATCCGGGGGGAGAGGGTCACGCGCCTGCTCGCGCTGAGACTGGACAAGGCGGTGGAATTCAGCGTCAGCAACCCGGACGCGATCATCGTAGTGTCCGGCGGGCAGGGGCCTGACGAGGACATATCAGAAGCGCTTGCAATGGAGAGGTATCTGGTCGCGAGAGGGATACCGCAGGAGAGGATAATAAGAGAGGACGCGTCGACGTCCACTTACGAAAACCTCTCTTACTCAAAGGCGATCCTTGACACGCTGTTTGACGACCCGTATGAAATAGCGGTCATCACGAACGACTTCCACATTTTCAGAGCCGTCAGAGTCGCCGGCAGGCTGGGCTTGACCGCGACGCATTTTCACGCGGCGACAGACAGGAGCAGTATTCCGATGAACTACTCGCGCGAGTGCCTCGCCATTGTCAAGTTCTGGATATTCGGAAAATGACCCGCTCCATCTCGTCGGGCAACAGGTCACGAGGCGCTATTCAGCCGGCGGCGGATCGGAGTCAAGCGTTACAAAGTAATCGTAGAAAGGCATAAGAAACTTGTACCCGCCGACGAGTCTGTCGATCAACTCGCGCGAAAAAATCTCATCGCCGTTCGGCTGGCGGTGGATCAGCGAAAATGATTTCAAATTATACCAGACGGCGGTCTTATCGGAAGGCGCCGTCTTTTTCCTTTTGTACTCGTCGCCGTCCAAAACGAACTCGTCCTGCTTTTCAAGCGGCGCGACGAGTTTCTCGAACCTGCGCGGATCCTTGTCTATCCTCGCTCGAAGCTTTGCCATGGTTTGCGCTCTTGCCTGATAGTACCCCATACCATAGCTCCATTCCTCAGGCGCCAGTTCAAACCAGAAAACAGGAACGCTTGTCCATTCTTCGCTCGGCCGCTCAATTGAAAACCACATATTCGGCCTGTAGGGCCCGTCGTCCCCGCGAAGCCGTCTCGCGTCCTTGTAGATACGCGACAGCTTGTGTATAAAGCCGCGGTCGCCGCAGTCGTCCTTAACGCGCTCGAAAACCTCGCGGCCCAAATCTCTCATCGGCTCCAGAAAGCTTTGCCGGTACTCGTCTTTATGCTCCTCGAACCAGGGCTTGTTATTGTTCAGGCGCACGCCCCACATGAAGTCGAGCGTATTCGTGGTAAATCCTTCAAACATAGCTGGGTTCCTCCTCTATCTTCCACATCTGTGTCCTGACGCCATTGACGCCGATAGTACCTTATGGCCAGTATACAACAGTGGATCAACAGAATCCACTTCATTTTGTGTGAAAAATAAAAGTTGTTGAAAAATATCCGCGACTTATGTTATAATACAAAAATCCTACGGACAGAATAAAAAATGGAGGAACGAAATGAAGAAAATTACCAGAGTACTGATCGTGTTACTTATCCTCAGCATGTTTCTGACGGCGTGTTCCGGCGGCAAAAAAGAGTTGATCGGCAGATGGGAGCTTTACAGGGGCGACTACACATATTTCTTCTATGCCGCTGATGAAGTGGAGTTTTTTGCCGACGGCACAGTAATTGAGTTTGATTACAGAGAAGTCGGAGAGTGGAAAATCATTTCGAAAGGCCGGCTGCAGGTGATCTGTGAAGACGGCACTATACGCCTTTTCGACTATAGCGTAGACGGCAACAGATTGACATTAACAGACGAAGACGGAGACAGGGACGTATATAATAAAATAAGATAGCGCCCCCTGAACAGTTACAAAAGCCGCAAGTTTTTTTCTCGCAACTTCAAATAACGCGCCTTCGGACTTCCCGGAGGCGCGTTATTTATCGTTCAACGCTTGTATGGCACATCTTTGCCGTCGTTCAAAGCACCGCCTCCGAATGAGGCGACCGCCTCCGAATGAGGCGGCGCGAAGGATATTCGCCTCACGTTTGACATGAAACAAGCGAATCGATCAGCTCCACGACCATCTCGTCGTCGCCCATCAACATATTCTTCAGGATCTCTTCTACCGTTGCTCCGACGACCGCGTCGCCGACATATTTTTGCATATCGATTTCGGCCTCTTTTATCGCGGCGGCGTCAAACGAAACAACCGCAGCCTTCAGCGCGGAAAGCTCACACTGCAACAGACTCATATCGACGGAATCATCCTGCGAAGACTGTTTCAAATCCGACAACACGATCCCCAGACGCTCAAGAAGCTCGTTGAACTCAAACAACAGGAACGGGGTATGAGCTTCTATGAAAGCCGCGTCTCCATTTTTGCCGGCTTCCTCAAGCTTTTTGGCGTTTGCGGAGAGCCTGTCGGCGCCTATGTTTGCCGACGCGCTTTTCAGCGCGTGCACATAAATAGTGTAAAGCGGCAGGTTTTTGGCGTCGATACATTTTTGGATCTCTTCGATTTTCTGGGGGCCGTCCTTATAAAAAACGTTGAGAGTTTTTATGTAGTTCTCCATCGACCCGCAGGCGATGCCAAGCCCCCTGCCGACGTCTATCCCGTCAACCACCAGCGCCGCGTCCTGCCCGCCTGCGCCGGGCGTATGCTCTTCGGGATTATCGACTGAGTTTGATTCATCCTGCTTTTTCCATTTGTCCTTTGGGATCCACTTATCGAGCATGGCGTGCAGCCAGGCCGTATTTATCGGCTTTGACAGAAAGTCGTCCATGCCGCTTTTCAGAAACATCTCGCCCGCTCCTATAACCGCGTTTGCCGATAAGGCTATGACGGGCAGTTTCTCAAGATACGGATACGCGCCCGACAGGGCCCTTATCCGCCCGACGGTTTCGATCCCGTCCATTTCGGGCATCATATGATCCATGAAAACCATATCATACTGTTTTGCTTTCAAAGCTTCGATCGCTTCCATGCCGCTTCTGCATGAATGGACCTGCATTTTGTACGGTTTCAGCAAACCTTCCAGAACGAGCAGGTTCGTGTTAACGTCGTCGACGCTAAGGATCAGCGCATCCGGCGCGATTCGCTTGACTGAATCCTTGTTCGTCAGGCTGCTGGCGGTATAATATGAAACGCCGTTGAGGAAATCGGCGACGGGGATGGAATAGATCGGCGTCGTGATCACGTTTATGTTGTGCGCGGCGACTACTTCGCCGAATTCCGCTACCAACATGATCTTCGCGTCCGTCTTGATATCCTGATACTCGCTTTTAATGCTGTCATATAAAACGGACGCGACAAGGATAAAGGAGTATTTGCGGCTCATGACCTCATTGTAGAAATCGCGGGCGTCGGATACAAGCTTATGATTTACGTGAAGCTCGTCCATTGTGCGGATGATCGATTTTTGACATACCTCGCGGCGTTCGTAAACCAACACGTTTTTCTCTTCGGGGTTTTCAACTACAGCCAGCTTGCTGTGATCGCGAATGGTCTGCGGCAGCTTGACGGTGAACACGCTGCCGGCTCCATATTCCGACTGGACGTCGATATCGCCGCCCATGGTCTTTATGAAACTGTACGTTATCGCAAGGCCCAGGCCCGTCCCCTCGACGTTTTTGTTATTGACCGCGTCGAAGCGCGTGAATTTCTCGAACAGCTTGTCGATATCTTTTTTCTCGATACCCTTCCCGCTGTCCTTGACGATTATTTTCAGAGTAACGGTTTTTTCATCCGCGCTGTCTCCGATTATCGACAGAGAGACGAACCCTTTGTCAGTATATTTGACGGCGTTGCTGAGCAGGTTCAGCATTATCTGGCGCAGCCTCTTGGCGTCGCCCCATAGAGTGTTTGGAATATTATTGTCGATGTTGACTACGAATCTCAAATGTGATTCGTACGCTTTTGTCTTTATGATGTTCACTACGTCGTTTATCAGCGAAGACAGTATATACTCGTCCTCGATGATCTCGATGTTGCCGCTTTCGATCTTTGAAAAGTCCAGGATATCGTTAATGATCTCCAGCAAGTTCGCTCCCGCCTGCTTTATGGTGTAGATATAGTCCTGGACGAATGTAGGAATATCCTCGCGCAAAGCAAGCTCCGACATCCCTATTATCGCGTTCATCGGAGTGCGTATCTCATGGCTCATACTCGCCAGAAAATCTGATTTCGCGCGGTTTGCGGCTTCAAGGGCGAGATGGATCATGTTGCGCTGGAAAGCGCCGACAATGAGGAGCCCCCATGACCGGAAAATGTTGATCTCGGCAACCGAAAACACGCGATCGTTATCGCAATCGTCAAAACTTACGAACCCCCAGAATTCTTCTTTGACGATTATCGGGATAATAAGGATCGAACGGATATTGAAAGAAGAGAAGAAACTGATTTCCTCTTCCGCGAATGCGCTTATCGGCCCGTTTATTATCTCGCCGTTTTTCAGCGGCTGCTCAAAGTTCGGCATGTTGCTTTTAAACGATACTTCCTCGACGTCTATCTCGCCGACCGCATATTCCGTGTCCGCGCGCGTCCAGTCGCAAATACGTTTCAGACACGGAGTCCCGTCGCTCTTGTGCTGGTTTTGCCATAACAGCACGCGGTCGACTTCCGCGTATACTCCGATTTTCTCCATCCCATGCAGCATCGCGCCGATATAGTCTTCCGCGTCGCTCTCTATGATATGCTCCGCCGCCTCATTGACAAGCCTCATAAGGTCGTGATTGTACTCGGCTTCGCGGCGCGCCCTCGTGCTTTCCTCGATGGCCAGCATCAGCTTGCCTTTTTCATCTTCGTTGATTATTCGCTGCTGCTCCAGTTGAACGATCATGTTATTGAAGGCGTCGGAAAAATCACCCATGAAGTCGACGCGCTGGCTGTAATCGCCGCTTGCGACCTGCTGCGCCTGCCATGTCAGGTGGCTGAGGGTGGCGTGCAGAGACTTGAGCGGAGAGGCTATTTCGTTGTCCATCGAGGGAACGTCGCAGTTCAGGTTACCGTTTGCCAGTTCCTTCGCAAAGGATTTGCTTTCAAAAATCAGATCGTAAAGAAACAGCAAGCCCTTACCTACGTCAATAAACGGTCCGGGCAGGCTGTCAACGTCCAGGTTCGCGTCAGACGGATCGTAGATCGTATCGCGCAGAAATTCAAAAAACAATTCCGCGGTCGCTTGCATTTCATCTTTGCCGCCGCTGTCTTTATTATTAACCGGGTCTTGCATGTCCGACGCCTCCTCTCCATATCGTATTCGACCGCGCCGCGCCGTTTTTTCTATCATATTCCAGTCTGCATAAACTGTCAACCGCTGATCCATTCTACGCCGAAATGGCGTTGAACTCATCAGACACGGATAAAAACAGATCTGTTACCGCCGGATCGAAGTGGCTCCCCCTGCTTTCGGTGATGATCGAAACCGCTTTATCATGCGAGAACCCTTCCTTATACGGCCTGTCCGAAACGAGCGCGTCATAAACGTCGACGATAGCCATCGCCCGCCCCAGTATCGGTATCTCGTCGCCTTTCAAACCGGCCGGATAACCGCTTCCATCCCACTTTTCATGATGAGTCCCCGCGAATATTTTCGCGTACTCCAGGAACTTGTGGTCCTCCGTATTCCGCTGAATTTCCGAAATAACGTCGACGCCGAAAGTGGTATGCTTCTTGATCTCCTCAAACTCCTCGGCTGTCAGCCTGTCGGGTTTCAGGAGAATGCAGTCTTTTATCGCGATTTTCCCGACGTCATGCAGCTGCGTCGACTGGACAAGAAGGTCAATATCCCACGACAACGATTCGTCGTTGAAAAAGCCGCTTTCAAGCCCCTTCATCAGCAGCACCTTCATATATCGCTGGGTCCTGTCGATGTGGCCGCCCGTCGCGTCGTCGCGGCAGTCCACAAGTTTTGTCATGGTGCTCAAAATGGCGTTTTGGAGTTCTACCACCGTCTGCGTCTTTTCGTCCACCATTTCCAGCAGATTGTTGTTGAAGTCGGTCAGCTCTCTTTTTTGCTGTTCTATCAGAAGGTGGACTTCGATCCTTTTCAGCAGGAGCAGAGGCGAGAAGGGTTTGAAAATATAGTCGATAGCGCCGAGAGTCAAGCCCTCAAGTTCGCTGTCGACGTCGATTTTTGCGGTCAGGAAAACTACGGGGACATCTGTTGCGTCCTCCATTTCCCTGATATGTCTCAGGACTTCAAACCCGCTCATTTCAGGCATGTCAATGTCCAGAAGGATCATGTCGGGTATCTGCTTTTCCAGCCGCTTCAACAGAAGCCTGCCGGAGCTGAAAGAGAACACGTTGTATGTCGACGCCAAAGCGTTAACGCACACCGTTAAGTTCGTAACGTCGTCGTCGACGATAAAGACTGTCTTTGTATCCATGATATACCCTCCAGGCGATTTGCCAAAAACGCTGCAAAGCCCCTGGCCTGGCACAGCCATGGGGACTGAAAAACGTTTCCGCGCCGATCCTCACTCCACCTTTCATTCAAAAAAAGAACGAAAGGACGCGCCTATTCTCTCCCGGTTTAAGCCCGCTGATGCAACTAACATATATATAGCACTTTTTTTTCGCTTTGTCATTACACGTTTGATTTATTGTTTTTTCATCGAAGTTCATACTTTCCGGCTCTTTTCAGCGTTACGATGTTATATACTACATGAGAGTTGAAAGAAATGTCGAAACAGATTCAGCCTGTTTTATTTTTATGATATTATAGGTATATCGGGCTAAATCGGCATAAGTTGCGCCACTTTTAGCCCGATACACAAATATCTGAATGCTGTATGATTTTCGGAAGTATACCATTCAAGCCGCTGTCAGCCACCTGTACAGCATAGCCGCGGCCTCCGCCCTGCTCGCTGCGCCTTGCGGGTCGAAGACATTGCCCGTCCTGCCGTTTACGATGCCGCGCAGATACAGATACGCCACCGACTCGGCGGCCCACTCCGACACGTCGGCCAAGTCCGCGAACGTGAGATGGATCATCCATGCGCCATGCGGCCCCTCGCCGATCATCACCATGTAGCGAAACAATATCACCGCCAACTGCTCACGGGTGATGTTGTCATCCGGCCCGAAACTGCGGCCTCCGGGATCGGAGGTTTCGTTGTATCCCAGCACGATGCCGTTAGCCGCCGCCCAGCGCACCGCGTCGGTGTAATACTGACCGCCCGGCACATCGTTGCCGCCCGACGCCGGAATGCATGGAGCGCCTTCTACCAGAACGTTGATTTTCAGTTCCTGCGAGCTGCTGATACCCCGAATTTGGGTTTCGGTATCAAAT
>Ga0082212_10006213_pt1 | contig 16110 bp, 12 predicted proteins | sample TergutNt197P3_FD_71548 | JGI IMG/M metagenome (GOLD analysis project Ga0082212, IMG submission 71548) | Neocapritermes taracua P3 segment gut microbial communities from Petit-Saut dam, French Guiana - Nt197 P3 | ecosystem: Host-associated > Arthropoda: Insects > Digestive system > Gut ... | reverse complement strand
CACCCAACCGCACCGCTTAATACAAGACACGAAATATGTCAGAATATGTCGAAGATATAATTTTGTCCTCTAACTATACAGAATTTAACACAAAGAGAGGATCAATGTCAAGCCTATTTTTTCTATTTTAATACAAATTAATCCCAATTAATCCTTAAAGCCACACAGATAATTTTTATCCACGACCATACTTTCGTGTCTATGTCTATAAACATTTGTACTCGAACATTGACCACCACGAAGCGATTTTGTACAATAACTTTAGACTCAGATCAAAATGAAATTGACAGATGAAATTATTAAAAAATGCTGAAAGGTGATATAGGATGCCTACCATCAAACAATATGAGCCTTTATGGAACACATGGTATATTGATTCGTTTCTGGGGAAAGGCTCCTTCGGTGAAGTCTACAAAATCCGCCGGGATACTTTCGGCACACCAGATTATTCTGCTGTAAAAATCATATCAATACCTCATGACGAAGAAGAACTTCGCAATTTGAGAGATGAGGGGCTTGATGATATTTCCATACATAGTTTTCTGCAAGCGCTTCTCTCCAACCTTGTCAGCGAAATTTACTTGATGAACGAACTGCGCGGAAACAGCAATATTGTCAGTTTTGAGGATTTCCAAGTTATTGAAAAACCCGCCGGAAGTGGCTGGGATATGTTGATTCGTATGGAACTATTAGATAGTCTTACAAGCTACACTGCGAACAGATCCCTTTCACAAGCGGAAATTGTCAAGCTCGGCATCCACATTTGCCGGGCCTTGGAACTGTGCGCCCAAAAAAGAATCATTCATCGGGACATCAAACCAGGCAATATCTTTGTATCCCAGTACGGCGAATACAAACTAGGAGACTTCGGTATTGCCCGGCAGCTTGAACGCACCGCGTCCGGGCTTTCTAAAAAAGGCACATACACCTACATGGCGCCGGAAGTTTTCCGGGGAGAACAGTATGGGCCCAGTGTGGACACATATTCCTTGGGTATAGTGTTGTACCGCTTCCTGAATCATAACCGAGTCCCGTTCCTGCCGAAGTATCCTCAGCCTATCATGCCTAATGACCGGGATACCGCGCTGCAGATGCGCATGGGCGGCTGCCAGATACCCCATCTTGAAGAAGCCACTCCCCACCTGAACGAGATTGTAAAAAAGGCATGTAACTATAACGCCCATCTACGATACGAGAGTTCCACAGAGATGCGAATGGCTTTGGAATCTGAAATAAAAAGAATAACAGGCGAACCCGAACTCCCCCTCTTACTCACTGTTCCAAACCCTGTGCCGCCAGCTGCTGCAGCACACATACCAGACAGCACCAAATATAGTCCCAACTATAGCCCCAACTATAGCCCCGAATATAACCCCAACTATAGCCCCGAATATAGCGCCGAATATAGCCGTTCCCCCCAAAAGGAGATGCCCTTTCATACACCAGCCCATGGGACTTCCTCGCCGCGCAGAAACAAAGGGTCAAAAACCAAGCTGTTTATTGTCCTTGGCGCCATAGGCATCGGCGCCATAGCGTTGGCAGCTGTACTCATTATCTCATTGGGCCTTTGGGAGAACACAGATGGAACGCTCGAAGATGACAACACGATGGATCACCTGTCACTAACCGATGATACCCAAAGCGATGATACCCTTTCTGATGATGACTTATATAACGCATTGAGCCAGAGTATAAGCTTTCCCTTGGATGCCAAGAGCGATGATTTCCCCAAAACCATAACCTTTACAGCCAAAATTACCGGCAAGGCAAAAACTATGGAAGGAAAGGATGACCATATATATATGCCTGCCCTTATTGCCCGTAACAGTGAAGAATTCTTATTGGATGTCAGCAGCATAGAAGACTCTCCAAAGGTGGGTGAGATTATCAGTGTTACCGGAACCTTAAACGGCAGCATAAGCTGGGAAGAAAAAAACAATCAGCATTCTATTCTGGATATTAATGTTGAGAGCTTTAAGCCAGTGGAACAGAAAAATGTTCACATCAATACCGGTCCTAAGCTCGAAGTTTCCTCCCGAGATCTTTCCGCCGGGACTTTCGACTTCAAAGGAGCTCATTTTACCAAAGACGAGACGGGTCGGGATGCGATTGCCATTTATTTCACCTTCTCCAGCACTGCCAAGCATTCATCCATATACTCTGGGTGGATAAAAGACAAGCTTTATATATCCCTTGGTGACAATGAGGATTATTTGAAACACCTCACATTGAATCTGAAAGAAGTGGATAGCAGTGCTCAGCGGGCATACACGACGTTTTCAGGCGTTCTGCATTTTTCCAGCTTCCAAGTCCCGCAAGGTAATAAGAATAAAACCCTCTATATTAAAGCATTTGATGACGACTTCAACGCTACTGATATTATCACTCTTGATGTGGCCGCCTCATTGGCTCAGATGAAACATCTTGAGGAATAACTGGCTCCTGCATATGAATTGTGAATTTTTGTATCGCAGGTATCCCCCCCCCGCAGGCACCCCAAGACATATGGGAAATTTACTTAGAAATGTTAAAAATATATGCAAGATTTAATAACTTTTTAATAATTTTTTAAGGACTTTTTAATATTTTTTGTGCTAAACTCAAAATGTTAAAAAGAGTACAGACAAAAGAAAGTAGAATGGAGAGAAAATGTTCTCAATGAGAATGAAATTCCTGATTAACCGTATAGTGTGCCGTATAGTGTGTATTATGTTAACCGCATTGCTTTTGCTGGCAGTTCTGCCCACAGCCATGTTTGCAGAGCCATCAGAAGAGCCGTCAAAAGAGCCATTAGACACGCATACCATTACCACCCTTAATAAGCCGGCCACCGTTGTTGTGGTCACAACGTGGAGTGCGGACGTAAGTGTAAGAAGATATAAACTTGACGAAGATCAACTGACAAACGATACCACTCAAGAGCTTGAACGCATGATTAACAGAGGGGAAATAACCACAATACCTGAATTCAACGCCGCAAAAGTAAAAACGAGTATTCGTCTGTTTATCGCCAATGTGGAAAAATATCATAAATTTTTGGATGAAGCACACACTGAAAAAAATTATATGCGTATGACAGGATCCGGGTTCATCGTCACACCAGATGGTTATGTTGTCACTAACGCTCACGTTGTAGCACCAGTGGAAGAGGATCTAATCGACTATTTTCTTACAGAAACTGTGAACACCAGTGAAGACATACGCAAGGAAATAGACCAAGCCATAACCGACACTGTCGAAGAATTCCGCAAGAAGGGCTACACCATGACCCAAAAGGAGAAGGATACCCTGGAGGTCAGCATTTATGATCTGATATACAAAAGCATCTCAATAGGTGATATACAAACCAAGCATGACTGTATCCTCAGCAACGTGCCGCCGGGCAGCGACGTGAGACAACCAGGCAGCGATGAAACAGACGGGGACTATAGTGTCCAAGGAATCCCTATGGATCTGCACGAAATTGGCGAGGCGTATCCCGGCCAAGATATCGCGATCCTCAAAATGCAAGGGCAGACGAACCTTCCCACAGTTACGCTCGCCGACGACACACCTGTAAATCAGGGGGAATTCGTTTATGCGATGGGCTACTCCGGCGCCATGACAGTAGACGAGCACTTCGAAAATCAGATTTTAAAATCGATGGAGGAACCGGAGCTGACCTCAGGCACCCTCAGTGCGAAACAAGAAATGACAGGGGGCTGGGATGCCTTCCAAATAGATACGACCATACACTATGGAAACACAGGCGGCCCGCTGTTCAATACATCGGGCGAAGTCATCGGAGTTAACACAGTCGGCCCCACCGACAAAACTACCAAAGCATTGACCCCCGGCATGAATTACGCTGTGTCCACCAGCGTGGTCAAGCAATATTTGGATAAAATGAATGTCACCCCCACCGAAAGCATTTTTACCGCCAATTTCAGGCAAGGGCTTGAGTACCATACCATGGGCAAACACCATAACCATAAAGCAGTTCCCCTTTTAGAAGAGATCAATGAAACGAACCCGGGATTTCCGGTTGTACAGCACATACTCACCGAAGCCCAAACGCAAGCCGCCGCTAACCCAATCATATTGGGTATACCCACTATGATATTCTTCATCATTGTCGGCGCGGTTTTCGTCGTTATTGTTGCTGTGGTTATCATTATTATCATGTTGAAAAGGAAGAAGAAAAAGGCTTCTGCAAATCAAAACATGGGAGATCTTGACATACCCATGAGCACTATCCCTACGAACAATACTCCCAGCCCTAATGTGTACACGAGAAATACCCCTAATCCCAACATGTATATAAGCACTACCCCTAGCCCTAATATGTATACGAGCTCTGCCCTCAGCATGTTTACAAACATGGATTCTAACAGTTCAGTTCCCGGACAACAGCAGCAAACTATATATAGATATGATCAAACCACAACGGCACATCAAGCCATGGACAATTCAATCCAGCAAACCATTACCACCAATGCCTCCGATCCCTTTTACTGCGATAGATGTGGAGCTGTGTTGCGGCCCCCATCAAAATTCTGCTGCCAGTGCGGAGAAATCACAGCTGCATCGCCACAATCATATTCCGCCAGCTGGCTAGTGCAGTAATAGGTTCCGACAAGACAGTGCTGTCAGCTTGAACAGGTTCCGTCGTCATCCAAATCAGGTTCTCCAGTCCAGCGGCTTCTGTTGGCGATAGACATCCCAATGAAAGACCAAATCCTCATAACAACGACTATCCCCCGTTTCACTCAGATGCCATGCTAGGTCTTCATCGAGATTGGGAAAAAATCTGTCTGCCTTATCATACCTTTGAACGAACTTGGTCACATAGGCTGTGTGGCAATAAGGTAAGAGCTGTCTGTAAACTGTTTCCCCGCCAATCACAAATTTTTTCAGTTCCCCGTAAGTATTCTCATGACGGGCTAACTCCTGAAACATCTCATCCAGAGAAGGACAAATATGGAACCCGTTCATAGTTTCCGCGTTCACAGTTTTTGGCAGGCTCCGGCTTAGAACCAAATTGACTCTCTCCCGCAGGGGCGCCTGCCGGGGCAAGGATTCCATAGTTTCTCTGCCCATGACAACAATGTGTCCCAAGGTCATGGCTTTAAAATAAGCCATATCCTCAGGGATTCTCTTAAGCAGGTTCCCTGCCCTGCCAATCCCCCAGTTTTGATCAACGGATACAATGGCGTACATCAAAATCCCCTTTTTCAAAAATTATTTTCTTACATTCCGTCATATCTGGTTTGCCGGCTAATGCGGGCTACACCCGCAAGTGGTCAGTGATCAGTGCTTAGTGGTCAGTATTGGATTTTCTTATTTTTTATTGACGCTTCGCATCTGTAAGTTGCTAACCTTGTCCGGGATGTCTGCTATTTGCAGCAACAGCCCCTCTTGACCTGCCAGCTCCGTCATTCTGTCAGTGTACCCATTGATGCTGAAGAAAATATACTTTTCTCTGCGGCCCTGCCGATTCCATTCTACCCCCATGGCTTTCTCCCGAAGCTTGTAGTAAATATCAACGTCCATGGGGTCGTTTGTATATTTGCACTCTCCAAAAACAATATCCTTGCCTTCGGAATCAAAGGCCACAATGTCAATCTCGGTGTTTTTGTCCCACCAGCGGCCCACGCGGTTGATTCCTTTCGGCAGCTTGCTGTCCGCGATCAGGTTCCAGACACTTTCCCGGCAGATCTCCTCATAAACATACGCCGTGTGGCGCTCCACTAAGCTTTGACGGATTTTCTCCATAACCACATCTGCGCGCCCCGTTTCAATAAAACTTCGGTTCGGATAAATGAATTGAAACCAAAAGGCCAAGAAATGATCTGTAATCCGGTATAACCCCTTCTTGCTTTTTTCTGGACTGTCTTCTGTCACAGGTACGTCACGCCGCAAAATATCAAGGTCTATGAGAGTTTTCAGATATTTTGGCAGACTGGTCTGTTTGATTTCCATCACGGAAGCAATTTTACCCTGTTTGGAATGGCCCATAGCGACTGCTTTTAATAGGGAAAAGTAGCTTCCAATCTCGCTCACTTCATTTTGCAACAAAAACCACGGTTCTTCATATAAAAGGCTTTGCGTTGTTAAAACGTTATGCGCAATGGCTTCAAAAATATCTGTGGTATCCCGGAATATTTCAATATATTTGGGGACGCCGCCGGTCATGCTGTAAAGCTCTACCAATTCTTTTTGGGACTTATGCGCAAAAAATTCGTCGTAGAAACGGAAAGGAATCTGTTTCAGCTTAATTTGTCCGGTTCGTCGCCCGTACAGCGGACTGGAATAGGCCAGGGTCTGGGATTCCATGAGAGAAATGAGAGAACCGCAAAGGATGACCATAATATTAGCGTCTTTTAATTTGCTGTCCCATATTTTTTGAAAGACAGAAGGAAAAGCTCGGTTGCTTTTACCTAAATACTGAAACTCATCCAACACCACAATCAGCTTACGGTCGGTTCTGAATTTCAAAAGCTCGTCAAATATGATGTACCAGGTATCCACATCCGCGTTTTTCAGCAGTTGGTTCCTGGTAAAGTCACCGACGAGATTTTTGAACTGGTTTCGATTTTCGGTTTCAGACTCTTCGGTGGCTAAAAAGTAGAGCATATTCTTGTGTTCGCCAAATTTTGCCGCCAACGCGGTTTTGCCGATCCGCCTGCGGCCGTATAGGATCACCAGCGACGAGTCACTCCTGGCGTATTCTGTTTCGAGAAACTCTAACTCCGTATGGCGGTTAATGAAAGGCTGCATGGGAATACCTCCCCTTGAAATTATTATACCCAAAATAATAATTATTTCAAGAATAATATCAGGCCGGGCGCCCATTATACTCATTCAAGAATATCAACTCTTGCTGAGCTTTACAGAGCCCCTCAGCCACTTCCCCGGCGGTAAAGCCATAAGCCCCATGAGTCATAGCCAAATGATCTGCGCTGCGGCCATGGAGGTACACAGCCAAACAGGCGGCGTGGAACGATGGGACTCCTTGAGCCAGCCAGGCCAGAAGGCTTCCTGTGAGCACATCCCCCGTTCCCCCGGTTCCCAAGCCGGAGTTTCCGGTGGTGTTGATGGCCAGGGTTCCCAGAGGTGAGGCGATGACAGTATTGGCGCCTTTGAGGACAACCACGGCGTTCCATTCCTGGGCTTTGCGGGTGGCGAGCTCAAGACGGTTAGATTGGACCTCCGCGATGGATACCTGACACAAGCGGGACATCTCACCCGGGTGAGGCGTCAGGATGAGAGGGCGCTTCTCGGGGCCGAGAGCCCGGCGTTCCTCAAGCATATCCATATTTGAGGACAACAGATTCAGAGCGTCCGCATCCAGAATAAGGGGGATATGAGTTTCCCGCAGCAGGCGATGCAGCACTTCCATAAATTCCGGCGGCTGCTTGAGCCCCGGCCCGACGGCGCAGGCTTGGGCATGAGGGAGACGTTCGGCAATAACACTCCAGGCTTGGCTATCCAAGGTATCCCCTGTGTTCAGGGTTTCCCCTGTGTTCAGGGTTTCCCCTGTGTTCATTCCTACACGGCTCTTGTCAAACACTGCCGCTTTTAGCAAGTCTGTGTCTGTAGCAATAAAGGACCCGGCGGGCCATACGGTCGCTTCTACCAGACCCGCGTCCACAAGGGAGGCTATTCCTGGGGGAGAAACAATTTGAACCAACCCGATTCCCGAACGCAAGGCGCCGCAGCCGGCCAGAATAACAGCGCCGCTCATGCCTGTGGAGCCGCCGACAATGAGACCGCAGCCATGGGTTCCTTTGTGACCTCCCCGCGGGCGCTGAGGCAGAAATTCTCTGACCCTGTCAACGGTAAGCAGATGGGTGTGTATATTCTGAGCGTCAATAACATGATCCGGCAGAGAGATTCTATCAACCACAAGCCGTCCTGTATGGGAGGGTCCCTGTTCCAAAACATGACCGATCTTGGGCAGCCCAAAAGTGACTGTGACATGAGCCCGGACAGCCCCTTCAGCGGCCCGGCCCCTTTGTGCGTCAAGACCGCTGGGGATGTCAACAGCTACTATGGTTAACGGTGTTGTGTGCACAGAATTGACACTTTCGGTAAACCGTCTTATCCATGGGGGGAGGTCTCCGGAAAACCCTGTCCCATATAACGCGTCCACCACCGCCGCGCTGCGCCAAAGATCGCAGCAGAATTCCTCAAAAGTTTTATTACAGCGGGTATCAGGTTTGACCTCACGCAGCTTTCCGTTCATTTTTGCATAGAGAGAATAATTATGGAGAGCATCTCCGGCAAGATCTTGGGGATCAGCAAACAGGTAAACTACAGGCGCATATCCTATAATTTGAAGATGCCGGGCGATGGCCAAGCCGTCTCCCCCATTATTGCCTTTACCGGCCAGGATAAGGATGGGAGCCGGATCCCTGATGATCCTGGTGAGTTCACTGACAACGGCCTTGGCCGCGTTTTCCATCAAAACCATGCCGGGGATGCCCCACTCTTCAATAGCACGGCGGTCGATTTCCCGCATCTGCTGAGCGTTGGCAATGTACATAATCAGTTCATTTCCTTTCGGTTTATCTTGTCAGGTATTACGATTCCGCCGCCAGCGGCAGAGCCGCCATTCCAAAAGGTCGATGACCATAAAGAAGGCCACGCCGAGCACCGCCATCACCAAAATCGTCGCATACATTTTGTCATACTCAACGCGTCCCTTGAAATCTATGATCAAAAAACCAAGACCGAGATCGGTAGCATATGTTTCGGCGAGGAAGAGGACGGCCATGGCCATACCTACGCTTTGGCGCAGCATGGTTAAAACATCGGCCAGAGCAGCCGGCCAAAGAACATGAAAATAGGTTTGATGCCGCTTGCCTCCGAGGGCGTAAAAGGAATCCAGCGTCTCGGCAGGGACTTTTTTGACAGCATCCCGGGTAGTCACAACAACCTGAAAGAAGAGGACGAAGACAATGAGGAAAATTTTTGACATATCCCCTAGTCCCAGGAAGAGGATGATGATGGGCATGAAAACGATTTTTGGGATTGGATAGAGCAAATAAACCAGAGGAGAGAGGAAACGCTCAAGCAGAGGTTCGTAGCCAATGGCGAGCCCAAGGGGAACCCCGAGGATGAAGGAGACGAGAATGGAAAGAAAAACCCGGTTAAAGCTCGCCAGGAGATGAGTCTGGAGTCCATGGGTATCAAAGAGTTGGGCCAAAGCCGTCAGAGTCTCTTGGGGTGTTGGGAGCATAGCCTGATTCAGAGACACTGAGGCAATGTACCAGAGGGCAAAGAGGAGAATGAGAGTCACAAGATACGTGAGGGGTTTGGTCAGGATTGCCACTGTCGTGAGTTTGCCCTGAGGTATGGCTTTATTTTGAGGTGTGGGGTTGCCCTGAGGCTTAAGTTTGTTCCGAGTCATAGAGTGATCCGCCTTCCGTTGTCTGCTGCTTTTGCTGTTTCAAGATGATGAGCCATAGTGTTCCTCTCCCGTCAACAGTGTACGCACGCGTCTTGTTTGCCGGAAGAATTCCTCACTGTTCCGATACTCCGGGGATCCGGCCAGAGGATTCAGAATCTCTCCGGCGATCCCAGCCGGCAGGGAAGTTAAGACCAAGATGCGTGTGCCGAGCAGGACAGCTTCTTCAATATTATGTGTGACAAGGACGGTGGTCAGATGACGGTTCTTGTGGATGCTCAGCAGAAGCTTCTGCATAGATTCCCGCGTCAACGCGTCCAAGGATGAGAAAGGCTCGTCCATGAGAAGGAGATCAGGGTTCAAGATCAAAGAGCGGGCCAGAGCGACACGCTGACGCTGACCGCCGCTCAATTGGCCCGGATATCTTTTTTTTGTGCCGCTGATGTGAAGTTCCTCTAAAAGAGTGTCAAGTTGCAGGTGATCAAAGGGGCTTGAGACGTTCATACCTCGGATCTTAAGACCAAGAAGAATATTCTTTTCCACAGTCAGCCAAGGAAAGAGTCCATATTCCTGTAAAATGAAGCCGGTCTCCAAGCGTGGGGAAGTCACATCCCGGCCGTTGATTTGAATCAATCCCCTTGTGGGAGGTCTAAGACCTGCCAGCATATAGAGAAGCGAGCTTTTGCCGCAGCCGGAAGGCCCGATCAGGGCCAGGCATTCGCCAGTCTCTACTTGCAGAGAGAAGTTATCATATACAATTACGGAAGACTTATTTTGGGTATAGATTAGGGCACAGTTTTGACAAGAGATCACAGACTTCACTCCCCCTCGCACCTATTGCGGCAAGAAAGAAGCATCCACAAGGTCTTCATATGTGTAAGGCTGAGGCAGAATGTCCTTTTCCACCATCCACGTCATCACATCGTCATAATTAGACTTAAGCGGCGCTTGCAGAGGGGAGACGGTCGGCATGACATAGGTTTCCGTCACATTGCCCGGAACCTTAACGCGCTCCGTGATCAGGCCGCGGTATTTTTCCGGGTCCGCCATATAGAGTTCACGGGCTTGATCTAAGACAGTCATGAAAGTTTTGATCTCCTCCGGATGCGCTTTAAGGATATCATCAGTCAAAAAAAACACGGTTTGAGAGAGATCCTGTTGAGTATCGTCCATGACACGGACGGCGCCCTGACTGACAGCGTAGGAAGCCAGGGGTTCCGGAAAGACACCGGCATCCAAGGCGCCGGACAGGATCATATTCATGCGTTCCTGAATCGCGTTAACCGTCGTGAGCGTGCAGTCATCAGAGGCAATTCCAGCCGAATCCAAGAGCCGGGTCGTGAGATAATCAATAATGGTATTCCGGGAGATGCCGATATTGGCGCCGGCCAGATCAGCCGGAACCTTGATGCCCGAGCTGGGAGAGGCAATAAACGAAAAAGGTCCTTCCTGGGGCGTGGCGCCGAGGCAGAGACAGAGGATCGAGACGTCGATGCCAGCCTTTTTCCGTAAGGCGACAGTCATAAGGTCGGTGATTTCTCCGTCGATTTTCTTAGCTTGCAGGGCATCGTCCCGTTCCGGGGCGCTGGTAAAATCAATAAACTCAACATCCAGGCCGGCTTGAGCAAAGAGAGTTTCGTGATCAGCAACATAGAAGAGCGTATTGTCGTCAGTGGGGATAAGTCCGATGCGGATCTGGGCTTTGCCGGAATGGGATGGGGCGCTGGCGCCACACCCCCCAACAAGCAGGATGATGAGGCCGGTGAGCAGGCCGGTGAGTAAGAGTGTTCCTAAAGTGCCGGGCCTTAAAGGATTTTTTCGGTGCATGGTGGATCCCCTTTCTTTGTTGTTTTCTTTCCTCTGTGCAGGGCGGCGCTTCCCAAAAAATAAGAGCGTAGAGCAATCTCCTGAAACCCGATCTTTTTCATCAAATGTGCGAGCTCGTTTTTGGTCAGAAATTGCTCTGTGGAGTCATTCAGCCATTTGTATTCTTCTTTGTGACGGGTAAACAGGGAGGCAAATGCCGGCATGATAAATTTAAAGTATACCTTAAAAAAGGGTTTGACCAGCGGGGAATCCGGATAAGAACTGTCCAAACAGTAGAGTGTGCCTTCCGGTTCTAAGATCCGATGCATTTCTCTTAAAACCTGTTCATAATCGGGCACGTTGCGTAAGCCAAAAGAGATGGTCACGCATTGAAAGGACTGATCCTCGAAGGGCAAGGCCATGGCGTTGCCGTGATGAAAGAGGACATTGTTCAGATCCAAGCCGGTTTTTCTGTCTTCCGCTGCCGCCAGCATGTTCTCCGAGAAATCAAGGCCATGGATTGTGGCGTGTGGGTTTTCTTGGGCCAGGCGCAGGGCAATATCTCCTGTGCCGCAGCAAATGTCTAAAACAGAAAGACACTTTTGCGTGGCAATCTGTTTGATAAGATCAGCTTTCCAGCGGCGGTGCATGCGGGAACTGATGATATCGTTCATTTTATCATAATGAGGAGAAATGGTTTGGAAGACGTCATAGACCTTTTTTTCTTTAGAGGAGTTATCATAGGAGTTATCATAGGATTTAGCATCGAATTTATCCAGAAAAAACACCTGCCCATAAGATAATAAGGATATAGCAGCCGTTGACAACAGTCGTCAACAACAGTGTCGTTTGCATAGCCTGACGGCGGTTGCCAGGCGTAAACTCCATGCGCCACAGGCGTTTCAGATAAAAGCCATAGCAGATCAGGAGGGGGAAGATAAGCCAAAAACCGGGGCGAAAGGAGTAAAAAGATATGTGGGCGATGAGAGCGACCTCTAGCAGAAAGCCGAAAAACCAGATTTTGGCGGAGACTTTGTGTCCCAGAAGTATGGGAAGTGTGTGCCGGCCGGCCTCTGTATCCCTGGCAATATCACAGGTGTTGTTGGTGAACAGGATCAAGCCGATGCTGAGGATCAGGGGCAGGCAGTCATAGAGGGTTGCCCAGGAGAGCGCCTGAGCCCCGTTGAAAACATAAAGAGCCGCCATGGGGAGGAGCCCTCCCATCATGACGCCGCTGACGGCTTCACCGAGGGGCAGATAAGAGATGGGATAAGGACCGCCGGAATAAAAATAGACGGTGGCAGCCCCAAGGAACCCGAAGACCAACAGGGGCCAGCCGGCTTGGAAAACTAAATAAAGACCTCCTATGAGGGCAAGACCTAAGAAGACCATGCCAACCTTGAAGGCTGTTTTGGGGTTCATGTGGTTGTAGATGATGGACGCGTCCTTTTTATCGAAAAAATTGTCCTCCCGATCGGTGCCTTTGACAAAATCAAAATAATCATTGAGGGTGTTGACAGCGCTTTGCAGAAGGATGGAGAGAACCAGCAGCAGGGCAAAAGAAAACAGGGAAAAGGTCTGATACACTGTGTAACTTAAAGCGGCCGCCAGGAGGATGGGAAGTATGCCGGCCGGCCATGTCTGAGGCGCCGCGAGTTCTTTGAGTGATTTTGCTGTTAAGGGCTTATATAACGGTTCATAAGGCATCTTGGGTTAACCTCTCTATAGTAACTTACAGACGCGAAGCGTCAACAAAAAACAAGAAAATCCAATACTGACCACTAACCACTAACCACTTGCGGGCGCAGCCCGCGGCAGAGTATCGTGATTACTAGTGTAGTGATTCGGGATGTAAAAGTCAAACGGGATTTGGTATGCCCTTTGGACAAAGCCCCTGAGAAAATAAACAATAATAAAAACAGAAATAAAAAGAAATAATAGTAAAAAAATAGCAAATAAGCCTATTGACAGCCGACAGCTTAAAATGATAGAATGAGATGACAGGTGAATAGTACTTTGTTGACTCAGGGAAAAACCTAAAGGTTCTGTGGGTTTTTAAGGGTGTTTATTTATTCGTTGATATCTTTGTTTTAGGAGATGTGTTCTTCCGGAAAACCACACTATACAGGGATATGATATTTGCAAAGTGACTTTTTGCACCAGAATCCAGAGAGGAGGGTCAACATATATGGCATTAGAAAAAATGTCTTTACAGGATTTGCAGCGCCAACTTTCGCTGGATCGAGCCGACGAATTAAAGCAGCGCATTGTGCCCTATCTCGCCGAGGTTAAGGGCATTCCCACCGGAAAAACGCTGGCGTTGGAATATGCCGAAAAGAGGGAGCGGATTTTAGCCTATTTCGGAGCAACTCTGCAAGATTGGGAGAATTGGCGCTGGCAGATGAGAACTCGGATATCCGATGTTCAGACTCTGGATGCCATTATGGATGGGCCTATGATGTCTTCCGACCCAAAGGCTTATTCCGCTTGGATGGAGCAGATTGCGAAAGTTGGATCAACATATCGTTGGGCTATATCGCCCTATTATTTAAGCCTTATGGATTGGACAAACCCCACGGATCCTATTGCTGTGCAAGGGCTCCCCTCCCTGCCGGAGATTGACAGCGACACAGGGGAAGAGGATCCCATGGGCGAAGCTGTAACGTCTCCGGCCCCCTGCATTACCCGGCGCTACCCCGACCGTTTGATCATCAATGTCACAAATGTCTGCGGTATGTATTGCCGGCACTGTCAAAGGAGACGCAATATTGGCGAAGTGGATGTTCAGAATAGCAGGGAAGATTTGGCTGCGGCTCTTGAGTATGTTCGCGCCAATCCTGAAATCCGTGATGTTCTGATTACCGGCGGCGACGCTTTGATGTTAAGCGATCAGACCCTGGAATGGCTGCTCAGTGAATTGCATGGAATGGAACATGTGGAAATCAAGCGTCTGGGCACCCGCGCTCCTGTGACGCTGCCTCAGCGCGTGACGCCGAAACTGGTGAAGATTTTGGCCAAGTATCCGCCTCTGTATATCAACACTCAGTTCAATCATCCAAAGGAAGTTACCGCGGACGCGAAAAAAGCTGTGGACAGGCTGATATCGGCGGGTGTGGTTATGGGAAACCAGGCTGTGCTGTTAAAAGGAGTTAACGCGGACCCTCATATTATGAAAAAACTTAACCAGGATCTTCTCAAGATCCGTGTGCGTCCATACTATCTTTTTCACGCGAAGCATGTGAAAGGAACGACTCACTTTGTGCCCTCGATACAGGAGGGATTGAACATTATGCGCGAGCTGCGTGGGTTTACCTCCGGGCTGGCTGTGCCGACCTATATTGTCAATGCCCCTAACGGCGGCGGCAAAACCCCTCTCCTGCCTCAATATTTGCTTTCCCTGGATGAGGAGAAGGCTGTTCTGAGGACTTGGGAGGATAAGGTTGTGACGATTGACAACTAAATGTGTAGGACTTTCCTTGCCAACTGTTCCGGTTTTCAAGTTCCTTATCAATGGCGTTCAGCAGTTCCCACTTGGCCAGTGTCCACTCGGGAGCAATCACATCTTTGTATCTGCCATCCCCTGTCAGTCGGTGAATGAGAAAATCCGGCGGCAGGATTTCCAGGATGTCAGCTGTTAAGGTGACATACTCGTGACGGCTGAGCAGGCACCATGCTTGATGTTCAGTATTTCTTTCCCATTGTGTATCGTATAACCGGGCCAGTGGTGATCCCTTCACAATATAAAGGGAGTGGATTTTAACGCCCTGCAGCGGGAGGGCCGCAACTTGGCGGCCTGTTTCCATCATCTGATCGCGGCTTTCCCACGGCAACCCTAAGATGATGTGGGCACAGACGGGGATACGGCGTGCGTTTAAGTGTTCGAGGGCGTCGGTGAAACGGGCGAAATCATGACCTCTGTTCATAATTTTGAGGCTGGTATTGTGCACGGACTGCAAACCCAGTTCAATCCAAAGGGGCTTGAGTTCTTCCTGTGTCAGAACATGCAGTATATCATCCCCGAGGCAATCAGGCCGCGTGGACAAAACGGTCCCAACTACATCGGGCAGGAGCTGGGTTTGGCGCAAGAGGTCTGCCAGTCTGTCCGGATCCCCATAGGTGGAGGTATAGGATTGGAAATAAGCGATATATCGGGCGCGAGGCCATTTTTTTAAGGTGCGCTGCCGTACGGTGTCAAATTGTTCGGAGATACTGTGACGGGCATCGCCAGCAAAATCCCCTGATCCGTGGGGACTGCAGAAAAGACATCCTTCTGTGCCGAGGCTGCCGTCACGATTGGGGCAGGAATGCCCGGCGTCCAAGCCGACCTTGACAATTTTGCCGCCGAATTGGCGGCGCAGCGCCGGGGCTAAGGCGTTGTAGCGTTTGTTCCCCCATAGGGTGCAGGTCTTCTCCATCTGTACCTCAAGCGTCCTTGTGGCCGGCGCCGGTTTTTTGACAGGTTTCATAGGGCAGACTCAATACATGACCCAGCAAGTATATACCACACCCACCAGCATCCACTGTCCGTCAACTTCTTCAAATACCAAATTCAGAGCAGCCCAGTCAATTAATATCTCTTCTGTACCTGGAAACTGATAGACAACACGATGTGGCAGCTTGTGCAAATCATTGTGCTTGTCAGCACAATCAAGGCTGCTAAAGCTACTGGTAAGGGGCTCTTTTTCATATGCCCACCTCGAAAAGGAGATTAATAATTTCGATCATTTTACCATAATAGAATGATATATGCAAATTGATCAAGAAATCAGCCAGACAACGCTTGACTCCTGACTTCTGTCTGGGCGCACCAATTAATTGTTGTAGCAATATATGGAATAAACTTATTAGACTCACGTATGAAGGCCACACAGAGCAGGCGAACATTTATAAGCAGCGACTTTGCGAAGGGATTG
>Ga0082212_10006212_pt1 | contig 16111 bp, 9 predicted proteins | sample TergutNt197P3_FD_71548 | JGI IMG/M metagenome (GOLD analysis project Ga0082212, IMG submission 71548) | Neocapritermes taracua P3 segment gut microbial communities from Petit-Saut dam, French Guiana - Nt197 P3 | ecosystem: Host-associated > Arthropoda: Insects > Digestive system > Gut ... | reverse complement strand
CGCTTTGGCAAAATTCTCAGGGGTGTTGTCTTTCACAACAGCGCTGCGGGCAAATCGGGGGCTGTTGTCCCATCCGATGCTTACATGAGGATAGTATGGTATATCAAAAGTTTCGTCAAGCCTCGCCCATTCCTTTTGTACAGCTTCCATAATCGTCAAATATTCGCGATTGACATTTGTAAAATGTACAAACTGATAATGCGTTGTACTTGTAAAGCCAAGTTTTTTCACAAATTCATTTTGCGGATTTTGTGTTTTACTTCCGTCGAAGCCACTGTGGTTTACATTGATAGACCACATCGTGAGTTGTAAGTCAAGTCCCGGAAATCCGGCCCGTTGGGTTTCTTCTGTAAACCATTTGAGGGCTGCTACTGTTTGTTCAATTCCGCCAAGTCCTTCAATCAACTTGGGTATGTCGTAAATCATAAAAACAGGCTTTCCATTGATTTTATAATACTGCGGATGGGTGAAGTACTTTTCTATATTTCGCTTACATATCTTTTCAAATTCCTCTCTGCTAACCTTTCCTGTCCAGATAACATTCGTTCTGTCCGCATTACTGATGCGGGTATCCCATGCATTCGTAACATCATGATTGGCCCACATTAGATAGAATTTCATTTTGCCGACATTTTCAGCTTTCAGAAATCCGTTATCAAGTGTAGTCTCCATGAAAGGACGTCCATCATACCAGTACCAGTCAAAGATAAAGATATTGATGCCATGTTTTGTAGCTTCATCAATTTCCATAGCCATTACTGCCGGATCGGCTTCGTTAATATATCCCCACAAAGGTTTCCTGTCCCAATAGTGACCTGGATTACGTTTCTGCATGGTGATAACTGTTTCCCATTCGCCAATCCCCATAGGCCAGAAAGGAAGCAATCGCTGGTCGTCCGAAGCATAAGCCGGATATAAAAAGGCAGCTATATCATACGTTTTTTTTTGTGCGCTGACTCCTAAGCAAACAACGGTAAATAATGCCGTAATAAGTAACTTTTTCATATCATTCAATATTTATTGTTTAAAAACATTTTTTATCGCTTGCAGAAAAGCATATTCAAACACCGTATCCGGTTCGAGGTAGCTACCTTCCGCCCATTCGTTCCACGCATTAATGGTAATTAATGGAGGTTGTTCAGGGTGTGCATCGACATAGGCCTTTGCCACTTGTAAAAAATTCTCAAATTTCGCCGGAGTAACACCAGAAACGCTTGGCCGTGCACGATCGCCCGGATAGCGGGGATTAGGATCCCAATCAATCGAAACATGCGGGTAATACGGGACGCTGAAATCACTAAATTCGCTGTACATGGATATTGCTTTTTCTCCCCAAGTTTGATAATCCTGATTAGTAGGTACAAAATGACACCATTGGTAATTGGTCAGACTCTCAAACCCAAAGTATTTTACTGTATTATCTTGAGTTTTAGTTTGATCGCCGGGAGTTTCCGATAACGTAGCAGGAATATTACTCCATAGAATTGCCTGAATGTGAACTCCGGGCAACCCTGCTGCAATACATTTTTTTCTGAAACCATCGAGCGCTTCTTTGGCTTGTTCTTCACCTCCCATCCCATTAATAAAAGTACTTACCTCATAAATGGCAAAAACCGGCTTTCCATCTATTCGATAATAATTAGGTCGTTTGAAATAGTCTTCGATGAGATGATCTATAAAGCCATCAAATATCTTTCGATCCACTTCACCTTGCCAGTAGATTTGTCTCTTGTCGGGGTTTTTAGGATCGAGGTATGCATTCATGGTATGATTGGCCCACATCAGGTAAAATTTCATAGATGTGTTATTACTGGCTTTGAGGAATCCATTGTTAAGTACGTCTTCCAGAAAAGGTTTGTTATCATACCAATACCAGTCGAAAATGAATGTATTTACACCATATTCGAGTGCTGTTTCGATGATCTTTTCTTGTGTTTTCGGATCGGATTCATCCAAATAACCCCATAATGGAACACGTGGTTGCCGATGTCCTTCAAATTTAGGTTTCGCATTGTAGGTTGCTTCCCATTCTCCTTTTCCATCCGGGAATACGCCGATGTCGGCAAAACGAGGTTCATTGAAATACGCCGGCCATACAAAAGCGGCAATGTCGTACTGCTTTTGTGCGCCGATCCATAAAGCACAAAGAGCAAAAAGAGAAATCAGATATAATTTTTTCATAAAAATAAATTAAATAATTATTAGTATTCTTTATAGTAATAAAGTCTGTTCCGGAATCATAACACCGGAACAGACTTTATTCATGATTATTGGTACCCGGGATTTTCTACCAAATTAGGGTTATTCGATGTTCTACTCAAGGTAATCGGTAAATAATAATTCTCTTCTTTGAATAATGGCACATTGACCGATCCGTCAATTTGGTCTATCACAATTAGTTTGTATTTTCTTTCACCGGCTTTATAGCTATTGTAATCCATCACATAACGCAAGCCTGAAAATTCATGTGATAAATTATCAACCGCAGTTCTCCATCTTCTAACATCCCAATATCTGTGACCTTCAAACGCAAGTTCAACTTTCCGCTCACGACGAATCTTTTCGCGGTCAATTGAAGATAGAAGTGAAATCCCCGCACGTTCGCGCACCTTATTAATACAATCAAGCGCTTCGGCAGTTTTACCCATTTCAAATGTAGCTTCAGCCATATTCAGGTATACCTCGCCAAGTCTGAATATCTGCCAGTCTTGCGAAGATGTTGACCATCCACTATTTGTTCCAGCCATATTGTCATGACTTTCATCCAAATATTTTAATACCCCAAAACAGGTTCCATCAACATCCTGATCGCCTGTAGCAAGGATACCATCATACGAATCGGTACTCTGAATGGTTCCGTCAGGCAATAATATACCCTTGTAATATTCTATAATACTTCCTTTCCATGGCGTATTTTGGGTATAGAATGTTGCAAAAAACCGCGGGTCTTTGTCTTTCCATAATTCTTCGGTGGTCCATAGACCTTGTTGAATTGCATCTCTGTCTAATGTCCCTAAACGACCGTCAATGTATTCAAACTCTTCAATCATTTCCAAATAGGGGCCATCTAAATTTCCTCTGTTCCATCCATGGGGCCTTGGACATTGAAAAAAATCGACATTCCATCCGTTGCCTCCTCCCATACCATGATCGCCGTTAACTTCATTATGTCTTTTTGCAAAAATAACTTCGGAATTATTTTTTATTAAAAACAAATTCCTGAAATTTGTCACTTTATCAGCATCGGCATTGTACAGTGTGTGAACGCCGCTTTTAATTATTTGGTCGCCTGCTTCATAAGCTATCTGATAATACAAATTTGCTTTTTCAGCAGGAATGCCGACAATACCGTTTATTTGAACTTTCCCGAATTGGGCAATACTTCCGGCATATAACGCCGCCCTGCACTTTAATGCCAAAGCGGCATACTTGGTTGCCCTGCCCAAATCGGCGTCAGTGCACTTATCTGGAAGATCATCTGCGAACTCATCTATTTCCCGAATAACAAAATCATAAATTGTTTCTTCCTTGTCTCTTACTGGATACAACTCATTTTCCGGAGTATCCAGTGTTTGAACTTTCGTAATCAACGGCACTCCGCCATACCGTTTCACCATAGCAAAATAGGAAGAAGCTCTTAGAAAACGGGCTTCTGCAATTCTTACTCTTTTCAGGTCTTCATTCAGCAGACTCTCAGGCACCTTTTCAATGAACTCGTTGATTCTGCGGATGGGTGAATACCCCCACCATTCAAGCAAACCTCCCTGAATTCTCAAATTGCCAAACTTAAAATTATAATACCTCAATGCATCACTCCAGTCGCGCCATTGCGACAGACACTCGTCGCTTACATGATTAATTGCAAAAACCGGAAAGTAAACATCTCCGTTCCAATTGCTACCAAAACTCTCATTGGCGAAATATGACATGTCGTAATAACAATTAGCCAAATAAGCATCAATTAAAGCTTCATCGTTCCATACATCGCTATCGGAAATAAGATCTAACGGCCTTTTATCCAGATAATCACAAGATAAAAACAGTATGAAACCCACATAAAAAAATAAGAATAATATACATATTTTCTTCATGACAATATTTTTTTTAAAGATTAAAAAGATACATTCAAACCAAAACTAATGGTTCTCTGTTGTGGATAATAATAAGCAGCATTCCCGAATGGCGCTTCAGGGTCAATGGAATATTTTTTTAATTTGTCGAAAGTCAACAAGTTGGTTCCTGCCAGGTAAAATCTAACCTGATCAACTAACAATTTTTTCGACAACTCTTTCGATAGAATATATCCCAACGACGCATTTTTCATGCGAAGGTACCCTGCTTTTTTGTATCTATAATCGGAAGCTTGCGAGTTCAGGCTGGAACCTCCCATTCTGGGAACCAAGGCGTCTGTATTGTTTTTCGCTTCGGTCCATCTTAAATCGTATACATTGATTGAATAAACCCTGGTAGATCGCAAGAGCCATACATCGTTCAAATATCCAAAAGCGCCCTGAAACAAAGAAGTGAAATCAAAATTTTTGTATTTTGCATTGATATTGAATCCCATAGTCCAGTGAGGACTGCGCGCCCCTAATTCCACTTGGTCCCTCCAGTCCAGTCTGTCGTCGCCATTTAAATTAAGATAGCGTACATCGCCCGGACGCAGCGTTGAGTTGGGATTATTCGTATTATTATCCTGGCGGAATGTCAAAGCGTCAATTTCTTCCTGGCTACCAAACAATTTATCCGACTTGTAACCGAATACGCGATCGGTCCAGTTTCCTGAACGTTTGTTTATCCGTATTTCGTCAGGGTCAGAGTATTCAGCTTCGTCATAAGATATGTATTTATCCCTTGACCATGCCAGGTTTCCGGAAATGTCAAATATTAAATCACAAATGCTAAACCGTGAACCCAATATCAGTTCAAATCCTCTATTATCCAAACTATTAAGGTTTTCCTGCGGCAATGATGCCCCAAAAGTTGTTGGTAAAGACCCTGTCCTTCTCGCCGGGATTCCTGTTCTTTTACGATAAAATACATCGGCTTCACCATACAATTTCCTGTTAAGAAATGAAAAATCAACACCAATATTTGTGATTTCAATTTCTTCCCATGAAAGATTTGGGTTAGGAATTACGCCGGGAGTAATTGCTTTCATCGGATTATTTCCTATCAGATAACCCGCAAAACTCTGTAATGAATAGCCGGACAGGTATTGAAAATTTACCACATTATCATTACCCGATCGCCCGTAATTTGCACGGATTTTGAGATTATCCAGATAGTTCAAGCTATTCATGAAATTTTCTTCACTTAATCTCCATGCAGCCGAAACGCTGGGGAAATAACCCCACCTTTTGGAAGGCGAGAACCGCGCAGAGGCGTCCGCTCTAATTGTAGCCTCAAAAATGTATTTACTCTTATACGAGTAATTTACGCGTCCTACATAACTTACCCTTCCATCTTCCGATGCGCTGCCATTATTTCTCGCTGTACTGTTATCGCCTGCATATAACTGTTCTATTGATGGCGAAAGGAAATTATCCCTGCCTGCTGAAATATTGTCGCTTTTCAGGTCTATTCCTTCAAATAGCGCAAGCGCTGTAACATGATGCGTATCAGTAAATACCCTGTCGTAATTTAAAGAAGCTTGCGTAGTATACGATGTATTCCGATTTTGGTTAACAGATAATTGAGCAGTATTACCCAAAGACCCTCGTAAGGTATATAAATTGCTCTCAATATCGTATGAATAATATTTGACAGGCTTTGAAAAAGTCGATGACTTATTATAGTTAACAATGGCGTTCACAAGAAGTTTTGCAGATAAGCCGACAATTCCCGGAATTTTGTACAATAAATATCCCGTTCCTTTATAATTCTGATTATCCGATTTGGAATACCCTGCCAGATCATAATTTGACGTAACATGCGCTCCGCCGGTACCTCCGCCATCAGCATAAGAAACTTTTGCCGGGTCGGGCAAAGTTGAAGGATAAATTGGCAAAGTATTCCAAAAATCCTGCCATACGGTATTATCGCCTGCGCTTTGTGGACGCATGGGAAAAATTCTATTATCGATGATTGCCGCCAAATCTAAATGAAAACTCAAGTTTTTATTAATGGATGCATCTATGTTGGATTGGAGATTATAGCGATCATATTGCCCTCCGTGTTGTTTCCACATCGATTGCTGGTTTAAATAACCTATAAATCCGTAATATTTAACAGATTCGCTACCTCCTCGCACTGACAGATTATACTGTTGCTGAGGCGTCCAATTATTAACTAGCTCCTTATACCAATCAGTGTCTGGATATTGCGGGTCGGAACCATCATAATATTTGCGGATTTGTTCTTCGGTAAAAGGCGCTTGTGCAATCGGCCTTCCTGACTGTATCCATTTTTCCCGTTCCAATTCTGCATATTGTCCCGCATTAGTAGGTTTAGGCATACTGGTAATTCCCTGCATGGTAAGGTTGGAATTAAACGTAAAAGTCGGTTTTTGTTGTACGCCTCTCTTTGTTGTCACCAATATTACGCCGTTTCCCGCACGTGACCCGTATATAGATGCAGAACCATCTTTAAGAACCGATATGCTTTCTATCATATTGGGATCAATGGTATGAAATGCAGCTTCAACTCCATCTACAATAATTAATGGAGAATTTGAAAAACCTCTGATATTCAGGCTTGAACCATCCGATCCAGGCTGCCCGCTGTTTTGAGTTACAATAAGTCCCGGCAGACGTCCCGCTAATGCATTTGTAGTATTTGCTACTGGAGCAACTGTCAAATCTTGAGAACTTATTTTTGATATGGCGCCTGTCAGGTTTTCCTTCCTTTGGGTTCCGTACCCAACAACCACCACTTCGCTAATAATTTTAGTGTCTTCAAACATTCTAATGTTCAGGTTACGATTTGTTCCTACTTTTACTTCATTGGTTATAAAACCTACAAATGAAAATACGAGAATTACATCCTCGTTTGGAATGTTAATGTTGAAATTACCGTTATTATCGGTATTAACGCCTATATTAGTCCCCTTTATTAACACATTCACCCCTGGCAGTGGTTCATTGATTTCGTCGGAAACACTTCCTGTAATAACGATGCCTTGCTGCGTTGCAGAAGCGCTAAAACTACCCTTTTTTGCAATAATAATATGATTCCCATACACAGTAAAATCAACATCCTGATCTTTTAACACTTGCGACAGTATTGTTTTTACGAACTCGTCTTCAGCGTTTAACGTTATGTGTTGTGTCACGTCCACATCCTTAATATCATACCAAAAAGAATAATCGGTTTGTTCTTTAATTACTGTAAAGACTTCGCTAATTGAATTGTCTTGCATATTAATGGAAATCTTAGCATCCTGTGAATAAACTGTTGCCGAAATTGAAAAAACTCCGACTAATAGTAGTAAAATGCTGATTTTCATGATAATAAAAATTTTTTTCGATTTTTTTTTGTTTTTTATAGGACAATATTGTCCATAATACTTAAATTTTTTATACATTTGTTGCGGATTTAAAGTTTTACAATTTTTGATTTTAAATTCGATTTTGAACCGGTAAATGTGGCTGCATTTTCCGGTTTTTTATTTATTACATCTTTTTTTTCTCATAGGCAAATTGTTTTATTGTTTATATTATTAAAAAACGTCAATTATGTTTCCACTGATTCGATATCGAAATTTTCCATTGACAGACATAATATTAAATATCTGTTCAATCGTTTCGTTGTTAGTGAAATCGCCGGCAAATCGTCTTTTTTTAATTTGGTCATTTTGAATGTTCACTTTTACATTATAGGCACGTTCGAGGGTTTCTATTATTTGCTCAAAAGTTTCACCATTGAACATCAGTCGATTATCTTTCCATGCAAGCGCGTTTTCAAGGGCGTTGGCCGGCAATAATTTTTTTACAGCAACAGCGTCATTCCGTGTTTTGCTGTTTGATTGTTCAGAGGATTGGGTTGCAACATCAATTTTTCCTGTAACTGCATTATAATGCGCAATAGTACCAGGCTGTAACTTCGTATTGTTTTTCCCGGAGCTCATTTCCACCGAACCTTCAATCAAAGCCACTGATACGTCATTATTTTCACTGTACGCATTGACGTTGAACTGTGTACCCAGCGCTTTGATTTGAACATCCCCGACATTTACAATAAAGGGTGAATGTTCATTCTTGGCTACTTCAAAATAGGCTTCGCCCGAAAGGGTCAGCGTACGGTTGGTGCGTCCGAATTGAGAATTATAGAGTATATTCGATCCGGAATTGAGCCATACCCTGCTTCCATCCTGTAAACTCATTTGTGTTTTCGATCCGTTTGGCGCGTAAATCTCCGACATTAACAGTATTTCATCTGTCTGCACCGGTATATCGGTAAAATAGCGAAAAGTGAAATAGCCAAGAAAAATGAACGGTATGAATACAGCCGCATAGGAAGCGATACGGCGCAGTACCAGAAATGGTTGCATCGGGATGCGTTTTTCTGTACTGCCGGTTTCAGCTTCCACACGTTCACGGAACAGGTGATAAGCCCTTTGACTGTCGAATGTTCGATCGCGGTTCGACAGGCTCAGGGAGCGCCATATCTGCTGCATCCGGACAAACAACTGTTCGTTTTCATCCGAAACGCCTCGCCATTCATCCAATTGCTTTTGCAAATCTTCGGAGAGCGACCCTGTCAGCTGGTCCAAAATCAGACCGAACAAGTAATCCTGATTGTTGATTTGTATTTCCATACCTTCTCTTTTCATTATAAAGACAAATGTAAATGATTTTAGGGTAAATAATCTTTCAACAAATCACGCAAACGCGCAAGCGCTATCTTAATATGGTATTTGACCACATCGACCGAAACTCCCGTTTCTTGTGCTATTTCGTGGTATTTCATGTTGTCAAAACGGCTCATACAGAAAATCCGGCGGGTCTGTGCGGGTAACGCCTCAACGCTGTCGTTAATTTTAGCGTCTAACTCTTTTTCAATGAGTTGGGTCAGCGGATTATCGGAACTGCTCACATGGTATGCCTGTTCTTTTTCGATAGCTTTACTCATTTCATCCAGCAGCGCCTGCTGCCGAACCGATTGTGCAAGATAATTCAGACAGCGGTTATGAACGGACTTGATCAGGTAGTTTCTTAGTGATGAATGGACTTCCAGCGATTCGCGATTTTTCCATACAACAAAAATCACATCACTGACAATCATTTCACTGACAAAGGTATCACATACATGCTCAAAAGCGATCGTACAAAGCATTTTATAATAATGCTCGTACAAATATTTGTATGCTGAATCGCTACCTGCCTGTAAGCCTTTTATTATATCCGCTTCCTGTTCCATGAAAGAGATTTAATTATCTGGAAACCATTCGGCGTATTGTTTTCTCATATCAGCCAGCACAGCCCTGTATTCCAGATGATTTGTAAAATGTGTAGTTTCGTATGGGTCTGCTTTCAAATCGTATAAATGTTCTTCAATCCCAACTATATCGTGCTTTGTATACTTATGTTTATTTGCGTCTACGACCATTCTCCCCATCTCGGTCTCGACACCCAGACTTTTCCGCCATTCCGTCTTTTTATTTTCAAGCAACGGGCGCAGGCTTTTTCCTCTCATGTCTCCATACGATACTTTTCCTGCATAATCGGATACGGTTGGCATCAAATCCAGCATGTTCGAAACCAGGTGCAGACTGTCAACCCGTCCGCCGGAAATTTTTCCTTTCCACATCACCACAAAAGGTATATTGGCTGATTCTTCGTACAGAACCGTTTTATGCTCCAGCCGATGGGCTGCATCCATATCCCCATGATCGCTGCTGAGGATCACCAGCGTGTTTTTCTCCTGACCACTCGCTTTCAGGGCGTCGAGAATAACCTGAATCTGCGCATCGACCCTTTCAGTCAAGCGGCAGTAAGCCCAGCGGTGCATCCGCCACTGTTCGTCCGTATATTTTTCGCGGGCATTGATACGAAACGGCCTCAGATTGATTAACCAGTCGATAGCCTTCGGCTCGTCGGTCTGCGGCTCGTAGTTGGGCGGCAACGGCGGACAGTATTTGGCGAAAAAATCCTCGTACGAAACCCCTTCCGGTATTTTCAACGCTTCGTCTAATGTGGCAACTTCTGTTTTTCCGTTTTGTATGATCGACTTTTCTTCTTCTGAATCGGCAAAATCACGAATGGCCATATAGCAGATATCATGCGGATTAATGAGCGAAACAATCATGAAATAAGGGTTCGCATGTTCCTTATTTATGTATTGCGCTACGCTGGCAGCGAGTTCGTCGCGCTCATCCCTGCTAATCACATGGAAGCCCAATGTTTCAGGCTGTAAAACTCTCGGCAGATGCTGTTTACCTCCAAAAACCAGTTCATAGCCGGCTTGTCGCATAACGGTTGCGATATTGTTTTCCCTGACTTCATCCGTTAATTCCGTTATTCTCGTTGCTCCGGCATTTTCCCTGACAGGATTACCTCGGTTATCCTGAAAATAGCCGGCGAATCGTCCGGTCATCATGCTCACTCTGGCCGGCGCTGATACCGGATTTGCAGTATATGCCCGTGTGAACCTTACCCCATTTGCTGCGAGATAGTCCATAGCCGGCGTCTGTAGCCAGCCGTTTCCTGCACAACTCATCATGGAAGCGCTTTGCTGGTCGGTCAGTATATAAATAATATTGGGCTGTTCCGGCTGTTTCTCCTGAACGCATGCGCTTCCGGCAATGACCATCGGCGCTAATACAAGGTATTTGGTGTTCATCATCTATATTTTAATAAAAATCCTGTTTTTATATAGCCAATAGCACATACCCCATTGTGCAGCCCAAACGAAAAGACTGGTGGTTATACCTGCAACCGATGTCCCTGCCCATGCAAGAAGCGATGCCGGAAAGGCTGCAAAAGCTTTATACAAAAGACTATCCCCGCCAATTTCAAAAAATACATAGATAGCAATGCAATTCATTCCCACTATTCTGAAAAACAGCGAACCATTGACAAATATTTTTTTGACATCAATTAACCAGTACGAAAAAGCAATGGCTAACAGCGTCCATCCTCCGCTTGCAAAAACAAACGACGAAGTGGCAATTTTCTTAATTATTGGTGTTACGTGAAACCAGTCAAGCCCAAATCCGACCAGAAGGCAAATAAATCCTGCTCCACATAGCGCTATCAATTTTTCTTTCGACGTCTTATTGCTGATTAATAGCTTCCCTACCAGAACGCCCCAGACGGTATGGGCTGTGGTTGAAACAAAATTGAGCGTAGCCCATATACTTGTTTTTTCCGTACCTTCCACCAATTGATTGAACCATGCGCCAAGATTTTTATGCGGTACCCATGCCTGATTAAACCCTTCAACAGGGAAAAAACGGTAGGCAAGATCAATGAATAAAAGAATTAAAAGCGTGAATAATACCTGAAATTTTACATTTTTTTTCCTTATTAGAAAAGCAACTAAATAAGTTACAGACAGTTGGGCAAGCACATTTTGGAATCTCCAGACGATCTTACCCGGCCCTATACAATATATGCTCCAGCCAAGTAAAAGTAAAATGAACGATCGTTTGATAGCATGAAGCAGTATTGATTTGTCCGAATCGCCTTTCTTTTGTCGTGCTGCAACAGAAAATGGTATCGAAACGCCTACAATCGTCATAAAAAAAGGCTGAATTAGATCCCAAAATCTTAATCCATTCCATTCATGGTGATGCAGTTGTGTGGAAATAAAGTGAATAATTCCCGAATCGCTAATTCCTGCAAGATGGCCAAATAGCCTTGTGCTTTCGCCTATTAACAGAAACATGGTTAGACCCCTAAAAAAGTCGATCGAAAGCATTCGTTCGCCCTGTGAGGTGGGTAATTGATTTGATGATGGCATAATTAATTTAGATATTAAAGGTTTATAATAAAAACATACAGTTATTGCCAATTATCGTTCAGTCATAAAGTCGTATTTTCCTGAGGGCGTTATGTAAATGGCATACCCGTCTTCATAGCCGAAATACGTAACCTGTTCACTAAATTTCACTTTCTCCGCGTTTGATGTTTTGACATATACAGTTGCGATTGTATTGGCGGGTATTTCAACCGATAAGCGATAGGTATCGCCTTCGATCTTCCAATCAGAAACGATTTTTCCACGAATAGACTGATAACTGCCTTTCGCCCATTTCAAGTCGCCTGCCGGTTGCGGCTTGATGATAATCTCTCTGAAGCCGGGTTTGGCGGGATTGATACCCAGTAACGAACGATAAAACCATTCTTCTGTCGAACCGAACATCGGATGGTTTTGCGACGGTGCGTTATCCGGATATTTCCACGTCTCCCACAAGGTGGTCGCCCCTCCGGCCAGCATGAAGCCCCAGCCCGGAAAATCCCGCTGATCGACAACCCGGTAAGCCACCTCATTCAGGTTGTTTTCGCGCAGCACGTCAAATGCCATTTTACAGGCAAAGATGCCAGTGGAAACATGCCAGTTATGTCTTTCATATTCGCTTAAAAGCACATTAATCGATGCTTTCGGGTCGGGCGATAACCCGTAATACAGGGCAAAAGCCTGCGCAGCCTGGGTCGCATTGTCGAAACGTCCCGTTCCGGGAATATAATATTTTTGGACAATCGCGTTACGGATACGCGTGCAGAGTTGATCATATCTTCTTGCTTCATCCGTTTTCCCCAGCAAGGAAGCAAACTCCGCAATAATCCCGGCATGAGCATAATAGAAGCAACAGGCCGAAAAAGCCTCGGCGCGCGGGTCTAACGCTTCATGATCGCCTATATCCCAGTGGAACAGTCCCCTGATCGCTTTCGAGTTGATGAAGTCCATCTGTTTGACAAAATAGGGGTATGTTTGTTCGATGATCCGCTTATCTCCATAAAAATCATAGAGTTTTTTCTGCACAAAAGGGAATGCGAGTTGCCAGCCCAGCGGGCCGGATTCGCCGCCAATACCCCTGTCGGCAATGCCGGTATAGGGAGCAATCTCTGTGATGCCACCTTCGGGCGTCTGATCATTGATGAAGTCCTGCACCGTTTTACGGTAAAAATTCCCCATGTCGAAATTATAAATAAACGATTCGCTCACCGCCACAATATCGCCGCCATAACCCATCTTTTCGCGGCCAGGGCAATCGGACTGGACGCTGAACACATTACTCAAGAATGTCCGTAGCGTAATGTCATGCAGTTGATTGAACATTTCATTGGAACATGCAAAATCGCCGACAGGCGTTAAGGAGGAAAACATGCGCAATCCTTCAAAGTTTCCGGGTTCGGGCTTCCCCGGCCATCCGGTAACTTCTATATAACGGAATCCATGAAAGGTGAAATGTGGCGCATATATTTCCGTTCCTTCGCCTTTCAGTATGTATTGGTCTTCCTGATAGGCGTCAGGGGGAGCGCCTGGACCGCCAGGCAGGTTCCACATGCTTTTGATTTGTCCGGCTACTGTAGTCCACCAGTTCAAGCTACCATCTGCATGGATATTTTCTCCATAACGCAGTTTGATCTTCGTACCTGCCGGCCCTCTGACATTGATCCGGGCTACGCCCGCAAAGTTTTTCCCCATATCCACAATATAAACGCCCGGCGCCTGCTCATAGATACGGACAGGCCTGACTACTTCACCCACTTTTATAGCAGGTTGCATCTGTGGCGAGAGTTTGCCTGAAGGGCCTTCGCAAATTTCAACTGTTTGCCACTGGTCATCTTTTATCCGCGTAGTATGCCAGTTTTTTATCTCTAAACGGGCGTCGTAATGCTCGCCGAGATAAACATTATTTCTGATGACCGGTCCCTGTTTTGTTTTCCATGTCGCGTCTGTGCAGATGGTTTCCGACGTACCGTCGCGATAATGGATCAGTATTTGCGCCTTCACCACCGGTCGTCCCGTTTGTTGGTAGTCGCGAAGGTTATAATTGCGGAACAGGCGGATAGGCAAAGGATTATACCAGCCGTTGCCCAGCATGACGCCTACAGCATTTGAACCGTTCTGCAGCAAACGGGTAACATCATAAGTTACATACAGGGCTTGTTCCCTGTGCGCCGTCCATCCCGGATCCAATACGTGATCACCCGCTTTTGCACCATTGATGAACGCTTCATAATATCCTAATCCGCAAATGTATAGACGGGCTTCGGTTATGGGTTTCCTTACCGAAAATGTTTTACGAAACAGGGGCATCGGATCGTCCTGATAGAAATCTTCATCTCGCGTAAATTGTGGTCGTCCGTCGCCAATCCAGTGTGCTTTCCAGTCGGAAGCATCCAGCATGGCCGTTTCAAACCACGCAGGACTGCTCCATTCAGAAGGATTCCCGTTTTGGTCGTACACCCGTACTTTCCAAAAATAGCGCGTGAACGATAGTAACGGCGCTCCCTGATAAGTCAAAAATACCGTTTCGTCTGATGCAACCTTGCCGGTATTCCAACAAGTACCCACATTTTTGTCGATATCGGCTTTGTTATTACTCACAACTATTTCAAAGGCTGACTGATGAATGTCGTTTTCCGACGATTCGATGATCCAACTCAACAAAGGTTGCCTGACCCCGATACCAAGTGGATTGATTATCTGTTCACAACTAAGGCCTGTTGGCCGGAAAGTAGCCGCCTGCAGTTCAATCATTATGCTAAAAGCAATGATAAGTGGAATAAATTTCATGTTTTTCATATTCGTTTTTTTGATAATCGGATTATTATTATTGAATTAAATCGCCATAACTCACTAACAGGATGCCCTTTTCTTTGATAAATTCCATTACCCGTTTATCGGTAAAAATCTTTGTAACGCCATCCCTGTCCTGTGCCACATGTTCATAACCGGCATGTCCTACTTTTCTCATTTCCGGCGTATCATAGGCCGGGTGTTCTACAAACAGGTACGTATTACCGGGTTCAAGTTGGTCAAGGGCTTTAATAAATGCATCGATACGATTGTCGACGGGATCGGTACTGCTTACATTCATTCTGGGAAACCGTTTCCAGGGCGTTGTTCTGCTTTCCCAAAATAAACCATATTCCCTGGCGAGCGCTTCCAACATGGCACGTATGTCATCGTTCCATTCGGCGCATCCCATATGGGTAGAAATATGGGTCACGTTCCTGACTTGCTTTTTTACCTGCTCAATTTGTGCCCTAAATTCCGCTTCTATTTCATGCAATGCCCATTTGGCTTCCTGTAGCGACAGACCCGCCTGACTTCTGTTCGGCCAGATGAAAGGGTAAAAATAGCCCTGCTCATCCGTCAGGCTTGGCGCATGCGTCAGCGGACGCCATTTGCAGTTCGTCCATTCACTGGTTAATACTAAGTGTACGCCTACATCAATATGCGGATTTTCATTCAATAGCGCCACTGCTTCAGGAAACCATGCACAGGGAACCATCAGTTCGAGCGAGCGCACAATACCCTCGTTATACGAAGCGATACACGCATGATTGGCGGCTGTAAACGAACCGATGTCGTCGCCCCGCACCAACAAACGAATTTCGCCTTGCGGTTGTGCAATAGCAATAGATGTAAGAAAAACAATTCCAATAAATACTGAAATTAGTAATGATAATCTTTTCATTTTAATATTTCTTAATTCTTATTTTTTCTATTTCACGCTTATGCTACTATCCCCGACAGTAAATTCAAATGTACCTGATCCTAATTCATATTCGGCTGCCGGAACAGCAAAATGGGATGTTTTCTGTATGAACCTTACACCGTTAGTAACGCCGAAGTCCGAGATGTTTACAGCAACCGGCAAATACAGTGTTGCTGTCGTATTGGCAGGTACCGTCGCGCGGTAACTTGTGATCTTTCCTTTTCCATCAGCCGTCCATGAACTGGTGATTTTTCCATAGTTAGAATCATAACTGCCTGACAGTGAAAGATAATTTGCGCCGGCAGATGGCTGTAGAATAAAATGCTTATATCCGGGTTTTCCTTCCATATAACCGCCGGTTATGCCTAACTGATATTCGTACATCCATTGTCCGACGGCGCCGAGCGCAAAATGATTGAATGAGTTCATGTTGTTTTCGTTTCTCCTTCCGAAGGCCGCCTCGTAACCGTTCCACCGTTCCCAGATAGAGGTAGC
>Ga0082212_10000631_pt1 | contig 16112 bp, 18 predicted proteins | sample TergutNt197P3_FD_71548 | JGI IMG/M metagenome (GOLD analysis project Ga0082212, IMG submission 71548) | Neocapritermes taracua P3 segment gut microbial communities from Petit-Saut dam, French Guiana - Nt197 P3 | ecosystem: Host-associated > Arthropoda: Insects > Digestive system > Gut ... | reverse complement strand
GGTGTTAATAATCTTTGGAGTGCCAACCGAGGCACCGCCATCTGCCGACAGGGTTTTTGTTCCAGAGGTAGTTATAGTCCCAATGGCTACGGTTCCACTGACCCCAACAGTTCCAATTATAACAACGCCGCTTCCTGTATCAATGCTCCCAATTGTTTCATTTCCGGTTCCGCCAGCATTAATTGTAACATCACCTGTTGATGTAATTGCGCCAATAGTCTTATTTGCTGCTCCAGCAGTTTCAATTGTAATAGGCCTGCTATCTCCATCTAAAGTCCCGGTGTTTCCGGTTACAGGCGAAATGCTTATTGCAGCATTTGCCGTTACTGTCCCGCCGCCAAAAGTAAGTGTGCCGGTTCCAGTGGCGGATAAAGAACCTCCATTAAGATTCAAATCGCCGACTGCAACTGTTCCGACACCCCCAAAAAGTCCCTGGACTGTACTGGTACCGGTAATATTAACCGTTGGGATGATCCTGTTATCCCCGCCTGAATCAAAAGTGGAGCCGTTAAAAAGATTGAGTGTTCCTATATTAACAGTATTTCCACTGCCTGAATTTATAGTCCCGTAATCATTGACTGTTGGTACTGTCAGGTTATAAGAAACCATGTCAAAATTTTGTCCTGTAATTACCGTCAGCGTTTCTGTGCCTGTAATAATAATCACCCCTGATGCCGTTACCGTGCCATTAATAGTTACCGGAGCCTCAATGTTGACTGCCCGCATGGTGCCGCCAGTCTTGTTCAACGATGTTGCAGTTAGTGTTCCTCCGGTTTGAACAAAATCGCCTGTTACTGTTAACGCCCCGCCTGTCCGGGAGCCGTCGTTTATTGTTACATTGGTAAAGCTTGTTATCCCAGCAAGGCTATCTCCGTTGTTGCCAAACACTACCGTGCCTGTTCCGCCTACTATTGTCGGCGTTACTGTTTGACCTGTTGCTCCGTCCAGATTCAATGTCTCAGCGTTCGTAATTGATGTCGCAGAAAGGTCATTGGCTCCAAGGTTGAGCGTTCCAGCGTTGTCCAAATCTTTACAGTCTAAATCATTATATAATATTAGGCTCGCTGTATTAGCTACAGTTACATCGCCTAAGTTGTTTACATTGCCGCCTGTGTCCAGTATCAGGGTTACACCAGAATCAATTGTAAGAGCATTTAAAGGAGATATCATCCCTGAAATAGTAACAGTCCCACTGGGGGACGCATTAAATATTGCTGTGTCCCCGCTCCCACTCTCGCCAGGATAACCGTCTCCAGAAAAACCAGTTGAAGTATTAAGCCAATTATCTTCATCATCCCAAGCACCTATAGCACCAACGCCTGTCCACGTATACGTCTGCCCCCACACCCCTCCAGCGAGAAACACTAATAATCCGGCAAGAAAAAGCGCTTTTTTCATTAAAACCTATAAATCCATCATAAATATACCATAATATAGAAAAAAGTCCTATATATTACGATTATCGGCAGAATTGGGGGACTATCTGAATCTGTCCCAGAGGCGGTAAAACCGCCGTGCCAGATTTTGGAATAGTTACCTTTTTCCTGAATATGTTCTCGCATGGACGCAAAGGACGCCAAGTTTTGGTTAGAAATTGTCTCTATAACTTAAAAAAACAGTATTTATTGGCTTTGATTTCAAGGTAATAAGGAACGATTTCAGACAACAGCTTGGCGATCTCCGCGGCTCCGCGTGAGAAAAAAAATCGAATTTTAAATGTTTCCACAGGTTTTTGAGGCCCATTTTTTGGAGAAAATGGCTTTTGGCGGCTAAAATGGCCTATTCCGGAACCGTATCTAGACCCATTTCCTTGTGAAAGTACTTTAAGGTTGAATAACGGCACAAAGCGGCTTCCGGAAGCATTGGATTAACCCTGCGACGGCATATTTCTTTTTTATACATAGCCACATACGAAGAAAATTGCCTTTTAATAAGATATTCCTGTTTTTTAAAAACGTTATACTCTTTTTGACGGATAGTAACTGGAGCAGGATCAATATAAGCGTCAATATCTGTAATAACTATAGCCTTGGAATAGTCAAGCCCACTTTTTTGACCGCAGGCTTTATCAGCAATAAAGCAATATGGATGCGTAATATGTGAACGAAGCGGAATAGCATAAGTAAGACCGTCAAGTTCCAATAAAAGCACATAATAAGGCCTCTCTTCCTTAGTAAGGATTTCTTCATAATGTCCGAATTGGACATAAAATGCGGCGCTTAAGCGATTGAATTTCATGGACACCTATAAAAAACGCCCCTTGCGTGGGGCGTTCAAATTGGGCTTTTTTTTGATTTACGTGATTGCGCCCTACAATCACTTCACCGATCGAACTTTCTTTAGATTAACGTGATTGCGTTCTACAATCACTTCATAATAATAAGATACGTTATTTATAAAAAAATGTCAATAACCATTTTTTCGGGTGTCGGCAGAATTGTGGGACTATCTGAGTCTGTCACAGAGGCGGTAAAACCGCCGTGCCAGATTTTGGAATAGTTACCTTTTTCCTGAATATGTTCTCGCATGAACGCAAAGGACGCCAAGTTTTGGTAAGAAATTGTCTCAATAACTTTAAAAATCAATGTTCATTGACTTAGATTTCAAAGTAAAAGGAACGATTTCAGACAACAGCTTGGCGACTTCGCGGCTTTGCGAGAGAAAAAAATCGGATTTTAAATGTTTCCACAGGTTTTTGAAGCCCATTTTTTGGAGAAAACGGCTTTTATCGGCAAAATTACCTATCAGGAACCAGCATATACAATTGCTGGTTTTTGCTTTCGGATGCTCCTTTCTGAAGTTGGTTTGGGAGGGGAAACAAGGCAAATCAACCAGTTGCAATAACTGGTTCCGCATGCTCCAATTTTTCGGGTTTATCATCTGCTTTGAGCTCTTGGACGAGGCACATTTTATCATACTCTCTCATTCTGGCTTCACTTATTATCCCCAACTGATACATACCCTTCATATCTTCATGGATAACTTGTAACGCCTCGCTTTGATATTTTTTTTCCATAAATCAACCCTCCTGCAATTCTATCAACTGGCCATGTTCAATCCGCTCCTTGAGCTGAGCAGTTGTAATAGAAAAATATTCCTTTGCAGATTCCTTAAATGCTTTTAGTTCTTTATTGCTTATATTACCCCTGTTGGATTTCGTAAAACCATAAACGTAAAATGTCCGATCCCCGCTCTTAAAAAACACAATTACCCTGTACCCGCCTCTTTTTCCATCACCAGTTCGGGCCACTCGTAATTTATAAACGCCGCCACCCAAGTCAGCATCAGCTTGCCCAGCTTCAAGCCGGTTTACCATATCCCGTAGTTCGCTGTCCAGGATACCTTCTTTTCCAGCAAACCGCGTAAACCATGTTGTCTTAAAGATCCTCACTTATCAATACTATCATAAAAGGTAAGGAAATTCCAGAGAGAATTTGGAGGGATACTCATCAATATAATTATTTTTCCGGGAGAACAAAAGGAAAAATATGTATTCAATGAACTACCTCAATTCCTCGATCTGAAAGCATATTTGCCCAGCGGACGGCAAGATTTACATCAACAATGATTTTCATCAAGCAATACTATATTTAGTTAAGTGCAATTTCGTAGCCCTGAGCAAGCCAGGCAGCATATTGCAAAGATTGTAAAATATCTTCTTTTTCAAGATACGGGTAGTCAACAAGGAGTTCTTCAATTGATTCCCCTGCACCGATCTGGGAAAGCACCCTGCCTACCGTTAAACGCATACCTCTGATACAAGGCTTACCACAACACCGCCCCCAAGTCAGCATTGGCTACAAATTGTCAATTCAATTGACAATTTGTATATTACTTATTATACTCATGGCATGATACCCAGAATTGCAGAAAAAACCCTGCGCCGTTATGCCAAAGGTTTTCCGGTTGCCTGTATAACAGGGCCAAGGCAATCAGGTAAAACTACTCTTGCAAAACTGACCTTTCCAAAAAAGAAGTATATTTCTCTGGAGGATCCTGACATAGCTTTACTTGCCCGTTCGGATCCAAGGGGCTTTTTGGAAACATGGCCAAACGGGCTTATTCTTGACGAGGCTCAATATGTGCCGGAGCTGTTTGCCTATATTAAAACAATGGTAGATAAAGACCCAAAACCGGGCAAGTATATTATTACCGGTTCACAGCAATTCAACCTAATGGAAAAAGTAACGGAATCACTGGCCGGGCGAGCCGCATTTTTAACACTGTTTCCTTTTTCGATGGCAGAACTTGAACCATTGGGAATGTGCGGGCAAGACCCTTTTGAGTTAATATTAAAAGGTCTTTACCCGCCGCTCTACGACCGGAATATCAGCGCCCGGGATTTTTATTCAGCCTATATCGCCAGTTATATTGAAAGAGATCTGCGGCAACTTGTTAATGTAAAAGACTTAAGCACATTTCAGCATTTTACAAAATTTTGCGCGGCCCGGACGGGAGGAATACTCAACTTAAGCTCCCTTGCAGCAGACTGCGGCATTACTCACAATACTGCCAAAGCATGGATTTCGGCATTGGAAACAAGCGGTATTATTTTTTTGCTTAAGCCTTATTATAAAAATTTTGGAAAACGGCTAATCAAAAGCCCAAAACTTTATTTTACCGATTCGGGACTTGCCTGTCGGCTTCTGGGCATTAAAACTGTGAGGGAGCTTTTCATCAATCCGCTGCGCGGCAGCCTATTTGAAGGTTTTATCATTTCAGAACTAATAAAAAATCGCTTAAACAGAGGCGAGACTCCGGAATTATGGTTTTGGAGAGATAATGCCGGAACGGAAATTGACTGTCTTATAGGAGATGGGGAAAAACTGTATGCAACAGAAATAAAGTCAGGCAAAACCTTTAACGAAGAAATGATTCGCAGTCTTAACCATTGGCAAAAAATCAATGGGACATCTGCAAAAACAAAGATGCTTGTTTATGCCGGTTCAGAGAAAACTACTTTTAAAGGAATCCGCCTTGTTCCCTGGAGAGAAACAATGTTTCTGTAAAAACCTTAATCGTCCGTTTCGGTAATCTTGAACGATTCCCTGGCTTTGATAACATCTTCCGCTATGCGGCCGGAAATGGGGGCGTAATGTGCAAAAGCCATGCTGAACGATCCTGTGCCGCTGGTAATGGAACGGAGGTCGATGGAATACCGGAGCAGTTCCGCCTGTGGTACTTCCGCGCGGATTTCCGCAATGCCTCCGGCAGAATCCTGGCCGAGTATCTTTCCCCGTTTGCCGGAAAGATCGCTCATCACATCGCCCAGATATTTTTCTTCCACAAACACCGTCAGGTCCATGATCGGTTCCAGCAGGGTAGGATTGGCCTGCTTCATTGATTCACGGAAAGCGTTGCGAGCCGCCAGTTTAAACGAAAGTTCCGATGAATCCACCGGATGGTATTTACCGTCGACGATCTTTACTTCTACATCCACTACAGGGTATTGGGCCATAGTACCGTGCGCCATGCCTTCTACCACGCCTTTTTCGACACCGGGTATATAGTTTTTGGGAATTGAGCCGCCGAAAATTGCATTGACAAATTTGTAGCTTTCTCCTCGGGCAAGCGGAGCAATTTCCATAACAACTTTTCCGTACTGACCGTGGCCGCCGGTTTGCTTTTTGTGGGTATACTCGGCGCCGGCTTTTTTGGTGATCGTTTCCCGGTATGCAACCTTTGGGATAGCGGTTTCCAAATCGATCTTCTGATTGGTTTTGATTTTATCGAGAATGTAATTGATCTGCAGTTCGCCCATACCGGAAATTACCGTTTCGTGGGTTTCGCCGTTGTATTGATACCGGAAAGTTTTGTCTTCTTCCGCAGCACGAACCAGGGATTCACCCATTTTGTCTTCGTCTTTTTTTGCCGCTGCGGTAACCGCTACCGAATGAACCGGTTCGGGAAGCTGCAGGGGTATAAAGGTCTGGCCGGAATCGCCGGCGGAGATTGTATCGTTTGTTTTCATCGTTGCCGCTTTGGTGATAATCCCGACATCGCCTGCTTCCAGTTCCTTAATTTCTTCCAGCTTCTTTCCCTGACAGGTATACAGCTTGCCTACTCTTTCCTTCTTATTTTCCGACACATTCAGCGTTTCCGAATCGGCGCTGAGTTTGCCTGTAAGCACTTTAATCCAGGAAAGCTTGCCGGAAAACTGGTCGTAGGTTGTTTTTATAACAAGGCCGGAAAATGCTTTGGACGGATCAACCGGAACTTTAACTTCTGTGTTATCGGATTTTACCGCAGTATCCACAGAAGTAAGGGGACTTGGCCCTACATCGCAGATAAAATCCAGAAAAGGCATAAGTCCGGTATTATTCAATGCAGAACCTGCAAAAGCGGGAAGGATTTTATTTTCCGCAAGCGCTTTTATCAATCCTGTCCGCATTTCTTCGGGACTTAACGAACCTTCTCCCAGATATTTTTCCATCAGGGAATCGTCTCCTTCCGCTGCCGCTTCAATAAGTCTTTCCCTCGCAGCTTCATAAGCATCCTTAAATTCATCGGGAATAGGACTTTCTTTCTCAACAGCATCGCCGTTTGCGAGCCATGCTTTGCCGCTTAAAACATCGATCACTCCCTTTAAAGCGGAGCCTTTGCCCATAGGAATTGTTACGGGTATGGGTTCTCTTTTAAGCTTATCCTTTATATCATGGAGAACTTTTTCAAAATCTCCGCGCTCATCATCAAGTTTATTAATAAACACGCCCCGCGGTTTTTCACCTCCGCTGAGGCTGCGCCACAGTTTAACGGTTTCGATCTGTACTCCGTCTCTGCCGTCTACAAGAAGCAGCGCAAATTCACTTGCCCTAAAGCTTAAAATTACATCTCCGGAAAAATCCGAAGAGCCGGGAGTGTCAAAAAAATTAAGCTTCCTGCCCCGTACATCCACATGCCCCAGCGCCGCATGAATCGAAATTTTCCGTTCGATTTCTTCCGTGCTGAAGTCCCCAACAGTCTTTCCCGATTCTATCGTTTCCGGTTTGGAGATTACCCCTCCGGCAAAGAGAAGCCTCTCGAACAATGTAGTCTTACCGGTTCCCCCGTGTCCGGCGATAGCGGTATTTTTAATGTTTTCCGAAGTGTAACTCATTGGGCTCTCCTTAGTAAAGTAATAATGGCGGACTTAGGGAAAAAAGTCAAGTCGGCTGGTATTGATTTTTCATGCTGTGTATATGACCAAATACATTGCATATTTATCTTTTATGTAATACTATTTTATCAGGAGCGTGTCATAATGTTTGCGGTACAGGGAATCTACAATGAGGGTACAGTTACAATAATTGAACCTGTACCAATGAAAACGAAATACGATGTAGTTGTTACTTTTATAAAACCAGTTGAACAAGCAGAAACCGATACAGACAGTGAAAGAAAACTTGCGGCCCTTAATCGAATTACCGGAATACTCACAGACAGCAGCATAACCCTGGAAGAAGCCAGAGTAGAAAGACTGAATCGTCAATGAAGATTTATTTTGACACAAATATTATTATAGATGTTCTTAAACACAGGGAACCGTTTTATGAAAACTCTTACAGGATTTTCCTGTTTGCCGTGAACGAAAAGGCTGATGGTATTATTTGCACGAGTGCAATAACTGATATTTATTATTTGATTAGAAAACACTACAAAGATACAAAGACAACTATCAGTCTTATTTTTGATATTTTGGAAATTGTTAAACCGGTAGATACTCTGATAAATGATATCTATAGTGCCGCTGAATTGGATTTCCTGGATTTTGAAGATGCTATTATAGCTGCTGTTGCCAAACGGGAGAAAGCCGATTATATCATTACCCGAAATACAGAAGATTTCTCCAAATCCCCTGTACCAGCTATAACTCCTGATTTATTTTTAGCAAAATACAAGCTATAGCTTAAAGCCTCGTTTTACGGCGCTCGGCAAAGCCGGTAATATCCCAAAATGCCTGGATGCTGCCATTGTCTAGGATTACACGGCCGGAAAAGGTTCCGCAGACCTGCCGACATTTAACGGAATGAAACAATATGCTTCTGTATTCCGTCCTTTGCTGAAAAGGGGTAAAGGTCATTTCCAGGCGTTTGTCGTTCGAAGTAAATTTCCATTCATCAAGCCAATCTGAAGGAGGAATATGAAAAGTAACCTGATCGAGCTTGTGAATAATGCCATCCAGAAAAAAAGCGTTTTCCGTACCGGCGCTTGCATCTGCGGAACCGTAGCCTATGTTAAAGCCTACAAGTTTACCGTCAGCCATACCGCATGCGGCGGCCCAATAACGAACGTCTCTTTTGGGGCGGATCTCCCGTTTCCAGTCATAAATAGCCCAGGCATTGTCCTGGGTAAAATGTATTTCTGTCGAACCGAACAGAATTACCCCTTCGGCTACAAACCACGGTGAACAGCGTAAATACCGGAATGCATATCTTTCCCGCCGCCAACGGGACACGGTTGCAATTGACTGTGCATCGGGAAAAGCCCGGGTCAGCACAAGAACACCCCTTAAATGGCGGTGATGTCCGAAGCGCGGAAAATCAATTTTAATGATCCTGGCTCCGTCTGCGGAGGCGCGTGAACCATCGTTTGCAACGCCGCCGGTCATTACAACAAAATCCAAAGCTGTCTTCTTTTCACGCATCTTAATAAAACCGTATTCGGAATTAAGCGGCAAATTAAAACGTCCCATCGAAAAAAAACTGTCAATTATACGGGTGGAACGTTTGTGATCTTTTACGGAAAAAACCGAAACTCCGGTATGGCCAAGGTATCCGCCGTCCATTACTTCAAAAACGACCAGGTGGGTAGCAGAAAAAACAATATAACGATCCACCTCGGTAAATTTGGATCGCCGTGCACCGCCTATAAACGGGGGATTATAATCAAAAAGAGGGGATCTTGCCCAGCCGAAATTAATGGGTTGTCCGTATGTATCCATAACCGGCTGTCTTCCGGTAAATTCATTTTCCGGCATTGCTAATACTATTTTCCGGCAGGAGATCTATGGATAAAGGCGCTGATCAAAAATACCGCTCCCAGCCCCATCGAACCCAGGCTGCCGTATAAAAGTCCGTCCTTAAGATCCGGCCTGGGATCGCCAAGGTGATAATAACTCTGTACTACAGCCCCTGCGCCAATCAGAATAAGTCCCGTAATCAAGTTCCCTTTTTTTATGCGTGAGGATTTACCGCTGCCGTTTGTAACGTTATTCATTGATTCTGCAAGCAGTTCAGGCGATTCCCCGATCAATTCCAAAGAAGAGGAAGCACCATGTGCCGCTATTTGTCCGTAAGGATATACCGTATGCACATCCGGTTCGGCCGTTATTATTTCTTTTTCCGGTTCGGAAAGATCTTCCATGCTTTTCCGTTCTACATAGAAAAAGGGCATTCTGTATTCCAAAGAAAGGATCTCATCGCTTCTGACAGAAAATCTGGCTCCTTCCATTTCGGAAAGCGAATTAACAATAAGTTCACCATCGCCGGAAAAACACCGAACAACAAGGCCCGGCTGAGAAAAACCGGGTCTTGCAACATAATCCAGCTCAGCATCGCATTCCCTGAAGTAACAGGACGAATTGCCGGTTTTGATCGAAATTGCAGTATTACTGCGAAGGCGGATCCTGCCGTAAATCAGTTCCAGGGAAATCTCACCGGTAATTTCACTGACAATAACCGAAGTGTTTTCACTGAGTTTTACTGTTACGGAGTCGCCGGTTATAAAGAATAGTTCTGCCATTCCTTTTCCGGTTTGAATCATATCCCCGCTTCCCAGCATTACCCCCCATTCCGCCGATAAACTGTTTTGGTATACAGTCCGCCGTCCGTCTGCGATAATTATTATTTCACCTTCACTATTGGATAAACGCCAAAGTGAATTGGGTTGAACCTGACTAAACACCATATATGAAGAAACAAAAACCAGTACTGCACAAAGACAGGTTTTATACCGTTGTTTTGTCATAGACTCTATACTACTATGTATTGGGAGACCAATCCAGTGGCTGCATTTACAGGCATGAAAGTAACCGTCATGGGACTGGGGGTTAATGGCGGGGGGCTGGAATCGGCGCGGTATCTGGCTTTAAACGGCGCCGAATGTACCATTACCGACATGAAGGATGAAAAAGCGCTTGCCCCATCCCTCGAAAAACTGCAAGCGCTTTCCGGGCCCCACCTGCCATTCCGCTTTGTACTCGGCAGGCACGAAATGGAAGATTTTTCCAGGGCCGATATAGTAGTAAAAAATCCCGCCGTACGTCCCGATTCACAGTACCTGACCGCTTCCAAACGGATCGAAACCGACATTTCATTGTTTCTTGCAGCCTCCCCTGCCCGGCTTATTGCCGTTACCGGCTCAAAAGGAAAGTCGGGTACGGCCAGCGCTGTTCACTGGGTTCTGTCCGGGGCAAGAGAAGTCTCTTCCCGGAAGGATGATTTTCCGGCGCTCAACGGAAAGGCTTTTTTGGGCGGAAACATTACCGTATCCCCTCTTTCATTTCTCGGTGAATTAAGCGAAGCCGATGATGTAGTACTGGAACTTTCCAGTTGGCAACTGGGCGATCTGAAAGGCCGTTTAAACAGCAAAGGCTGTTTTTTGCTTAAACCCCGTGCGGCAATACTTACATCAATAATGCCGGATCACCAGGATCGTTACAGCAGTATGGATGCGTATGTAAACGACAAAAGGATCATCTACCAGGGACAGGATAAAAACGACGCAACCATAGCATGCGCCGATGATCACTGGGGAAAGAGTTTTCTTGAGGAAACCCCCGGCCGTCCGATTCCGTATTCGGAGAACCCCGGTAACGATGCCATTGCAGCGCCGGTTCCTTTGCAGCCCCTTGTTCCGGGCCGCCATAGCAAAAAGAATTTGCTGGCTGCATCTTCGGCGCTTATGGATTTGGGGCTTCCTGCTTCCCTGGTGCGGGAAAGCCTTGGCTCATTTCCCGGCATTGAACACCGTCTGGAATTCTTCCGCGAAACAGAAGGGATTCGTTTTTACAACGACTCTGCGGCTACCATTCCCGAAGCTGCGGCTGCGGCTATAGAAACATTTACCGGCAGTTCCGGCCAAACCGAACCGTACCTGATTCTGGTTACAGGAGGAACCGATAAAAATCTTGACTTTAACCCTCTGGTAAAAGCAATTGTATCGGCAGGATCAACGCTGGAAATTGTACTCCTTTCGGGAACCGGAAGTGAAAAATTGATCGCAGCTCTGCAAAGAGAGGGTATTTCCTTCCGCGGACCCTTTGATAATATAGACAAAGCCGCCAGGACAGCACTGGAACTGGGACTCAAAGCCGGCCAAAGAACTAACCGGCCAACGGATACTCAAATCACCGTAGTACTCTCTCCCGGCTGTACAAGCTTTGGAATGTTTAACAATGAATTTGACCGCGGCTTGCAATGGAAGGAAGCCGTTCACCGCTTGTAAAAACAGGACAAGAATTATGACTTTGGAACAACTGCAAAACCGCGCGGATATTATCCGGGAAATACGCAGCTTTTTTGAATCACGGCAGTATCTGGCGGTTGATACCCCGTTATTGGCTCCGGATCTGATTCCGGAAAATTGTCTGGAAGTATTTGAAACTTCCTGGCTGCCGGTACTCTACGACCTGATTTTCATTCATGCCGTCGAGCCATCCCTCCCCAAAGACAGACCTGTAGTACTGCTGGATTATCCGGCGTTTGTTCCATGCCTTGCCAAAAATAAAAAATCCTCTGCAAAGGGTTATGCAGCAAAAGAACGATGGGAACTCTATATAAACGGCGTAGAACTGGCAAATTGCTATTCGGAAGAGACGAATCCGCAGGAATTACGCCGTTTTTTTGAAGAAGAAGCGAAAAGTAAAGAACAAAACGCCCTGGTAAACCACAACATTAACCATGATTATTGGAAATACCTTCGCCCGGCAGATTATTCGGGAGTTGCAATGGGTTTGGACAGATTAATAATGTTAATAAATGAAAAAAACAGTATTGAAAGCATACTCCCTTTTTCTTTTTAAATTAAAAAAAATGTGGAAAATTCTATAAAAAGAGGTATATTATATAGTATGGCGGGGCGGGATACCAGATTTACCACAAGCGGGCAAGTGTTTATTTCTGAGGTAACAAATACCGACGCTCTGCTTAAAAACCTAAGCTCCAGCGGGCTTTGCATTGAAACTAAAGGTTTTATGGATGTACTTCCCAAAACGCGTTATTCAATTGATATTGTTCCGGAAAAAGAAGCCAATATGGAGAAGTTTCCGCTGGAAGTTGAATCTCGCTGGGTAAAAGCAAAAATGAAATCGTCCGAATCGGGTTTTGTAATTGTCGTTCCTCCGGGAACTACGGGAAAAACCCTTTTGGAACAGTACCTTGGTTATTTGGCATCTCAGCCAAATAATAACGAAGAAAATAATGATTATAATGATTCCGAGGCTTCCGGCCCTATTGACATTTCAGCAGAGAATCAGTAATCTAGAGTAACCGGTATGGAACTGAAAATACGAAAAAACGAAGAAATCTATATCATCGATGTTCTTGGTGAAATGGATCTGTACAATTCCTATAAACTAAAAGAACTACTTCTGAAAATGATTGAGAAAAAAATAGAAAAATTTATTATCAACATGGAAGAAGTGGAGTACATCGATTCCTCTGGCATTGGAGCGCTTATCTATATCACTTCGACAATAAAGAAAATGAACCTGAGTCTGTCCATTGCCAATGTACACGGTTCGGTTAAAAAAGTAATCGAATTAACCAAATTGTCCAGTTTCTTCCCCATTTATTCCAGCATGGAAGAAGCGGTCAAATCCATGGAAAAGTAAAAATATGGAAAAAATACTAATAGATGATAATTCAGACCTGTTTAACAAAGAAGGGATGGAATACAAGGAATACCCTTCGGATTATGCCAAAATCAGGTTATTTACCCTGCTTTTGGTCAGTTCGGCCCCTTCGCGTATTAAAGAAACGAACCTCCTTGAACAGCAGATCTCCGAGCTGATAAGAAACGGCATTATTCACGGAAATAAATACGATCCCCAAAAAATTATCAAGATTTGGTATTTATTCAGCGACAAAGAAGCCCGTTTTATTGTTGAAGATCAAGGGGAAGGTTTTAAAGAAATAAAAGAATGGAACGACTTTAACCACAAACGCCTTGAATGTGTAAGAAAACAGGATAACAAGGCACTTGAAAATTATATTGCCTTTCGGAGCAAGAACAGCAAAGACAGTGACGGCGGCAATGCGCTCTTTGCCGCTCTGGAATACTGGAATGCCGGACTTGTTTTTAACAGCAAAGGTAATACAGTAGCGGTAAAAAAGGTTTTTGATTAGCGCTGAAATCCCCAATATGCCGCTGAGCTTGGTATACAAACTACTTGCACTATATTAACAAAGGGGTGGGCAAATGCCCCGGCAAAATTCGTGTATAATCCATTGTCCGGACTGAACACATCTATCTTCCCATATCGGTGGGAGGAGGAACACTCATTCAGACCATAGTGGTCGTGGCTGCAGTTGACGGACGCTAGGTAGACCACTTTCGTGGTCAATTTAAAGAGTCGCTGCTGTTGTAGCACGCCAAATGGTCTTCATGAGTAACCCCCCTCCCACCTATGTGGCAACATTAGTTTCGATGTGTTCAGTCCGGCTATTGGAAATTACCCGACCTTGCGTCCACCCCTTTCCGTGCTGCCTCTTGCAGCATATTTTGACAGGCTCAGTGGTAACTTAAGGTTTTACGATGGCTGAAAACATTATCAAAAAAATCCCAATCTGCTGCTGATCCGGGCATACAGATTTTTCGGATTCTACAGGGCTCCTTACCAGGGCTTTTCCTGCCCCTTTGCTTTATTAATACAGGCTTTTAGACCGATAAATCTAAGACAGCTGTTCCAAAAACTGAAGTTTTGGAACAGCCTTAGTTTTTAGAACTTGTAAAGGAACCCAAACTGGACAATACCGGTGTAAAAAAAGGTCGTCATTTCAGAAGTGATAGAGAATGGTGCTTCATCATATTCAGCTTTGGAATAGGTAAAAATATCGACAACAAATCCGGTATACAGGCTCCAATGGTCAGATAACGAATACGTCCCTCTTCCGCCTGCCTGTAAACCAACGCCGAAAATATCCACTTTAGTGGAGGTACCCATCATGTCTACTATTTCCGAACCAAACACAAAATTTAACAGCACCGGGAACGAAAGCGACCAGTTTCCGGACAATTTTACTTTCGGCGCAACTCCGGCATATAAACCAAAGCTGCCGGCACTTTCACTATTTGTGCTTGAAGAACCGAACGCCGATGCTTTAAACTTGTAATTTTCATACTCAATAAGCAAACCCCACAGAATATCCAGTTTCTCAAGGCTAAACATCATGTCGATAGACGGGAAAGTAGTTTCAGTGAAGTTAGATTGTACACTGCCTCCAATACTGAACTGAGCAAAGGCGCCTCCCGCCACGAGCGCAAAAAGAACCAGAACTAAAATTACTCTTCTCATCAAAAACTCCTCTAAACGATAAAATTAAACCAGCGTTTAAATTTAGCACTTTAACAGTACAATGGAAACGCTGGCAATGTATGAATAATGACATAGAATTTATAGTTTAGCAAGTAAGATTTTACCTTAAAGTGCATAAATTCAGCAAAAATGATCAAATATTGCCTTCCAGCCTTCATTTATTTCAAAAGCCAGTTTTTATGGCAAAACGATAAATTTAAACGCTGGTTTTTTTAGCACATAGTAATTTGCCATATTGTGGTATTATCGTTTATGCAGCGATCGTTTTCTACTCCTGCTCTGGTGCTCCGTGTACGATCCTCCGGGGAATCCAACAGAGAAGCGGTTTTTCTCAGCGCCGAAGAAGGGCTTCTAAGCGCTACGCTTTTTGGCGGGCCGAAGAGCCGTCTCCGTTCTCATGTATCTCCCTTTAACTCAGGTATTCTCTGGACCTACCGGGATCCTGCCAAAGATTTTCGCAAGGTAAGCGACTTTGATGTACAGTCCTGGAGGCCGGGTCTGCGGGAACTGTACGAACGGAGCAATACCGCTTCTCTTATTGCAGGAACAATTCTTGGCGGACACGGAGGAGGGGGCGCTTTTGCTGAAACGTTCGCCCTTGCCAATGCTGCTCTAGATGCCCTAGAAAGCGCAGACGAAGCATGCTGCGAACGGCTGTTTATTCACTTTTTGTGGAACTGGGCAGGCCTTCTTGGAAACCGTGGAACCGGCTTACAATTCTGTACTTCCTGCGCTTGCGAATTCACCGATGATGCGGTACTATGGTTTATTCCGGGGGAGGGATTTCTCTGCAAAAGCTGTATAACTCGAGAATACCCGGCGATTGATTCGCAATCAACAGGTTATGTACAATATGCAGGAAACAAAACAGGCGCTGTTCTGGGGCCCGGTTCAAGGCGCTGGCTTCGTGCGGTCGAGGGAAAGAGTCCTTCGGAACTTTCCAGAATATCCCCGGATGCTGCTTCGTTAAGAGAACTAAAAGCACTCATTACCATGTTAGGGAAACAATAATGGAATGGCACAAATCGGAACTAGTACCGGACGATGTAAAAGCTTTAACAGAAAAATACGGCTGCGATCCGCTTACCGCTTCTATTCTGTTACGGCGGGGAATCAATACCGGCGAAGAAATCTGTTATTTTCTGGAAGATGATCTCCGCCATTTGCGTAACCCATTTGGACTTCCCGGCATGGAAGATGCAGTAGAACGCATTCTTGCCGCAAAAGAAGAAGGCGAAAAAGTAATGGTCTTCGGCGACCGCGATGTCGACGGTATTACCGGGACTGCTCTGTTAACGGATTTTTTGCGCCGTTCCGGTTTTGATGTGATCTGGTGGAACTTTCCCGACAAAGACGAACCGTATGGTCTTTCAATAAAGGCTGTGGAAACATTTGCCGCAAACTACGGCACGCTGATCATAACGGTAGACTGCGGCATTTCCAACCGGGACGAAATTGCCCGGGCTGCAGAGCTGGGAGTCGGCGTAGTAGTCACCGATCATCACAACCTGCCCGAACATTTGCCCGATGCAGATGCACTTGTAAACCCAAAACTGCCGGGACGTTATTCGTTCCAGCAATTAAGCGGATGCGCTGT